>Ga0207695_10002570_pt1 | contig 26673 bp, 21 predicted proteins | sample KBSC54metaG_FD_184354 | JGI IMG/M metagenome (GOLD analysis project Ga0207695, IMG submission 184354) | Corn rhizosphere microbial communities from Kellogg Biological Station, Michigan, USA - KBS C5-4 metaG (SPAdes) (version 2) | ecosystem: Host-associated > Plants > Roots > Rhizosphere > Soil...
CTTGACCACCTCGGCCTTGTATTCCGGGGTGAACTTCCGTCGTTGTCGCCGTCCCATGGATCACCATCTTCCTCATATCGGTGGTGTCCACAAAACCGGGGCAGGCTCAAGGCGCTACGCCGGAGGACGACGGAGGTCGAGCGTGTGGGGAAACTCGGGGTTCGGCTCGGGCGCCGGCGCGGCGATCGGGCCGGGCGTGTGGCCGAACGAGAAGAAGCGCGCCAGGCGGCGCCCCTCGGCCTCGAGCGCGTTCGCCGGGAACACGTCATGCGCGCGGCCGCCCGGATGCGCGACGTGATAGGTCATGCCGCCGATCGAACGGCCGGCCCACGTGTCGATGACGTCGAAGACCAGCGGCGTGTGGGGCCCGATGGCCGGGTGCAGGGCCGACGGCGGGTGCCAGGCGCGAAACCGCACCCCCGCCACGTGCTCCTCGCGCCCTCCGGTCGAGGCCAGCGGCACGCGCCGCCCGTTGCAGGTCACCACGTGCCGCTCGTCGACGGCGCCGCGAACGCGCAGCTGCACGCGCTCGACCGACGAATCCACGAACCGCACCGTGCTGCCCGCGAAGCCCTCCTCGCCCATGACGTGCCACGGCTCCAGCGCCTGCCGCAGCTCCAGCTCCAGCCCCCGCACCTGCGAACGGCCGTACACCGGGAAGCGGAACTCGATGTGCGGCTCGAACCAGGGCAGCTCGACGGGGATGCCGGCGCGGCGCAGATCGTCGATCACGTCGCCGAAGTCGTCGACCACGTAGTGCGGCAGCATGAAGCGATCGTTCAGCGAAGTGTCCCAGCGCACGGGCGGCCGCGTGTACGGCTCGCGCCAGAACCACGACAGCAGCGACCGCACCAGCAGCTGCTGCGCGGCGCTCATGCGCGCGTGCGGCGGCATCTCGAACGAGCGCAGCTCGAGCAGCCCCTGGCGCCCCGACGCCGAGTCCGGGCTGTACATCTTGTCGATGCACATCTCCGTGCGGTGGGTGTTGCCGGTCACGTCGACCAGCAGGTTGCGGAACGAGCGATCGACCAGCCAGGGGCGGATGTCGCCGCCGGCGGCCCGGGTCTCCTGTAGCTTCCGGAACGCGATCTCCAGCTCGTACAGCGAGTCGTGCCGCGCTTCGTCCACGCGCGGCGACTGGCTGGTGGGCCCGATGAACAGGCCCGAGAACAGGTACGAGAGCGACGGGTGATTCAGCCAGTAGCCGAGCATGCTCTGCAACAGATCCGGCCGGCGCAGGAACGGGCTGTCGGCGGGCGTGGCGCCGCCCAGCACCACGTGGTTGCCGCCGCCCGTGCCGGTGTGGCGTCCATCCAGCATGAACTTCTCGGTCCCCAGGCGGGTCTGTCGCGCCTCCTCGTACAGGACCTCGGTGTTCTGGACCAGATCCTTCCAGCTCTTCGCCGGGTGAATGTTCACCTCGATGACGCCCGGGTCGGGCGTCACCTGCAGCTTCTCCAGGCGGTGATCGCTCGGGGGGTTGTACCCCTCGACCCTGATCGGCTGGCGCAGCTCCGTCGCCGTCTCCTCCAGCGCCGCCACCAGATCCAGGTACTCCTCCAGCGTCGACAGCGGCGGCATGAAGACGTGCAACACGCCGTTGCGCGGCTCGATGCACAGCGCGGTGCGGACCAGCCCCGCGGCCGAGCGGCCCCGCTCGGGCCGGGTGGCGCCGGGCCGCCCGCCCGGGAACGGGGCCCCCTCCGCCGATGGTCCGGGCGAACGCAGCGGCGCCGCACGGGAGGTCGCCTGCCGCCGTGGCAAAGGCTCGCGCGGCGCGGTCGGATCTCGCTCGATGGGATCGGCTCGATCGCGCGGCACCACCCAGGGCAGCGCGCCCAGCGGCAACCGAAGGCCCATCGGCGAGTCGCCGGGCACCAGGTACAGGCGCTCGTCGCGCAGGTGCCACTTGCCGCTGATCCAGCGAAAGCCGTCGACGCCCGAGTAGACCGTCTGCAGCGGCAGGGCCAGCCCCACCGTCTGCTTCAGCCCCTGCTGGAAGACCCGCCGCAACGTGGCCCGCTCGGTCTCGTTCTCCAGGTGCGAGTCGAACGGGTCGACGTTCACCGGCAGGCGTCCCTCGCGCCACAGGTAGTAGAACGCGTCCTCGTAGCCGGGGATCAGGAACGCGGGATCGACGGCCAGGTGCTTGCACAGCACCTCGCCGAACACGCGCGCGTGCGCCTCGCCGGCCCGCTCCACGTTCACGGCGTCGGCGGGGACGTCGCGGGCGAACAACGAGGGATCGCGCCACACCGGCTCGCCGTCGCGCCGGAAATAGCAGGTGTAGGCCCAGCGCGGCAGCGGCTCGCCGGGGTACCACTTGCCCTGCCCGTGATGCAGCAAGTACCCGTGGGCGAACCGCTTCGAAAGGCGGCGCAGCAGCTCGTCGGCCAGCTTGCCCTTCGTGGGTCCCAGCGCGGCCGTGTTCCACTCCTCGCCGTCGCGGTCGTCGATCGAGACGAACGTGGGCTCGCCGCCCATCGTCAGGCGAACGTCGCCCGCCGCCAGCGCCTCCTCCACGCGATCGCCGCAGGCGACGATGGCCCGCCACATCTCCTCGCTGTATGGCTTGGTGGGCCGGGGCGGGTCGTCGATGCGGTGCACGCGCATCGAGAAGGTGAAGTCGTCGCCCAGCTCGTCGTCCTCGTGCTTCTTGTCCCAGGCGAACGAGCCGCTGATGGGGGCGGCGCTGCCCGGATCGGGCGTGCAGGCGAGCGGGATGTGCCCCTCGCCGCACAGCAGGCCGCTGGTCGCGTCCAGGCCCACCCAGCCGGCGCCGGGCAAGAAGGCCTCGGCCCAGGCGTGCAGGTCGGTCACGTCCTGCTCGACGCCGGAGGGCCCCTCGAGGGACTTCAGATCGGCCTTCAGCTGGATCGAGTAGCCCGAGGCGAAGCGCGCCGCGAAGCCCAGCCGCCGCAGCAGCTGCACCAGCAGCCACGAGAAGTCACGGCAAGAGCCGTGACCGCGCGTCAGCGTCTCGTCCGGCGAGAACACGCCCGGCTCCATGCGGATGTCGTAGCGGAGCAGCCGCTGCACCAGCTGATTCACGTCGACCAGCACGTCGATCGTCCGGCGCTCGGGGCGGGCGATGTCGTCGCGCACCCGCGCCGCCAGCGCCGCCAGCTTGGGCCCGCCCGCCGTCAGCTCGAGGTAAGGCCCCAGCTCTCGCCGCAGGTCCGGCGCATAGGTGAAGGGCAACGTCTGGAACGTGTCCTCGATGAAGAAGTCGAACGGGTTGATCGTCGTCATCTCGGCGATCAGATCGACCTCGACGCGAAACTCCTTGGTCGGCTTCGGAAAGACCAGGCGCGCCTGGAAGTTCCCGAACGGATCTTGCTGCCAGTTCAGGAAGTTATCGCTCGGCGTCACGCGCAGCGAGTAGCCGGTGATGGGCGTCCGGCAGTGTGGCGCGGGACGCAGGCGAATGAGGTGCGGCGAGAGGGTGACGAGCTGATCGTACTTGTAGTGCGTGACGTGGTTGAGCGCGACTCGGATGGCCATTTGGTCTCGATTCGGACGGGCGGCGACGCGCCGGTGCGCGCCGGTGATGGAAAGGCGTGACGGACAGGCGAAGCGTGCGTCGCTCCGGCCCCCTCGCCAACAGGTTAGGGCCGGGCAGGTTAACGACACATTTCGATTTCGGGAAATCGACGTAAATAGCGGTTGGGGTTCGACGGGCAGCGGGCCGACGGTGTCGAATTGTCGACAGCGCGCCGGCGCGGCGATGGCGCCCGCCCCGCGCCGCCGCGGTTCCACGCCCTTTCGGCGCGACAGCGAACGCCGCCGGAGACGGCCCGTCGCTTGCTGATGCCGTCGTGCATGCCGACAAACGTGAAGGGGCTGTTCCGCGCATACCTTCGCCACCGCCGCCGGCGCCGGGTCGCGATGGCCTACGACATGGCCAAGGAGATCGCGCTTTACGTCCCCGGCGCGCGGCGCGTGCTGGACGTGGGCTGCGGCAGCGGCTACATCGCGCATCACCTCAGCGCGATGCTGGGAGCCTCGGTCACGGGAACGGACGTCGGCGCGCAGGCCGAGGCGCCCATCGCCTACCAGCGCTTCGACGGACGGGCCCTGCCCTTCGCGGACGGTTCCTTCGACGTGGTGCTGTTCTGCTACGTGCTGCACCACGCGCGCGACGCGGCGGCGCTGCTGGCCGAGGCGCGCCGCGTGCTGGCGCCCGGCGGGCGCCTGGTCATCTACGAGGACACGCCCCGCACCGCGCTCGATCGGCTGCTGTGCCTTCGCCACGAACGGCAATGGCTGCGCCGGACGGGCCCGTGCACCTTCCGGCGCGACGGCGCCTGGCGCGAGCTGTTCGCCGGCCTGGGCTTCATGGTGCGCGCGGCCCGCTCCCTCTCCCGCCTCCGCGATCCCACCTACCCCGTCGCCCGCTCACTCTACCTCCTTTGTCGAAGCCCGTGACCTGAAGCGGTCGTTAACGGCAGATTTCGGTTGGGGGAAATCGTCGTAACAACGACGGTGTCCCCCTGACGAAGCGCGCGCGCTTCGGTTTAGAATGGGTCCTCCGTTGCTCTTCGACACCTACAAGCCCATCGCCGGCACGTTTGACGAGATGATCGACGCCGAGGGGACGCCTCGGGCGCACGCCCGTCGGGCCACCAAGATCCTCGACGGTCTGTCACCCAAGGAGTTCGCCCAGGCGCAGTCGCTGGCCGAGCTGTCGCTGTACAGCCAGGGCGTGACCTTCTCGGTCTACTCCGATCAGCGCGGCACCGAGAAGATCTTCCCCATCTGCCTGGTGCCGCGCGTGATCAGCGGCGCCGAGTGGAACCGCGTGGAGAAGGGGCTGGCCCAGCGCATCGCCGCGCTGTGCGCGTTCCTGGACGACATCTACGGCCCGCAGAAGATCCTGACGTCGGGCACGGTCCCCGCCGATCTGATCCTGGGCGCGAAGTTCTATCTGCCCAAGGTGCGCGGCATTCGTCCGCCCGGCGGCGTGCGCATCCCCATCGCCGGCATCGACCTGATCCGTAGCCCCGACGGCGTCTTCCGCGTGCTGGAGGACAACCTGCGCACGCCGTCCGGTGTCTCCTACGTCGTCGAGAATCGCCTGGTCACGAAGCGCATCTTCCAGAGCGCCATCGAGGAGAGCTCGGTCCGTCCCGTCGAGCAGTACCCGATGCACCTGGCCGAGACCCTGCGCGCCATCTCGCCCGTCGATCCCGCCGAGACGCGCATGGTGCTGCTGACGCCCGGCTCGTTCAACTCGGCGTACTTCGAGCACACGTTCCTGGCGCGCACCATGGGCGTCGAGCTGGTCGAGCCGAGCGACCTGTTCGTCGAGGACGACACCGTCTTCGTGCGCACCATCCGCGGGCCCGAGCGCGTGCACGTCATCTACCGGCGCATCGACGACGCCTACCTGGACCCCGAGTTCTTCCGCCCCGACAGCCTGCTGGGTGTGCCCGGCCTGATGCGCGCTTACGCCGCCGGCACCGTGGCCCTGGCGAACGCGCCCGGCAACGGCGTCGCCGACGACAAGGCCGTCTATCCCTTCGTCCCCGATATGATCCGCTACTACCTGGGCGAGGAGGCGATCCTGGCCCAGGTGGACACCTATGTCTGCACGCGCCCGGACGACCTGAAGTACGTGCTCGAGAACCTGTCCCAGCTGGTGGTCAAGGCGGTGGACGAGGCCGGCGGCTACGGCATGCTGATGGGTCCCCAGGCCAGCGCCGCCGAGATCGAGGAGTTCCGCAAGCGCATCATCGCCGAGCCGCGCCGCTACATCGCCCAGCACCGGGTCGAGCTGTCGACCTGCCCGACCTGGGTGCCGGGCGCCGAGAAGCTGGCGCCCCGGCGGGTCGATCTGCGCCCCTTCATCCTGACGCAGCCTTCGGGCTCGTGGGTGCTGCCGGGCGGCCTCACCCGGGTCGCGCTGGTCGAGGGCTCGTACGTCGTCAACTCCAGCCAGGGCGGCGGTTCGAAGGACACCTGGGTCCAGAAGGACAAGTCGCTGTGATATCGCGCGTCGCCGACCACTGCTTCTGGTTCGGCAGGTACATGGACCGCGCCGAGAGCACTGCGCGCCTGCTGCAGGTGACCCGCACGCTGGTGTTCGACGCCGACATCCCGGTCACGCAGTGCTGGAAGCCGCTGGTGATCGTGGCCGGCGTCGAGGAGAAGTTCATCGAGCGGTTCGGCCAGGACAACATCGGCAACGGCGAGCTGGTGCAGAACTACATGACCTGGGAGCCGGAGAACCCGATCAGCCTGCGCACGTCCGTCCGGGCCGCCCGCGAGAGCGCCCGGGTGCTGCGCGACGTGCTGTCGCTCGAGTCCTGGGAAGAGGTGAACGAGCTGTACCACTGGCTGGGCGGCGACGAGGCGCAGGTCCTCTACCGCCAGAACCGCGAGCAGTTCTACCGGCGCGTGCGCAAGTCCACCCAGCTGGTGCTGGGCCTGGTGCGCAGCACCATGCTGCACGACACGCCCATGAGCCTGCTGTGGGCGGGGGCCATGCTCGAGCGGGTCGGTCAGACGGCGCGCATCCTGGACATGCACCCGCACACCATGACGCTGGAGTCGGCGCACCAGATCGTCGAGGTGGCGCTGTGGCTGTCGCTGCTGCGGGCGTGCTCGGGGTACGAGGCGTTCATGAAGAAGGTGCAGGGCCGCGTCTCGGCGCAGGCGGTGGCATCTTTTCTCGTCTTCGATCGTCGCTTCCCGCGCTCGTTGCGCTACTGCCTGCTGTCGGCGAAGCAGATCCTGCTGCACATCTGGCCCGAGGCCGATCGCCCGGGGCCGGGGCACGCGCCCTATGCGCGATTGGACGCGCTCACCACCTGGCTGGACAAGCAGGAGGCGACCTCCACCCCCAGCATCATCCACGCGCTGTTGACCCGGGTGGTGGACGACACCGCGCTCATCTGCTCGGACATCGGGCGTGAGATCCTGGGGCCGCCGCAGCCCGAGGAGAAGGCCGCGGCCACCCCCGCAGCGCAGACCCAGTCCCAGAGTCAAACGCAAAGCCCTACCGCCGACGGCGCGCCGCTGGAGACGCGGCGCCCGCCCAAGCCCGAGAAGCCCGAAACGGCTGGCAAAGCCGAGGTCCAATGAGCGAGCCGTCCGCCGAACGATTGTCGAAGCGCACCAACGGCAGCCTGACCCGGGTGGCGATGGACCCCGCCACCTTCAAGCGCACGGTCCTGGATCACCTGCTTTACACCTGCGCGCGCGAGCTGAGCGCCGCGACGCCGCGCGACCTGTACCTGGCGCTGGCCCACACCGTGCGCGACCGGCTGGTCCACCGCTGGCTGGCCACGCAGCGGACGTACGAGACCCAGGACGTCAAGCGCGCCTACTACCTGTCGTCGGAGTTCCTGACCGGCCGCAGCCTGGGCCTGTGCCTGCTGAACCTGGGCCTGTACGAGGCGGCCGAGGGTCTGGCCGCCGATCGAGGCACCGATCTGGACGCCGTCCTGGATCAGGAGGGCGACCCGGGCCTGGGCAACGGCGGTCTGGGGCGCCTGGCCGCCTGCTTCATGGACTCGCTGGCCACGCTGGGGCTGCCTGCCGTCGGCTACGGCATCCGCTACGACTTCGGCATCTTCGAGCAGCGCATCGAGGACGGACGCCAGATCGAGATGCACGACAACTGGCTGCACGCCGGCAACCCCTGGGAGCTCCCGCGCATCGAGGAGGCGCAGATCGTGAGGCTGGGCGGGCGGGTCGAGCTGCGCCACGATCCCGACGGCCGCCTGCGCGCCGACTGGATCCCGGCGCGCACCATCCTGGGCGTTCCCTACGACTCGTTCATCATCGGACACAAGACGAACACGGTGAACACGCTGCGCCTGTGGGCCGCCCGCGCCACGCGCGACTTCGACCTGAAGTTCTTCAACGAGGGGGACTACCGCCGCGCCGTCGAGGAGAAGATCGACTCCGAGAACATCTCGAAGGTGCTGTACCCGAATGACCAGACCGACGAGGGCAAGTCCCTGCGCCTGAAGCAGCAGTACTTCTTCGTCGCCTGCTCGATCGGCGACATCGTCAGCCGCTACAAGAAGAAGCACCGCAGCTTCGATCTGTTCCCCAAGCGCGCCGCCATCCAGCTGAACGACACCCACCCCTCGATCGGCATCGCCGAGCTGATGCGCATCCTGGTCGACGAGGAGGGCCTGGACTGGGATCCCGCCTGGGCCATCACCGAGCAGACGTTCGGCTACACGAACCACACGCTGCTGCCCGAGGCGCTGGAGCGCTGGTCGGTGCCGCTGCTGGAGTCGCTGCTGCCCCGGCACATGCAGATCATCTTCGAGGTGAACCAGCGCTTCCTGCGCCGGGTGCAGACGCAGTGGCCGACCGACGCGGAGCGCCTGGCCCGCATGTCGATCATCGAGGAGTCGACCCCCAAGCAGGTGCGCATGGCCCACCTGGCCACCGTCGGTTCGCACAGCGTGAACGGCGTGGCCCAGCTGCATACCGATCTCGTGAAGAAGAACCTGTTCTCGGACTTCAACGAGCTGTGGCCGGAGCGGTTCAACAACAAGACCAACGGCGTGTCGCCGCGGCGCTGGGTGCTCTACTCGAACCCCCGCCTCACCCGCCTGATCTCGTCGCGCATCGGCACCGAATGGATCGATCGGGACCTGCGCCAGCTGCGCCAGATCGAGAAGTTCGCCGACGATCGGCCTTTTCTCGAGGCCCTGCACGGGGTGAAGCAGGCGAACAAGCGTGATCTGGCCGTCCTGGTGGGCCGGCGCCTGGGCGTCGAGCTGGCGCCCGAGGCGATGTTCGTGGCCCAGATCAAGCGCATCCACGAGTACAAGCGCCAGCTGCTGGCGTGCCTGCAGGCGATCGCGCACTACCTGAAGCTGAAGCGCGATCCCGACGCCGACGAGGTGCCGCGCGTCTACATGTTCGCCGGCAAGGCGGCCGCCGGCTACACGATGGCCAAGCTGCACATCAAGCTGATCAACGACGTGGCGGCCGTCATCAACGAGGATCCCGTGGTGCAGGGGCGGCTGGCGGTGGTGTTCCTGCCCAACTACGGCGTGTCGCTGGCGCAGGCCATCATCCCGGCGGCCGACGTCTCGGTGCAGATCTCGACGGCGGGCAAGGAGGCGTCCGGCACCAGCAACATGAAGTTCGCGCTGAACGGGGCGCTGACGCTGGGGACGCTGGACGGCGCCAACGTCGAGATCCGGGAGGAGGTAGGGCCCGACAACTTCTTCCTGTTCGGCCTGAACGCCGACGAGGTGGTCGAGCGTCGTGCCCGCGGCTACGACCCGCGCCAGTACATCGCGCGCAGCCCGGCGCTGGCCGAGGCGCTGGCGCTGATCGAGTCGGGCTTCTTCAGCTTCGGCGAGAAGGACCGCTTCAAGGACATCGTCGACAACCTGGAGAGCCACGACCCCTACATGGTCTGCGCGGACTTCGACGACTACGTGGCCACCGAGGCGCGGGCCGCCGAGCTGTATCGGGATCCCGTCGAATGGTCGCGGCGGGCGCTGCACAACATCGCCGGCGCCAGCCGCTTCTCCAGCGACGAGACCATCCGGCAGTACGCCGCGGAGATCTGGGGGCTGAACTCCGTTCCGGTCGACCTGCGCCTGATCGGGCAGGACGGCTAGAACGGGCGAGCGCGCTGGCAGGCCGCGATCGCCTTCCCCAGCCGGTCGCAGGGCAGCTGGGTTAACGTTCGCGCGATGAACGCGCTCCTCGACCGCCTGGGCTCCCCGCGCCCCGACCTGTGCTTTTACGGCCTGGCGCCGCCCAAGCAGAGCACGCCGCCCGAGCGCATCCAGGCCATCGTCGCCGCGCAGAAGGAGCGCGTGCGCGCCCTGGCGCCGGACGCGCTGGTCGTCTACGACCTGCAGGACGAGTCGTCGCGCCAGCCCGACCCCCGGCCCTTCCCCTTCCTGCCCACGCTGCCGCCCGACACGTACGCGCACCAGCTGATGGGCGACCTGGCGCTGCCCAAGATCGTCTATCGCACCGTCGCGGGCGCCGATCGCGCGGGTTTCGAGCGGTGGTGCGCCGAGACGGCCACGGCCGGCGCGCCGCGCTTCTGCGTGCTGGTGGGCGCGCCCACCAGCCGCGGGGACCTGCCCGCCGGTGTGACCCTGGACGACGCGTACAGCCTGGTGCGCCAGCATGCCCCCGGCCTGGTGCTGGGCGGCATCGCCATCGCCGAGCGCCACGCGCGCCGCGGCGACGAGCACCAGCGCATGCTGGCCAAGGCCGACGCGGGCTGCCGCTTCTTCATCACACAGGCCGTCTACGACGCTGGCTCCAGCAAGTCGCTGCTGTCCGACTACGCGCGCGCGGCGCGGGCCCGCGGCGGCCAGCCCCTGCCCGTCGTGCTGACGTTCTCGCCCTGCGGCTCGCCGCGCACGCTGGCCCTGCTGAAGTGGCTGGGCATCGCCATACCGCGCTGGCTGGAGAACGAGCTGCTGGACGCGCGCGACACCCTGGAGACCTCCGTGCGCCTGGCCGAGGCGGTGGCCGACGACGTGCTGGCGTTCGCGCACGAGCGGCAGATTCCCGTGGGCGTCAACGTCGAAAGCGTCTCGATCCGCAAGGAGGAGATCGACGCGGCCACGGCGCTGTTCACGGGGCTACGCGCGCGGCTGGGGCGATGAGCGCCGGCGTGACCCCCACCAGGCTCGCGCCCGCCGCTTCCGCCATCCGGCCCGATCGTCGATACTGCGCGCCGTGATTTCGCTGCCCATCGATCCGCTGCTGCCCGAGATCGTGGCGGAGCTGGCGCGGGCCGGCGAGGTGGTGGTCGAGGCGCCGCCCGGGGCGGGCAAGACGACGCGCGTTCCACGCGCCTTGCTGGAGGCGGCCTTCGCGCGCCCCGGTGAGATCCTGGTGCTGCAACCGCGGCGGCTGCCCGCGCGGCTGGGCGCCTCGCGCGTGGCGGACGAGCTGGGCGAGCGGGTCGGCCAGACGGTCGGCTACTCGGTCAGGTTCGAGGACATGTCGGGCCCGAACACCCGGGTCCGCTTCATCACCGAGGGGATCCTCACCCGCCGGCTGCTCTCGGAGGGGACGCTGCCGGGCGTTTCGACGGTGGTGCTCGACGAGTTCCACGAGCGCCACCTGGCGGCCGATCTGACGCTGGCGCTGGTCAAGCAGCTGCGCCGCACCACCCGCCCCGACCTGCGGCTGTGCGTGATGTCGGCGACCCTGGACGCCGACGCGCTGGTGGCCTACCTGGACGATTGCCCGCGCCTGCGCAGCGAGGGGCGCCGCTTCGACGTCGAGGTGGTCCATCTGCCCGAGCCGGACGATCGCCCGCTGCCGCAGCAGATCGTGGGCGCGGTCCGGCGCGCGCTGCGCGAGGGGCCCCCGGGCGACCTCCTGGTGTTTCTGCCCGGCGTGGCGGAGATCCGGCGCTGCGAGGAGGCGCTGGGGGAGACGGCGCGGGCCGCCGACCTGGCCCTGCTGCCCCTGCACGGCGATCTGTCGCTGGCGGCGCAGGCGCGCGTGGTCGGCCCCAGCGCGCAGCGGAAGGTGATCCTGTCCACGAACGTCGCCGAGACGTCGGTCACCATCGACGGCGTGGTGGCGGTGATCGACAGCGGGCTGGCTCGCCTGGCCGGCCACTCGCCGTGGAGCGGGCTCTCCACGCTGTCGCTCGGCAAGATCAGCCAGGCCTCCGCGATCCAGCGGGCCGGCCGCGCCGGCCGCACCCGCCCCGGCGTCGCCTATCGCCTGTACACGCGTCACGACTTCGAGCAGCGCCGGCCGCACGAGATCCCCGAGATCGCGCGCCTGGACCTGGCCGAGGCGGTGCTGACCATGCGGGCGCTGGGAATCCGCGAGCCTGCTGACTTCGACTGGCTGACCCCGCCGCCGCAGGCCTCGCTGGCCAAGGCAGACGAGCTGCTGCACCGGCTGGGCGCGGTCGAGCGGAGCGGAGCCCTGACCGAGCGGGGCCGCCGCATGTTGCGCTTCCCTGCCCACCCGCGCCTGGCGCGCCTGCTGCTGGCGGCCGAGGAGCGAGGCGTCGCGGAGGACGGCGCCACGCTGGCCGCGCTGATCGGCGAGCGCGACATCCGTGACCGCGGCGGCCGCGGACCCGCGCCTGGCCGCGGTGGCCGCGTCGACGGGGGCGCCGATCTGATCGCGCTGCTCGAGACCTTCGAGGCGGCGCGCGCGGCGCGCTTCGCCGCCGACCGGGTGCGGGCGCTGGGGCTCGACCCCCGTGCCACGGAGGCGGTCGAGCGCGCCCGGCGACAGCTGGCGGGGCTGCTCGGCCGCGGGGCGGCGAAGCAGGCACGGTCGCGGCTCGACCTCGATCGCGAGCTGGCCCGCGCCACGCTGACCGGGTTTCCCGACCGGGTGGCCCGCCGGCGCGAGGCAGGCGCGCGCACCGTGGTCCTGGCGGCCGGTGGCACGGCCGAGGTCGGATACGAGCTGGACAGCGACTATCTGGTGGCGCTGGACGCCGAGGAGCGGGGAACGACCGGCCGGGGCGCGACCACCACCATCCGCCTGGGCTGCGGCATCGATCCGGACTGGCTGGGTGACCTGGAGGGCAGCGAGCTGCGCGCCACCGACGCCGTCGAGCTGGACGGGGCCACGGGCCGCGTCGTCGAGCGTTCACGCCTGATGTTCGGCGCGTTGATCCTGGACGAGACGGTTCGTCCGGCGCCCCCGTCCCAGACGGCCAGCCGGTTGCTCGCCGAGGCGGCGCTGGCCCAGGGCCTGGAGTCCTTCGACGAGCCGGGCGCCCTGGCGGGGCTGCGCGCGCGACTGGCCCTGCTGGCGCAGGCCTTCCCCGAGCTGGCGCTGCCGCCGGTCGACGACGCGGCCATGCGGGCAGCGCTGGTGGCGGCGTGCGACGGCCTGCGCAGCTTCTCCGAGCTGCGCGAGTTGGGCCTCGCCAGCCGCATCGTCGCCTCGCTGCCGCCGGCGCTGCGGGCCCGGCTGGCCGCGGACGCTCCGCTCAGCGTCGGCTTGCCGGGCGGCCGCACCGTCCCCGTTCATTACGAGCCCGAACAGCCCCCCTGGATCGCGTCCCGCCTGCAGGACTTCTTCGGCATGGCGCGCGGTCCGGCGGTGGCGGGCGGGCGCGTGCCGCTGACGTTGCACCTGCTGGCGCCGAACGGGCGCGACGTCCAGGTGACGCGCGACCTGGAGAGCTTCTGGCGGCAGCACTACCCTGCCCTGCGCCGCGAGCTCGGTCGCCGCTATCCACGCCACGCCTGGCCCGAGGACGGGCGGACGGCCACGCCACCGCCGCCACCACCGGCGCGTCGCCGCTGACGGCGCGATGGGGCGCCTCCGTGGCGCCTATACTCCGATCGCCATGATGCTCGACGACTTGCCGCATGCTGCCCTGGCCCGGCGCCGCGAAGCCCTGATGACCGCGCTGCCCGCGGAGACCGTCCTGCTGCCCTGCGGGCAGCCGCGACCGCGCAACTACGCGGCGACCACGTTCCCCTTCCGGCCGCACAGCCACTTCCTGTACTTCTTCGGCTGGGGTGTACCCGGCGCGATGGGCCTGCTTGCCGAGGGGCGCGCGACGCTGTATCTGCCCGCGCCGGATCGCGAGGACGCGCTGTGGTCGGGGCCGCAGCCCGCGTTCGCGGAGATCGCCGCGGCGCTGGGCGTGCGCGTGGCCGCGCTGGACGCGCTGCCGGCGGCGCTGGCCGGGCGGCAGGTGGCCACGCTACCGGCGCCCGACGCCGAGACGCGCCGGCAGCAGAGCGCCCTGCTCGGCCGCGCCATCGAGGTGCGCGCGTTCTCCGAACGCGACGCGGTGGTCGCCGACGCGGTGATCGCGCTGCGCCTGCGCCACGACGAGGCGGCCGTGCGCGAGCTGGAGCGCGCAGCGGAGGTGACCGCCCAGGCGCACGCCGCCGGCATGCGCGCCACGCGCCCCGGCGTGCGCGAGGGCGTGGTGCGCGCGGCGATGGAGGCCGAGCTGACGGCGCGCGGGTGCGGCACCGCGTACGGCTCGATCGTGACGGTGCACGGCGAGATCCTGCACAACGAGACCCACGCGAACGTGCTGGCCTCAGGCGATCTGTTGCTGTGCGACGTGGGCGCCGAATCGCCGGGCGGCTGGGCGGGCGACGTCACGCGCACCTGGCCCGTCGACGGCAGGTACACGGCCGCGCAGGCCGAGGTGTACGACGTCGTCCTCGAGGCGCAGCGGGCGACGATCGCGGCGGTCCGGCCCGGGGTGCGCTACCGCGACCTTCACCTGCTGGCGACGGAGACGCTGGCGCGCGGCCTCGCTGCGCTGGGCCTGCTGCGCGGCGACCCGCGCGAGCGCGCCCATGACGGCACGGCCGCGCTGTTCTTTCCGCACGGCGTGGGGCATCTGCTGGGACTCGACGTGCACGACATGGAAGATCTGGGCGATCGGGCCGGCTACGCGCCCGGGCGCCTGCGCGCGCGCGAGCCGGGCCTGCGCTACCTGCGCCTCGATCGCGATCTGCAAGACGGCATGGCCGTCACGATCGAGCCGGGGCTCTACTTCGTGCCGGCCATTCTTGACGATCCGGAAACGCGACGAGGGGCGGGCGAGAAGGTCGACTGGAAGGTCGTCGAAAAATACCGGCATTTGCGCGGCATTCGCATCGAGGATGACATCCTGGTTACAAATTCCGGCGCGCGCGTGCTGACGGCGGCGATCCCCAAGGAGCGTTTCTCGATCGAAACAGTCCTCTGTGCCTGAAAAAATTCCGGCGCGCAACCGAAAAAATTTGGCGCATCCGCCGCCGAGGTTCATAAATTTCGTTCATGAACACCACGGGGAGAAAAACAGTGAAGGGGCGGACCACTTCGGCACCGAAGAAGATCGAGAAGGCGTCCGCCACGAAGGGCAATGGCTCGACCGAGCTGAGCGAGACCGCTGCGGAGGTCTCCGCGACGGCCGCCGCGCCGCCCACCGCTTCGCCGGTGCTGAAGCTGGCGCCGACCCACGAGCAGATCGCGCTGCGCGCCTACGAGCTCTTCCTGGCCCGAGGCAGCGAGCCCGGCCACGAGTCGGAAGACTGGCTGGCCGCCGAAGCTGAACTGGCCGTGTAGCGACGCCGCCTGGCTCGGCCGGCGGCACTTTCGCGCCCAGGAGCAGAACGGAGAACGGAGACGAGGGGGGAACTCTGCTCCCCCTTTCGCTGCTATTCCCTGTCCGCCGCCTTGGTCTCCGGCCTGGCCGGACGCCCGTTACTTCAGGCGTGACAGGACGAGCGAGGCGTTCGTGCCGCCGAAGCCGTAGCTGTTGGTCAGCACGTGGTCGACGCGGATCTCGCGCGCCGTGTTCGGCACGTAGTCGAGATCGCACTCCGGATCGGGCGTCGTGTAGTTGATGGTCGGCGGGATGGCGCCGCGGGCGATGGCCAGCGCGCAGATGCCCGTCTCGACGCCACCGGCGGCGCCCAGCATGTGTCCGGTCATCGACTTCGTCGAGCTGACCATCAGCTTCCTGGCCGCGTCGCCGAACACCTTCTTGATGGCGATCGTCTCGTTGACGTCGTTCATCTTGGTCGAGGTGCCGTGCGCGTTGATGTAGCCGATGTCCGCCGGCGCCAGCTTCGCGTCCTTCAGCGCCATGCGCATGCAGCGCTGGGCGCCCTCGCCCTCGGGCGCCGGCGCGGTGATGTGGTGGGCGTCCGCGTTCGCGGCGTAGCCGGTGATCTCGGCGTAGATCTTGGCGCCCCGCTGCTTGGCGTGCTCCAGCTCCTCGATGACCAGGATGCCGGCGCCCTCGGCGATGACGAAGCCGTCGCGGTCGCGATCGAAGGGGCGGGAGGCCTGTTGCGGCGCTTCGTTGCGCGTCGACAGCGCGCGCATGCTGTTGAAGCCGCCCACGCCCAGCGGGCTGACGGTCGCCTCGGCGCCGCCGCAGATCATCGCCTCGGCGTCGCCGCGCTCGATGGCCCGGGCCGCCTCGCCGATGGCGTGCGCCCCCGTCGAGCAGGCCGAGACGTGCGAGAAGTTCGGCCCCTTCGCGCCGGTGCGGATCGAGATCTGCCCGGGCGCCAGGTTCACGATGATGGCCGGCACGAAGAAGGGAGAGATGCCGTGCCGCGGACCCTTCTCCGCCAGCGTCTTGCAGGTCTCCTCGATGCTGGCGACACCGCCCAGCCCGGCGCCCACGTAGCAGCCGACGCGCTCCGCGAACTCGCCCTCGATCTTCAAGCCCGAGTCTTCCACGGCCAGCAGCGCGCTGGCGATGGCGTACTGGATGAACAGATCCAGGTTGCGCGCGTCGCGCGCGCTGATCCAGCGGGTGACGTCGAAGCCCTTCACCTCGCCCGCGAAGTGGGTGGCGAAGTCGGTCGAGTCGAAATGGGTGATGGGGCCGATGCCCGACTTGCCGGCGAGGAGACCTTGCCAGGTCTCTTCGGTGCCGACCGCGACCGGCGTGACCAGGCCGACACCAGTGACGACGACTCGCCTCTTCATCCTACGACTCGCGCGCAGAGGGAACTGGTAATGAATGACAAATCAGGCTGCCTTTGCAGGGGTTCCGGACCGGGACCGGCGGGGAGCGCGGTCCCGTCATCCTGTTGGCTGATGCTCGCTGCTACTTGGCGTGAGACTTGATGTAGTTGATGACGTCGCCGACGGTCTTGATTTTCTCGGTGTCCTCGTCGGGAATCTCGAGCTTGAACGTCTCTTCCAAGGCTAGCACCAACTCGACGACCGCCAACGAATCGGCCTTCAGATCGTCCGCGAACGACGCCTCTGGCTTGACCTTGTCGGGCGAAACCTCGAGCTGCTCGACGATGATTTTTCGAACGCGTTCCTCAACGTTGTCTGCCATTTTTCCCTTCTTTCACCCTTGCACCGGCTCGCGCCGGCTTGCACCGCTTGACATCAAGAGCCAAGGCAGGTCGCCCCGCTTTGGAAGCGGCGTACCTTACATGAAGAGTCCGCCATTGACCCGTAAAACTTCACCCGTGATATACGACGCGGCCGGGCTGGCAAGAAAGGCCACCGCGGCGGCCACGTCCTCGGGCCGGCCCACGCGCCCCAGCGGGATCGTCTTGGACAGCTCCTCCCGCCGCGCCGGCGGCAAGTCCTTGGCGGTCATGTCCGTCTCGATGTAGCCGGGCGAAACGGCGTTGCAGGTGATGCCGCGCGACGCGTACTCGCGCGCCCAGGTCTTCGTCAGACCGATCAGCCCTGCCTTGGCGGCCACGTAAGGGGCCTGCCCGGCCGAGCCCGTCTCCGCCGTTACGGAGGTGATGTTGATGATTCGCCCCGCGTCCTTGGCCTTCAGCAATGAACGCAATGCGGCCCGGGTGCAATGAAAGGCCCCGCTGAGATTGACGTCCAGGGCGCGCTTCCAGTCGGCGTCCTTTGCCCCCAGCGTCAAACCATTCACCGCCACGCCGGCGTTGTTGACCAGGATGTGCAGGCCGCCCTCGGCCGAGACCTCCTTGACCGCCTCGTCCACGGCGGCCGAGTCCGACACGTCGAAGCGGCGCGTGGCGGCCACGCCGCCGGCCGCGGTCACCGCGGCGGCCGTCTCGTTCGCGGCGACCTCGTCGGACGTGTAGTTGACCACCACCCGCGCCCCGCGCGCCCCCAGCGCCACGCAGATGGCGCGGCCGATGCCCCGCGAGCCGCCCGTCACCAACGCCACCCGTCCTTCGAGATCACGCATGGGTTTTGCCTTGTTCAGCTGTGTTCGGATGATTGTTTGCGCTACCCGCCAGCCCGCTGACGGCGGCGGGATCGCCCACGCTGACGACTTCCAGCGCCGGGGCGATGCGCTTGCCCAGGCCCGCCAGCACGCTGCCGTGGCCCAGCTCGATGGCCCGACCGATCTCCATGGCCGCCAGCCGCAACACCGTCTCCTCCCAGCGCACGGGCGCGGTCACCTGGCGCGCCAGCAGCTCGCGCACCCGGCCGGCGTCGCTGTTCGGCGCCGCGTCGACGTTCGCCACCACGGGCACGCGCGGCGCCTTCACCTCGATGCGGGCCAGCTCGGCGGCCAGCCGCTCGGCCGCTGGCTGCATCAGCGCGCAGTGGAAAGGCGCGCTGACCGCCAGAGGCATGGCGCGCTTGGCGCCCCGCGCCTTGGCCGCCACGCAGGCGACCTCGACCGCCTTCTTGTGGCCGGCGATGACGACCTGGCCACCGCCGTTGAAGTTGGCGGGCGACACCACCTCGTCGGGAAACGCGGCGCGCGCCTCGGCGCACGCCGCCTCGACCTGGGCGGCGTCGAGGCCCAGGATGGCGGCCATCGCCCCCACGCCGGGCGGCACCGCGTCCTGCATGAAGCGGCCGCGCAGGTTCACCACCTTGACCGCGTCGGCCAGCGCCAGCGCGCCCGCCGCCACCAGCGCCGAGTACTCGCCCAGCGAGTGGCCCGCCACGACCGCCGGCTGCAGGCCCGTCTCGGCCTGCAGCACCCGCAAGGCCGCGATGCTGGTGGTCAGGATGGCCGGCTGCGAGTTCGCCGTCAGCGTCAGCTGCTCCTCCGGGCCCTCGAAGCACAGCTTCGACAGCGCGAAGCCCAGCGTGGCATCCGCCTCGTCGAACACGGCCCGGGCCAGCGGCGAGGCGTCGTACAGCGCCTTGCCCATGCCCACCTTCTGGGAGCCCTGCCCGGGGAACAGAAAGGCCAGCTTCGGGGAGGTCTGGCCGCTGTTTCCAGTCTTGCCGGTCACGTCCGTGGCGTCGCTCATCGCTTCCTCGTCACCAGCGCACGGCCGCCGAGGCCCAGGCCAGGCCCCCGCCGAGCGCCGTCATCAGCAACAGGTCACCCTGCTTGATCTTTCCCTGCTCCACGGCCTCGTCCAGGGCGGTGGGCACCGACGCCGACGAGGTGTTGCCGAACCGCTCCACGTTCAGGAAGAACCGCTGCAGCGGCAGGCCGACGCGCTCGGCGACCCCCTCGAGGATGCGCAGGTTCGCCTGGTGGGCCATCACCCAGGTCACGTCGTCCACCGTCAGGCCGTTCGTCTCCAGCGCGAGCTTCGACGCCGCCGTCATGTTCTTCACCGCGTGCTTGTAGACCTCGCGGCCGTTCATCTTCACCAGATGCCGCTTCGCCGCCAGCACCTCGGGCGTGATGGGCTCGCGCGAGCCACCGGCCGGTTGCAGCAGGTGCTCGGTCAGGCTGCCGTCGGTGAACAGGTGCGTCGACAGCACGCCCCGCTTGGGATCGGTCTCGGGCCCCAGCAGGACCGCGCCCGAGCCGTCGCCGAACAGCACGCAGGTCGAGCGATCGCTCCAGTCGATGATGCGCGAGAGCACCTCGACGCCGATCACCATCACCCGCTTGAACTGGCCGCAGCGGATGAAGTTGTCGCCCAGCGCCAGGCCGTAAAGAAAACCGGCGCAGGCCGCCGACAGATCGAAGGCGCAGCCGCCCGGCTTGGCCCCCAGCTTGTGCTGCACGAACGCCGCGGTCGACGGGAACGGGCAATCGCCGGTCACCGTGCCCACGATGATGCAGTCCACCTCGGAGGGCGGCACCCCGGCCTTCTCGCAGGCGGCGCGCGCCGCCTCGGTGGCCAGATCGCTGGCCGCAAACTCCGGCGCCAGGATGTGTCGCTCGCGGATGCCGGTGCGGGTGACGATCCACTCGTCCGACGTGTCCATCATCCGCGACAGATCGTTGTTGGTCAGGACCTTGGGGGGGACGCCGCGCCCCGTCCCCAGGATGCGGCCGTGCACGCCGCTCACGAGACGCGCTCCACCGCCGGGGGCGGCGCCCACAGGAAGGCGTGGCGCGCCAGCGCGCCCACCGATTCGCCCTCCAGCCCGGTCTGCGCGAACTGCGCCGCCACGCGCACGGCGCTGGCGATGGCGCGGGCGTTCGAGCCGCCGTGGCAGACCAGCGCCACACCGTCGACGCCCAGCAGGGGCGCCCCGCCGTACTCGGCGTAGTCGGTCTTGTGCTTCAGACGGCGCAGCGGCTTGATCATCAACGCCGCGCCCAGGCGGGCCAGCAAGCCGGCCCGGCCGATCTCTTCCTTCGCCATGGACATGATGACCTCGGCCGCGCCTTCCACGCTCTTCAAGACGACGTTCCCCGTGAACCCGTCCGTGACCACCACGTCGACGTCGCCGCGGAACACGTCCCGGCCCTCGACATAACCCAGGTACTCGAAGTCGGCGGCCGTGCCGCGCGCCCGCAGCAGCAGCTGGTTCGTCTCGCGAGTGAGGGCCGTGCCCTTGTGCTCCTCGGAGCCGTTCGCCAGCACGCCCACGCGCGGGCGCGGCTTCTTGTGCAGCAGGCGCGCGTAGACGGCGCCCAGGACCGCCCACTGGGTCATGGTGGTGGGCTTGGGATCGACGTTGGCGCCCATGTCCAGCAGGGCGCACTCCCCCGTCTTGGTAGGCAGGCTGGTGACGATGGCCGGCCGCTCGACGCCGGGCAGGCGCCCCAGCACGAACAGCCCGCACGCCATCATGGCGCCCGAGTTTCCGGCGGAGATCATGGCGTCCGCTTCCTTCGCCTTCACCAGATCGAAGCAGACGCGCATCGACGACTGCTTCTTCTGGCGCACGGCCAGCGAGGGCGCGTCGTCCATGGTGATGACGTCGGGCGCGTGCCGCACCTCGATGCGGGCCTCCGAGCCGCCGCCGCAGGCCTCCAGCTCACGACGCACCCGTGCCTCGTCACCGACCAGAATGACGGTGAGCTCCGCGGTGAGGTCTTGCGCGCGCACGGCCGAGACCACGCCCTGCACCTCCACACGAGGCGCGCCGTCCGCTCCCATGGCGTCGACGGCGATGCGCAGCAACTAGGGCTGCTCCTCTTCCTGCTTCTCGATGACCAGACGGTCCCGGTAGTAGCCGCAGCTGGGGCAGACACGGTGTGACAGCTTCGGTTCCTCGCAGCGGGGGCACGGCACCGTGTGCGGCACGGGGCGCTTCATCACCTGGGCGCGGCGGATCGCCGAGCGGGACTTCGACTGTCTTCTCTTGGGAACGGCCATAGGATCCTCGTTTCGATTTTTCTGTTTCGGGGTAGCTCGAAGCCTCGAGCGATCACATCTTCAGGTTCTTCAGCGCCGCGCCCAGCTTGCCCATCTCGGGCGCCTGCTTGGCAGCGCAGTCGCAGGCGGTCTCGTTGCGGTTGACGCCGCACGTGGGACAGAGACCGGCGCACGCCTCTCGGCAAGCAGGATTGATGGGCATGTTCAAAAGGATCTGCTCGCGCAGCTCGGGGCCGATGTTTATCTCGTCTCCGTCGAAGTGCGCAACGTCCACGTCGTCCTCACCCTCGTCCTCGTCGTCGTCGGACGCCGCCACGAACGAGACCTGGACGGGGAGACGGACCGGCACCTTGGCCGGCTCCAGACAGCGGGAGCAGGAGAACTCGAGCGCCCCCGACAGGGTCCCGCGAAGGAACGCGTCATCCCCCTGGCGAGACAGGTGACCCTTGAACATCAGCCCCTCGCGCGCCGGTTTGGCTTCGAGGTGCGGGCACTCCTCCTTCAACCAGTCGGCCGAAAGCGGGACCTTCAGCGACAGTCCTTCATCACTGATGTCATTGAATTTATACAGCATTTTCAAGTTCCCGCGACGTCCGGGCCGGTTCTCGGGGCAAGTAACTATAGGGGGGGGCACCCCCCTGTCAAGCTACACGGGCCAGGCGCTCACGCCGCGCCGCGGGAACGGATCAGCGAAAATTCGGCTGCAGCTTGAACGAGAACGAACCGTCCAGCGTGCCGCGGATGGAGGGGGTGGTGACCGGGACGATGTGGCCCAGGGCATCTTGCACGGTTGCCAGGTCGCACAGCTCGACGTGGAAGTGGGATGCCTCGATGGGCTCACCGTTGCCGACCTTAAAGTCGTGCGGCAGCGGGGTGTTGACCTCGCTGGGGGGAGCGCCCAGCCGGGTGAAGGCTATCCAAGAGCCCCGGCCCGGGCAGACCGCCGTCGAAGGGCAGGTGCCCCCGGCGCAGTCGCCCAGCGCGTCCGAGGATAGCAGCGCGTCCGGACAGGTGTACTGCGGCAGGAACTGCGCGGTCACCATCTCCCGCTCCGTCCCGATCAGGGCCCTCCCCTCGCCGTTCAGCCCCAGGGACGTGGGCGAGCGGTCGCAGAAGTCGGGGTTCCAGTCGGGCGTGCCATCCGCGTTGACCCGGCCGCGCATGCAGCGGGCGATCTCGTAGGTGTCCTCCACCCAGAAAGCCAGGGTGTCGGCGAACTCCCAGCCGCCCGACAGGTTCTGCATGCGGATGTTGATCTGGTTCGCGGGGTATCGCGTGGAGATCGAGTCGAACGGCTCGGCCAGGAAGTGGTGCCAGTCGGCGCTGATGTTGCCGCCGTCCGGATAGGGCTTGACCTGGCCGTCGGGAAACGTGCAGGCGGGGATGTCCAGGCTGCCCATCAAGTAACCGGTGCCGTTCTCGCTGTTGCAGCCGGCGGCCAGCGCCAGCGCCCCCAGCGCCGCCGCGCCGCCCGCGGCCCGCCAGCGCCGCCGCGCGCTCACTTCGAGCCCCCGGCCGCGGCGCCTCCCCCGAACAGAAGCAGCGACTTCAGATCCTCGTCGTTGAAGACCAGCTGGCCGCCCAGGAAGAAGTCGAAGCCCCCGCTGGTGCTCAGCTTGGCGCGACGGTTCAGGATGTCGTCCACCCCACCCACGATGTACAGAGTGTGACCGACCACGGCCACGGAGGCCCGTCCCTGCAAGCGCGGGTAGGTGTTGAACAAGGTGTCGAACAGGTCGACCGACAGCAACAGGCGATCGTTCACCAGGTGCAGATCCAGGCCCACGCCGCCCGTCGACTCCTTCATGCCGAAGCGGCCCGTGATGATGCCCCCGTAGGTCTTCCCGAACTGCAGGGTGAACTTCAGCTTGTTCTGCGAGTAGGTGGTGGTCTGGGCGACCGTGGTCTTGCCCATGCTCTCCGTGTAGGTGAGCGTGTTCTCGCGCAGGCCGCGGGGGTCGTTCACGATCTCGATCAAGTAGAACTTGTCGGGCCGGGGCACCAGCTGGATGGCCAGGTACTCCTTGGGCTGGCCCGACAGGAAGTTGTACTCCGTGCGCAGGCCCACGATCGTCTGCAGCTTGGTGATGCTGCGGATGAAGCCGCCGGCGTCGTCGGTGATGCTCTCGATGTTCCGGGCGATGGTGTCGTCGGTCAGGATGTGGCCGACGGTCCCCTCACCCTTCTCCATGCGCCCGGTGATCGTCTCCATGTTCTTCAGAGACTTGTCCAGGTTGTCGACGGTCGCCTTCAGCTTGTCCAGCGAGGAGCGGACGGCCTCCCCGGTGTCGGCCACCTCGCCCTTGCTGGTCCCTACCAGATCCTTCAGAGACTCGGTGATCTCGCGGACGTTCTTGATCGACGCGCGCACGTCCTCGCGCTCGGTCTCGGTGACGTTCTCCACGTCACCCGCGATGCGATCGACCCGGGTCAGGATGCTCTGCAGGATGGTGGAGTTGTCCGCGATCAGCTTGTTGGCGTTCTCCGCCGCCTGGGTGATGGGCCCCGACGTCAGCCGCTTCACGTCGGTCAGGATGTCGTGAAGGATGGGCATCAGGTCGCCCACGTTGCTCATCAGATCGCCCATGCTGGTGGGCTCGTGCACGTTCACGATCTGGTCGCCGTTCTTCAGCTCGCGCATGGGCCGCCGCTGGCCGTCCACGATTCCCTCGGGCGAGCCGGGATCGATCTCCAGGTAGTACTCGCCCAGCAGCGACGCCGCCTTCTTCGAGACCACCGCGTTCTCCCACAGCTTGATGCCGGGGTTCATGCGCACGGTCACCCGCGCCACGGGCAGCTCCGGATCCAGCTCGCGCTTCTCGATCTGCCCCACCGGGATGCCCGCCGTCTGCACGCGCGACTTCTGGAACAGGGCCGCGGCGTCCTTGAAGCGCGCCCACACGACGTAGCCCTTGCTGGTCGACGACCGCTCGTTGGTGGCCTTGATCAGGAAGTAGCTCAGCAGGCCTACCACGACCGCCAGCACGCCCACCGTGGCGGCCGCCCAGCTGCGCCTCATCTACGGGGCTCCGCGGACGGCGTGGCCTGGTCTTCGTCCCCATGGCCCAGGCCCGCCATGTCGATGAACTCGCGCAGGGGCGCGTGCTGCGATCTCAGCAGCTCGGCCGGCGTGCCGGTGACCAGGATCTTGCCGTCGTACAGCATCGAGATCTTGTCCGCGATGCGGAAGGTGGACGCCATGTCGTGCGAGATGACCACGCTGGTCACCCCGAAGTCTCGCGACGCTTGCAGGATCATGTCGTCGACGTTCTTGGTGGCCACGGGATCCAGGCCCGTGGTCGGCTCATCGTAGAGCAGGATCTGCGGCCGGTCGATGAGCGCGCGGGCCAGGCCCACCCGCTTGCGCTGGCCGCCCGACAGCTCGGCGGGGAACTTCTGCTCGATGCCGCCCACATGGGCCAGGTCCAGGCGCTTCAACAGGTCGCGCACGCGGGTCATGATCTCCTCGCGCGACAGGTGGTAGCGCTCGATCAACGGGAAGGCGATGTTCTCGACCACGTTCTGCGAGTCGAACAGCGCCGCGTACTGGAACACCATGCCGAACTTCCGCCGCAGCTCGCCCAGCTGCCGGTCGTTCATGGGGACGATGTCCTCGCCGTCCACCAGGATCTGGCCCGAGTCCGGCTTCAGCAAGCCCATCAGGTGCTTCATCAGCACCGACTTGCCCTGACCCGAGCCGCCGATGACGATGTTGATCTTCCCCCGGTCGATGTCCAGATCCACACCGCGAAGAACGTGCTGTGGGCCGAACGTTTTGTTAATGCCCCGGATGCGGATCTGCACGGGATCGGACGCCGCGCCGTCGGCCTGGCCGCCGGTCGTATCGCCGGATCTGCCGCCGGATTTGCCGGCGGTCGGCGCGTTGGGTCGTTTCTCCGACGATGTAGAGGGCGGCATCAGCTGCGATAGGGAAAGAAAGTCGCGAGCATATCGGACAAGAAGTAGTCCAGCACCAGCACGGCCACGGAGCCCGCCACCACCGCGCGCGTGGTGGCCAGACCGACCTCCTTCGCGCCGCCCCGCACGTTGAACCCCTGGTAGCAGGCCGCCAGCGACAGCGCAGCGCCGAACACGGCCGACTTCACCCCGCCTTGCAGATAGTCGCTGGGGTCCGTCATGTAGCGGAAGTAGTACAGAAAGGCGCCCACGTCGATCTGCTTCAGGTAAATCGAGTAGAGATAGGCCCCGAACAGCCCGATGATGTTGAAGACCATCGTCATGATCGGCATCATGATGATCGAGGCGACCACGCGGGGCGTGATCAGGTACTGGGTGGGGTTGACCGCGAAGGTGGTCAGCGCGTCGATCTGCTCGGTGATGCGCATCGACCCCAGCTCGGTGGCCATGCCCGAGCCGGCCCGGGCGGTGATCATCAGCGCCGTGAACACGGGCGCCAGCTCGAGGGCCAGCGACAGGCCCACCGTGGCCCCCACGTAGTGCTCCTGGCCGAAGATCTCGAGCGCGCGGATGGTCTGCTGGGCCGAGACCGCGCCCGAGAAGAACCCGACCAGGATGATGATGGGCAGCGAACCGACGCCCACGAACTCCATCTGTTCCAGAAACAGCCGCAAGCGGAAGGGGCGGCGGAGCAGCCACGCGAAGGCGTGGAACAACATCAGGGTGTGGTCGCCGAAGAAGCCGAAGATCGACCGCGCCGGCGCCGCCAGCAGGCCCCCGATGGCCAGGGCGCGGCGGCGCGGTGTGGTGTCGATCGACGCCTCCGCCATGGCTCAACTCTTATAGACGCGGGGCACGCGTTTCGAGATGCCGGACAGTATCTCGTAATTGATGGTGCCCGCCCACCCGGCCAGCTCGTCGGCCGAGATCGTGCCGGCGGGGCCGTCCGGCCCGTCCGGAGCCGTTCCGATCAGCGTGATCAGGTCGCCCACGGCGGCGCCCGCGACGTCAGTCACGTCCACCATCATCATGTCCATGCACACGACACCCACGATATCGACCCTCTTACCACGAAGCAGCACCTGCGCCCCGCGTACGTGACGGGGATAACCGTCGGCGTAACCGACCGGCAGGGTCGCGATCAGGCTGGGACGCGACGCGCGCCACTCGCCCCCATAGCTGACCGGCGCGCCGGCCTCGACCGGATGAATGGCCATGATGCGGGTGATGAGGCGCAGCGCCGGCTCCAGCGCCGGCAGCCTCACGATGTCGCTGGACATCGCCCCGTAAAGCGCCAGCCCGGGGCGCACCGCCTGGAAGCGCGCCTCCGGAAAGCGTACGGCCGCCGCGCTGTTGGCCGCGTGATTCGTCAGGGCGGACAGCCCGCGCGCCGTCGCGACGCCCACGGCATCGCCGAAGATCGCCAGCGCCGCCGTGGTGGCCGCCGGATCGGCCGCGTCGGCGGAGGCCAGGTGCGTGGACAGGCCCGCCAGCCGCAAGCCCGGCAGCGACGCCACCCGATCGAGCACCCCGGGCAGGAGGCGTGGCGCGATGCCCAGCCGATTCATGCCCGTCTCGATCTTCAGGTGCAAGGCGGCGGTGCGGCGGCGCTGAACCGCCGCGCGCGAGAACGCCTCGAGGTCGGCGGGATCGTAGACGACGGGGGTCAGGCGCTCGTCCAGGACCTGTCCGTGGCAGTGGTCGTAGTACGCCGACAGCACCACGATCGGGGTGGCGATGCCAGCGGCGCGCAGCTCCAGCGCCTCCTCGACCAGCGACACCGCCAGCGCCGGGCACCGGCCTGCCAGCGCCCGCGCCACCGGAACGGCGCCGTGCCCGTAGGCGTCCGCCTTGATGA
>Ga0207695_10002571_pt1 | contig 26664 bp, 25 predicted proteins | sample KBSC54metaG_FD_184354 | JGI IMG/M metagenome (GOLD analysis project Ga0207695, IMG submission 184354) | Corn rhizosphere microbial communities from Kellogg Biological Station, Michigan, USA - KBS C5-4 metaG (SPAdes) (version 2) | ecosystem: Host-associated > Plants > Roots > Rhizosphere > Soil...
CGGTGTTGAGGATCAGGCGGATGTAGCTCCCGAGGAGCCAGCCGAGGAAGGCCTGCACCGCGCCGCTGCGCAGCAGCTTCTTCAAGCGGCCGTCTCCGATTCCAGGTGCTGGGTCTTGGCCAGCCGGGCGTAGAGGCCGCGTTTGCGGACGAGCGCCTCGTGGTCGCCGGTCTCGACGATGCGGCCCTTGTCGATGACATAGATGCGGTCCGCGCCGCGCACCGTGGAGAGGCGGTGGGCGATCAGGATGGTGGCGCGGCCGGTCATCAGCCGCTTCAGGGCCACCTGCACCTGGGCCTCGCTCTCGGTATCGAGCGCGCTGGTGGCCTCGTCGAGCAACAGGATGGGCGCGTCCTTCAGGAAGGCGCGGGCGATGGCGATCCGCTGCCGCTGACCCCCCGACAGCCGCGTCCCGGCCTCGCCCACCGAGGTCTCGTACCCCTGCGGCAGGGCCGCGATGAAGTCGTGAGCCGCGGCTTCCCGCGCCGCCTGCTCGATCTCGGCTTGGCGGGCCTCGGGTCGCGCGTAGGCGATATTGGCGCGGATGGTGTCGTCGAACAGGAACGGCTCCTGGGTGACCAGCGCGATCCTGTCGCGCAGCGAGGTCAGGGTCACCTCGCGCACATCGTGGCCGTCCACCGTCACCCGGCCGCCGCTGGCGTCGTAGAAGCGAGGGATCAGGTTCAGGATGGTGCTCTTGCCGCCGCCGGAGGGGCCCACCAGGGCGACCGTCTCTCCGCGCCGAACCTGGAAGGAGACGTCGCTCAGCGTCGGCCCGCCGTCGTCGTAGGCGAAGTTCACGTGCTCGAAGACGATGTCGCCGCGGCCCCGCGGCAGGTCGGCCGCGCCGGGCCGCTCGCGCACTTCGGGCTCCACGTCGAGCGCCGCGAAGAGGCGCCGCGCGGCGGCCATGCCCTCGGCAAACACCTGCTGCTGGTTGGCGAGCTGGCGTAGCGACTGCGAGGCGACGCCGAGGGCCAGGATGAAGGCGGTGAAGGCGCCCGGCGTCATGTGGTGATGCAGCGAGCGCCAGCCGGCGTAGGCGAAGACCCCGGCGGTGATCAGGGTCATCAGCAGCTCGGTCGCGGGCGCGGCGAAAGCGCGGGCGTTGGAGCCCTTCACCAGGTGCGATTGGCGCCGTCCGACCACTTCGGCGACGCGCGCCTGCTCGTAGGCTTCGCGGTTCTCGATCTTCACGACGCGAACGCCGTCCAGGCTCTCCATGATCGCGGTGGAGAGCGCCGAGGTCTCGGTCATCGCCCCTCGGGCGGCTTTGCGGGTGCGCTTGGAGAAGCGGCGCATGATCGCGCTTGCGCCCGGGGCGGCGATGATCATCACCAGCGATAGCACGAGGTCGTTGGAGACCATCACCGAGATGGCGCCGATCACCTGGAGGAGGTTCTGGGTGTAGGTGACGATCCCCGCCGTCGAGGCCTCGCGGATCAGGCCCGCGTCGTAGAGGACGGACGAGACGTAACCCCCAGTGTGCTGGCTGCGCAGGCGCGCCAGGTCGGCGCGCACGAGCTTGCCGAAGAGCTGCACCTGCACGTCGGCCACCACACCGTTGCCGATCCGGTTGACCATTGCCGCCTGGGCGATCGCGGCGACCGCCCGGACCACCGCGTAAGCCACGATGTAGAGCGGCCAGCGGATGATGGCGTGCGGCTTGTGGAAGACCAGCAGGTCGTTGGTCGCCGGTTCGACAACCTGCACCAGCATGCTGGTGCCGTAGGCTACAGCGACGGCGGCCAGGATGGCCGTGACGCAGCCCTTCCACCGCGGCGCCAGATAGACCTTCGCCACCCTGCCGATCAGGGCGCGGGCGGAAAGCTCTGGCGGGGCAAGCTCGCTCATAGGCTGAGGCGTCGTCCGATGCGGGGTTGAAGTCAAGCAAGGCGGGCGCGCCCTGGGCGCGGCGCGGCGCTTTGCCCCGCGGCTATCGCCGGGGCGGCGGAAGCCTTAGGTAAGGCGCCATGACCGTCGCGCCAACCGAGTCCGGATTCGACCTCGCGACGGCGAGCGGGCGGCTGAAGACCTATGCCGACTACCTGTGGAACGACCACGCCTACCTGCGGCTCGGCTTCCAGAACGCGCACTGGATCTCCGAGGAGCTGGTGCGCACCAACCAGCCGTGGCCGCACCAGCTGGCCGCCTGGAAGGCGCGCGGCGTCAAGACGGTGGTCAACCTGCGGGGCGGCTTCGACGCCAGTTTCCACGCGTTGGAGAAGGACGCCTGCCACCGGCTGGGCCTGGAGATGGTGGACTTCACCATCACCTCGCGGGAAGTCCCGAGCCGCGAGCGGGTGCTGGGCGCCAAGCGGCTCTACGAGACCATCGCCTATCCGGCGCTGATCCACTGCAAGTCCGGTGCGGACCGGGCCGGGATCATGAGCGTGCTCTACATGCACTTTCGGCAGGGCAGGACCATCCGCGAGGCGCTGGACCAGCTGCACATCCGCTACCTGCACGTGAAGCAGGGCAAGACCGGCGTCCTCGACTACGTCTTCGAGCGCTACCTGACGCAGGGCGAGCCAGCCGGCATGTCCTTCCTCGAATGGGTGGAAAGCCCGATGTACGACCCGGCCGGCATGAAGGCCGCCTTCCGCGCCGGCATGGTGGGCGCGCTGCTCACCGAGACCCTGCTGCGGCGGGAGTAGGCCTAGCGGCCCTCGTCCCCGTCGGACTCGGGATCCAGCAGCTTGTGGGCGTGGATGATGAAGTAGCGCACGAGCGCGTTGTCGACGGTCTGCTGGGCCTTGCCGCGCCAGGCCGCCAACGCCGCACGATAATTGGGGTAGGCGCCCACCAGGTCGACCTTCGAGAGGTCCTTGAATTGCGCGGGGCCTTCCAGCGACTTCAGTTCGCCGCCGATCACCAGGTGGAGGAGTTGTTTGTCGGCCATGATCCCGTAACGCGTGAAACTTGCCAGAGGTCGCGCTGCCGATAGGCCCTGCGCCTTCGCCGGTCTAGAGGCCGGCGATCGCCAGGGCGTCCACCAGCAATGAGGGCGCATTGGCCGAGCCACGGATCTCCAGGTCCGCGCCGGGGACCAGGCGGGCGTAGATGTCGATCAGGTTGCCGGCCACGGTGATCTCGTTGACCGGATAGGCGATCTCGCCGCCGTCGAACCAGAAGCCCGAGCAGCCCACCGACCAGTCGCCGGTGTTGCCGTTCAGCGAGGGGCCGAACATCGAGGTGACCAGGAGGCCCGTGTGCGCGTCGGCCATCAGCTCCGCCGGGCTGCGGGTTCCAGGCTCCAGCGTCAGATTGGAAGGGCCCACGCCCGGTGGGCCGGCCAGGCCGCGCGAAGCGTGACCCGTTGTGGCCAGGCCAAGCTGCCGGGCGGAGGACGAGTTCAGGAGCCAGGTGGTCAGCACGCCCTCGTCGATGAGCCTGCGGGGCTGGTTGGCGACGCCCTCGTCGTCGAAGGGCGAGGAGCCCAGGCCCCGCGGACGGTGCGGGTCGTCGGTGACGACGATCCCCTTGGCGAACACCGGTTGGCCGAGCTTGTCCTTCAGGAACGAGGTGCCCCGGGCGATGGAGGGGCCGGAGATCGCGCCAACCAGGGGGCTCAGGAGCGAGGCCGCCAGCCGGTTCTCGAAGATCACCGGGGCGGTGGTGGAGGCGATCTTGCGCGCCCCCAGCCGCCCGGCCGCCCGACGGCCCGCCTCGGTCCCGATGGCCTCGGCGTCCGGCAGGTCGGCCTGCCAGCGTTTGGAGCGGCCATCATAGCCGGTCTCCATGCCGCCCTCGTCGCCGGCGATGGCCGAGGCGCTGATCGAGAAGGAGGACGCCCGATGCAGGCCGGAGAAGCCGGCGCTGGTGACCAGACGCCATTGGCCGGCGGACCAGGAGGCCGAGCCGCCGTCGGAGTTGGTCACCTTGGGGACGGCGCGGGCGGCGCCCTCGGCGGCGCGGGCCTTGGCCTCCAGCGCTTCCGGCTCGGGCTCGGCGGGGTCGTAGAGGTCGAGGTCGGGCAGGGCCTTAGCCGCCAGCCGCGAAGGCTCGGCCAGGCCGGCATAGGGGTCCTCGGGCGCGAGCCTCGCCATGGCCACGGCGCGGGCCACCAGCTTGGCGCGGGCCTCGGCGCTGACGTCGGAGCCGGAGACGCTGGCCTGCCGCTGGCCGATGAACACCCGAAGGCCCAGGTCGCGGCTTTCCTCGCGCTCGACCTCCTCCAGATCGCCATTGCGCACGGTGATGGAAAGCGCTCGGCGCTCGGCGCCCACCGCCTCGGCGGCGTCCGCGCCGGCGGCGAGCGCCGCGGCCACCACGTCGTTCAGCAGATTTTCGTCCATGCGGGCCATATGGCCGAGCGGGCGGCCCGGGACAAGCTAGGGTATCGCGTAGAAGATCAGCGCCACCCCGCCCAGGATGTAGGCGATCCAGGTGGCGATCACCCCCGCCGAACGCAGCACCGAGGATCCGCCGCTGCGTGACAGGCCGACGGCGTGGGCGAGCCGGCCGACGAACAGCGTCAGCCCCACCGCGTGGATCACCATGGGCGCGGCGCCGGCCATCGCCAGGACCGCGATGGCGACAAGTCCGGTGGGCACGTATTCGGTCGCGTTGCCGAAGGCGCGGATCGCCTGCGAGAGCTCGGGGATCTCGGCGTCCCCCAGCACCACGCCATGCGCCCGGCGCTGGCGCACCACCAGCACCGACAGCACGAGAAGCAGGATCAGGCAAAGCCCGACCCACAGCGCAGCGGCGTGGGCGGAAGGTGTCGCGTCCATGGCCATGCTTTCCCGATCGGGCCCCGTCAGCGGCGCAGTTGGTCGCGCTTCGCGGCCTGTCGCAAGGTCAAGCCAGGACCTTGCCCTCGCCCGGCAGGCCGAGCCGCGACCACATCTGCGTGACCGCCTCGACGGTCTCCGGGTCCATAGCGAGCTTGCGGCCCCACTCGCGGTGGGTCTCGGGCGGCCACTTGTCGGTGGCGTCGAGGCCGATCTTCGACCCAAGGCCGCTCTCCGGCGAGGCGAAGTCCAGGTAGTCGATGGGGGTGTTCTCCACGACCGTGATGTCGCGGGCCGGGTCCATGCGGGTGGAGACCGCCCACATGACGTCCTTCCAGTCGCGGGCGTCGATGTCGTCGTCCACGACGATCACCCACTTGGTGTACATGAACTGCCGCAGATAGCTCCAGACGCCCATCATCACCCGCTTGGCGTGGCCGGCGTAGGCCTTCTTCATCGAGACCACGGCGATCCGGTAGGAGCAGCCCTCGGGCGGCAGCCAGAAGTCGACGATCTCCGGGAACTGCTGGCGCAGCAGCGGGATGAAGACCTCGTTCAGCGCCTCGCCGAGCACGCTGGGTTCGTCCGGCGGCCGTCCGGTGAAGGTGGTCAGGTAGATCGGGTCGCGCCGCATGGTGATGGCGCTGACCTGGAAGACCGGAAACTTTTCAACGCTGTTGTAGAACCCCGTGTGGTCGCCGTACGGCCCTTCGTCCTCGTAGTCGTCCAGCAGGACATGGCCCTCGATGACGATCTCGGCCTGGGCGGGGACCATCAGGGGCACGGTCTTGGCTGGGACCAGGTCGAGCTTGGCGCCGCGCAGCAGGCCGGCGAACTGGTACTCCGAGAGCGTGTCGGGGACCGGCGTCACGGCCGCCAGGATCGTGCCGGGGTCGGCCCCGATGACCGCGCAGGCGGGCAGGGGCTCGCGGCGGCCCTCGGCCTTCCAGCGCCGGTGGTGCTGGGCGCCGCCGCGGTGGGCGAGCCAGCGCATGATGGTGCGGTCGGGCCCCAGCACCTGCATGCGGTAGATGCCGAGGTTGTAGTCGTCCTCGCGGTCCTGCGAGGGGCCTTTGGTGACCACCAGCGGCCAGGTGATCAGCGGCGCGGGCTCGCCCGGCCAGCAGGTCTGGATGGGCAGCTTGGCGAGGTCGATCCTGTCGCCGGTGCAGACCACCTGCTGGACGGGGGCGGACTTCACGACCGCGGGCCGCATGGCCATCACCGTCTTGGCCAGCGGCAGCATGTCGAAGGCGTCCTTCAGCCCCCGCGGCGGCTCGGGCGCGCGCAGGAAGGCCAGGAGTTCGCCCACCTCGCGCAGGTCGGCGGCCGTGGCGCGCTGGCGGCCCTCCAGGGTCACGCCCATGGCCACCCGCTTCACCGTGCCGAACAGGTTGATCAGGCACGGCATCGGCGAGGGCTCGCCATCGGCGCGGATGACGGTCTCGAACAGCACCGCCGGCCCGCCCTCGGCCAGCAGCCGCCGGTGGATCTCGGTCATCTCAAGAACAGTGGAGACGGGCTCGGTCACCCGCACCAGTTCGCCGGCGGCTTCCAGCTTTCGGATGAACTCGCGCAGGGACTTATAGGCCATGGGGCACCCGCTTACGCGGCGGGCGCCTCCCTGTCACCTTCGCCTTGGGCTAGGATCGGGGCCATGAAGCGCCTCGACCTGGACGACCTGCCGCCGAAAGCCGCCGCCTTGCTGGCCGGCGTTGCAACCGGGGAGGCCGTCCTGCTCGTAGAGAAGGGTGTGGTGGTGGGCCGCCTGGTCGGCGACGCGTCCGCGCCGGACAGTGGGGCGGAGGCCTCGCCGGCGCTGACGCCGGAAGAGACCGCCAAGGAGATCTTCGAGCAGTTCCGCTCGAGCATCGAGGACGAGTTCTAGGGGGCGAAGAGATGAGAACCTTGGTTTTGGCGGCCGTGGTCGCGCTGGTGCTCGCAGGATCCGCGCACAGCGTCCTGGCCGCCCCGCCCGCGGCGCCGGAACCCGCCAAGCCGGTGGAGGCGCAGAGCTTCTTCGCCGGCCGCTGGTACGAGATCGGCCGCACGCCCCTGTCGCTCACCGACGGCTGCGTCGCCGGCTACACCGACTACATCAGGAAGGGCGACGACCTCACCCAGCGCGACGCCTGCCGCGACAAGACCCCGGCCGGCAAGGAGAAGGTGATCGGCGGGCCGCTGAAGATCCTCAACCCCGGCCAGAACACCAAGGTGCACGTGAGCTACCGCCTGTTCGGCGCCATTCCCATCGCCCGCGAATACTGGATGCTGGACCATGGCGACGGCTGGTTCATCCAGGCGACGCCCGACATGAAGATGATCAACATCTACACCCGCGATCCCAGGCCGTCGCCGGCGCTGACCGCAGAGCTGACGGCGCGAACAAAGGCGCTGGGCTATGACACGGCCAAGCTCGAGTTCCCGGAGCTGCAACCGGCGAAGTAGAACTGGCCGCCGCGCCCCCTCCACCGCTTCGCGGTCCCCCTCCCCCGCGGGCGGGGGAGGTTTTGCGGCTGCGGCGTTGGCGCAGAAATACCTCCCCTGAAGGGCACACTTCGGGGGAGGGGGACCCGAAGGGTGGAGGGGGCGCTGCTCCGAGCGCGGGGCTAGGGATTTACCCTTGCGCCGCCTCCCACGCCTTCACCACGGCCTTCTTCGCCACCTTGCGGAAGCGGCGTTCCAGGAAGTTCTTCAGCGAGCCCGGATGCAGGGTCTCGATGCGCGCAAGGACGGACGGGTAGTCCTTGTAGTGCGGGGTGAAGTGGAAGGTGCCGGGCTCAGCCTCCATCAGCATCTCCCGCTCGTCGAAGGAGACCTCCAGCAGGACCAGCGAATTGTCCTCCCGGCGCAGGCGGGTGAAGAACTTGCCGTTCACCTTGTAGGAGGGCCGGCCGTAGCTCATCCCCTTCTCCGCGCCCGGGAAGGCCATGACGATGGCGTTCATCTCCTCGAGGGTCATCGCTTCCTTCCCGCTCAATAGGCCAGCGCGGTCCCGTCCTTGCGCATCTCGGTGGCGGCGGCGTAGCGGCCGGGGTGGCGCTGGATGGCCTCGTAGCCGCCGTAGACGCCGGGGTTGGGCTCAAGCTTCCAGCCCATGTCGGCCAGCGCTTTCTGCGTCGCCGCCGGCACGCCGGTCTCGAGATTGAGCCTGCCCAGCGGACCCAGGTCCTCGCCGGTGGGCTCGTGGCCACCCTCGTGGTGCCAGCGGGGCGCATCGCCCGCCTCCTGCAGACCCAGGCCGAAGTCGACCAGGTTGGAGATCACCTGCGCCTGGCCCTGGGGCTGCATGTCGCCGCCCATGACCCCGAAGCTGAGCAGCGGCTCCCCGCCGCGGGTGGCGAAGCCCGGGATGATGGTCTGGAACGGCCGCTTGCCGGGCGCATAGATATTGGGGTGGCCGTCGGCCAGGGCGAAGAGTTCGCCTCGGTTCTGGAACATGAAGCCCAGGCCGTCCGGCATCAGGCCCGAGCCCATGCCGCGGTAGTTGGACTGGATCTGGCTCACCATCATCCCGTCCTCGTCGGCGACGCTGAAATAGGTGGTGTCGCCGTGGCTGGGCGCCTGGCCGGCGTAGGCGGGAATGAGGATCTTGTCCGGCCGGATCAGCTTGGCCCGCTCGCGGGCGTACGCCTTGGAGAGCAGCCAGTCGGTGGGCTGCTTGTAGAAGCTGGGATCGGCGTAGAACTTCGCCCGGTCCTCGAAGGCCAGCCGCTTGGCCTCGACCTCATGATGCAGCGCCTGGGCCGACTGGAAGCCCATGGCCTTGATGTCGAACTCGGCCATGATGTTCAGCATCTGCAGGGTCACCAGCCCCTGGCTGTTGGGCGGCAGGGCCCAGACGTCGGTCCCGCGGTAGTCGATGGACCGCGGCTCGACCCACTCGCTGTGGTGGGCCGCGAGGTCGGCCTTGGTCATCCAGCCGCCGATGCGCTTGAAATAGGTCTCGATCCTGTCGGCGATCTCGCCCTCGTAGAAGGCCCGTCCGCCGCCCTCGGCGATCAGCCGGTAGGTGTGGGCGAGCAGGGGATTGCGGAACACCTCGCCCTCGCGCGGCGTCTTGCCGTCCTTCACCCAGACCGAATTGAAGTTGGCGATCTCCTCGATGTGGTTCTCGGGCTTGGAGTAGATGCGCTGGTAGGAGCCGACGTAGTAGGCGACGTTCTGGATGATCGGCGCGCCCTCCTCGGCGTGGCGGATCGCCGGCTGCAGCACGTCCTTCCAGGGCAGCTTTCCGAAGCGCTTGTGCAGCGTCCACCAGGCGTCCACCGCGCCCGGCACGCTCACCGAGACCGCGCCGTAGGAATTGATCAGCCCCTTGGCGTTGGCCCGCTTGCGCTGTTCGGCCAGGGTCAGCGCCTTGGGGCTGCGGCCCGAGCCGTTCAGGCCCAGCACCTTCTTCTGCGCCGGGTCCCACATCAGCACGAAGCAGTCGCCGCCGATGCCGCAGGAGATCGGCTCGCCGAAGCCCAGCACGGCGTTGGCCGCCACCGCCGCGTCCACCGCCGAGCCGCCGGCCTTCAGCATCTCGATGGCCGCCAGCGTCGCCAGGGGATGCGCCGTCGCGGCCGCGCCGTGGATCCCCCAGGCCGCCGAGCGCGAGGCCCAGGTGGCCCCGTCGATGCGGTCCCCGCCATGCACGTCCGGCCGGTCGCGGTTCGGGTTCTCCTGCCGGCTGGTGGCGAAAGCCCGCCCGGCCAGCGCGGCGGCGGGAACGGCGGCGATGAAGCTGCGGCGATTCATGGGCGGGTGCGGGCTCCGGGCGAGGTGTGGCGGAGCAGTGATAGCAGAGGCTGCGGGCGAGGCGAGGGGGTGCGCGCCCTCGTGACGGTATGCGTAGCCTGAGAACTCCCCCGGATCGCACGAGGGTCGTCCCAACGGACCCTGGCCGGCGCCGAGCCTTGGGCCGGCGCGCGACCGACGCCAGCTACGCGGCGACGATACCCGGGCGCCTCGGCTCTTCTTCCAGTGCGCGAAGGAGCACGGATATGAAGACCTCGGCATTGATGGGCTTGGCCACGAAGTCCGTCATTCCGGCCGCCAGACAGGCTTCGCGATCCTGGCGCATGGCATTGGCGGTCATCGCAACGATCGGCGTCTGAGCGTTGGGCCCCTTGTCGCGGCGGATGCGCCGGGTCGCCTCCAGGCCGTCCATCTCGGGCATCTGCACGTCCATGAGGACGATGTCGAAGGTGCTCGCGCTCGCGGCTTCCACAGCCTCGCGGCCGTTGACGACGCAGGTCACCGAGAAGCCGAGCTGATCCAGCAGCGTCGTGGCAAGAAGCGTGTTGATCTCGTTGTCCTCGGCCAGCAGCACTCGAACGGGCTGGCCAATCCGCAGTGGCAGCTCGTCCGCCGGATCGCTCTCCATTTGCTCAGTTGCGCCCGGGTTCTGGCTGGCGGAGCCCAGCACAGCGCAAAGGGTGGCCACCAAGTGCTGGTGCCGCACCGGCTTCACAAGCGTCGCTGCGATGCCGAGGGCTGCGGCTTCGCGGGCGGTCAGGGGTTCGCTCATCGACGAGCTCATCACGATCTTCGGGCGGTGCGGCGGAGCGATCGCTTGCAGTTCGGCCGCCGCCTCCGCCCCGGCGACGTTTGGCATCATCTGATCGAGCAAGACCACCTGATAGGGCAGGTCCGCCGCTATCGCTTCATGCACCGCCGCCACGGCCGCGCGGGCGCTGTCGGCCTCCATCACCACGGCGCCCGCCTCTTCGAGCTGCAGGCGATAGATGGTGCGGTTCAATTCGACATCGTCGACGACCAGGACGCGAACGCCCGAGAGATCCTGACGTCTTTCCTGGCCCGCGTGGCCGCTCGGCAGCTCCAGCTCCACCCAGAACAGGGCCCCGCCCTCCGCAGCGTCCGACACCCCGATCTTGCCGCCCATCAATTCCGCGAGCTGCCGGCAGATGGAGAGGCCAAGACCAGTGCCGCCGTACTTGCGGGTGATCGAGCCGTCAGCCTGTTGGAATTTCGTGAACAGCTTGCCCTTGGCCTCGTCGGACAGCCCAACGCCGGTATCGCGCACTTCAATCCGTAGTTCGATGCGGCTGGCGCCTCGGTGCTTGGAGCGGACGTCCACGGACACATAGCCTTCGTCAGTGAACTTCACCGCGTTGGAGATCAGGTTCAGCAGAATTTGACGGATGCGCGTCGGATCACCCCGCAAGACGCCGCGGGCGCCGGCGTCGACGTATGCGGCGAGTTCAAGCCCTTTCTCCTGGGCGCGAGCCGCCATCAGCTCGACGGCATCCTCGACCAGATCCACCAGACGGAAGTCGACAACCTCGATTTCAAGCTTGCCGGCCTCCAGTTTCGAGATTTCCAGGATGTCGTTGAGGATGTGCATCAGCGCGTCGGCGGAGACGCGCACGGCGTCGGCGTACTTGCGCTGTTCGGGACCGAGCCCGGTCTTGAGCAGGAGTCCGTTCATGCCGATCACGCCGTTCATCGGCGTGCGGATTTCATGGCTCATGTTGGCCAGGAATTCGCTCTTGGCGCGGTTTGCCGCCTGCGCCTTGGCGCGAGCGCGGCGCGCGGCTTCACCCTTGGCTTCGAGGAGGCGCTTCACCCGGACCTGGTGGTTGATGGCGAGCCCCGTAACGAGCCCGTTGAAGTAGATCGCCGCGTAGTAGAGCTGGCCGAAGAGAATCAGTAGGGCGGGCGACAGGGTTGGGCCGAACACGGCGGGGTTTGGATGAGAATAGGCCCAGAACTCGCCCACCCCGTTGATCACCAGCATGGCCGCGACGGTCCGCTTCTGACCCAGCCGGAAGGCGAACACCGTGGCGGCGGGCAGGATGAGCAGCCAGCCTATGTTCTGGAACCAGGTGAAGGGCGCCGTGGCGAAGGCCAACAGTACGCCGCACCAGACTACCGTCTCGATGACACCGAGCTTGGGAGGTGACACCCGTGGGCGCGTGCGGAGCACGAGCAGGGTGGGAAGCGCCATGGCCATGCCGGTGCCGTGGCCAGCGAACCACTCAAGCATGAAGCGGACAGGAAGGTGGCCGTGGAGAAGGAGGCCCAGAAGCCCGGTGGCCGCCGTCGTCAGTACTGCCGTCGGCAGCACCACGAAAGCCAGCAAGGCCCCGGCCTGCTTCAGATTGACAAGCTGCGGGCTTCGCATGACGCGGCGGACGAGCCAGGCCGCGAGCAGCGCTTCGCCCGCGGTGAGCGCCGCGCCGAGACAGGTGTTGACCATCGACAGATGCGCCGCGCGCATCATCACCATCAGCGCCGCGAGGCATAGAAGCGAACTGACGGCTCGCGTCCGGCCCGATGCGAAGATGAGGAGGCAGACGAGGAAGCTGGTCGGCATCCAGTCGGCCGGCGCCCCAGAGGGGTAGACGACGACGTGCAGCCCCGTCCAGGCGGCGCCGAGGAACCCCGCCAGGCACAGCGCGACCCAAAGCGCGGCGCGCCGGCGCTGATCGCCCGCACTGCGGCGCAGCCAAGCACCTACATGCCCCATGGATGTCATTGAACCCCCTGTTGGCGCGCCCATTTTTGACGCCATCGGGAAAAATAAGGCTTAACCGTTCTGGGCGTGCGACGCCTTGACACGGCACGCTCTTGGCAGAGGCGAGGCGAGGCGAGGCGAGGCGGATCCGGAGGAACGGCCGTCCGAGGCTTGAGCCCCTATCGCGACCGCCAGTGACTGGCGACGAACTCGCGCAGGTCGCGGTAGCAGACGATCTCCACCTCCCGCAGGGCAGCCAGCTTGAGGGCCGGGCCGCCGGTGTCGAACCGGGCCCTGGCCTTGGAGAGGGCGGCGAAATAGGCCGCGTACCGGTTGGCGTCTCCCGCCAGCAATCGATCGTTGTTGGCCACGCCCAGGGCCATGACGGCCACGATCGCGCCCGCCATCACCTCGAGGGCGAGCTTCACATCGGCGCCGCCCAGCTTCCGACCCATCGCGACCACCAGCACGCCGGCCATCAGGCCCGTGACGACCGCGGCGCCCATCAGCAGCCGGCTCAGCCCCCTAACGACCCCCGCCCGCTGGCCAGGCGCCCCCAGGGAGTCGCTGAGCTTGCGCTGCAGGTAGTCGATCTGCCCATTCAGCCGCTGACGGCGCAGCAGCGACAGCAGCAGATTCAGCTCCATCGACGGCTCCGGCGGGTCCGGCGGCGTCGACCACGCCGGCGACACCCAGGTCTCGGCGTCGTCTTCGACTGGGCCGGCGAGCTTCGGGATCTGTCCGGGCAGGTCCTCGGGCTCCGGGAGGTCGGTGAGCGCGCGCGCCCGCGCCGCCTTCCAGGCGCCCAGCGCGGTGTCGTCCGCCACGGCGCGCGCCGCCAGGTCCAGGTTGTTGACCAGGGCCTGGAAGTACAGCGCCCTGACCCGTTCGGCCCCAAACCGATGGGCCAGCGAGCGGGCCTTCGATCCCGCCCCGAGCTTGTGGACGCTCATTATCGCCAGGCCGGCGACCACCAGGACGGCGGCCGCCACCTCGATCACCCGCTCTGCGCCGACGGCCAGCGGCGAGGCCATCGCCAGCACCAGCCCCAGCGTCGCCAGCCCCACGGACAAGAGGCCGAAGCGGCGGTCGCGCCGGCCGTCCCGCGTGGCGGGCGGATCGTACTTGGCGAACAGAGCCCGCAGTTCGGGCCAGTCCAGCACCCGCAGCACGGCCGGGCGGTCGGCGCCCAGCGCCGCCCGCGCCGCCTCGGTCTGCAGGACGTCGTCGTTGGTCCAGCTGGCCAGCGCATCGCGTAACAGGCCGCGAGGCTGTTGCGCCTCGGGCTCGGGGTCCCATCTGGCCCTCTTCATCGTCCTTGTCCCCCAGGACCGTCGCCGTCGCACCGCGACGCCTCGGGAGAGTATAGCGCGAAGCTCCAAGGCACGCCTCCCTTCACCACGGAGTTCATGGGTTCCCAAGCACAAGGCCGGAATGACGAGGGGAGAGAGAGGAAGCGGAACGGCCCCGGCTTTTGACATCACGGCCAGGGCCTGCATCACTGGCCCAAACCTCTGCTTCACGGGATCGTCATGCGTCCAGTCCTCGCCGCCCCCTTCGCCCTGCTCGGCGCCGTCGCGCTGGGGGTGTTCGCCTTCGCAGCGCCCGTCGCGCCCCGGGCGCAGACCGCCGCCACCGACGCGGCCGACCCCTACATCTGGCTGGAGGAGGTGAACTCGCCGCGGGCCATGGCCTGGGTGAACACCCACAACGCCAAGGCCACCGCGGTCCTGGAGGCCGACCCGCTGTACCCGACGCTGTACCGCGAGGCCCTGGCGCTGGCTGAGGCCAAGGACCGGATCCCCAGCGGCAGCTTCCTGCACGGGGCGATCTACAACTTCTGGCAGGACGCCGACCATGTGCGCGGCATCTGGCGCAAGGCGAGCCTGGCCAGCTACCAGACGCCGAACCCGCAGTGGACGACGGTGCTGGACATCACCGCCCTGGGCAAGGCGGAAGGCAAGAGCTGGGTCTACAAGGGCGCGACCTGCGCCCGGCCCTCTGAGCGGCGCTGCCTGATCCACCTCTCCGAAGGCGGCGAGGACGCGGTGACCATCCGCGAGTTCGACCTCGACACCGGCAAGTTCGTGGACCCCGGGGCCGGCGGCTTCGTGATCCCGAAGTCCAAGGCCCGCGTCGCCTGGGAGGACGAGAACACCCTGCTGATCTCCAACGCCTGGGCGCCGGGCGAACTGACGGCCTCGGGCTATCCCTACATCGTCAAGCGGCTGAAGCGCGGCCAGTCCGCGGACCAGGCGGTGGAGGTCTACCGCGGGGCCAAGGCGGACGGCGGCTATGGGGTGTCGCCCGACGTGCTGCGCGACAGCGCCGGCCGCACCCTGGCCGTGATCACCCGGCCCTTGGACACCTTCAGCGCCGAAACCTACGTCCTGACGCCCAAGGGGACGGAGCGGCTGGCGGTCCCTAAGAAATCCAGCGTCGACGAGCTGATCGGCGGCCGCGTGATCATCAAGACCGAGGAGGACTGGAGGGCGGGCGGCAAGACCTTCCCGGCCGGCAGCCTGGTGTGGGTGAGCCTCGCGGCCCTGAAGGCCGACCCCGGCCACCTGAAGCCGACGCTCCTCTACAACCCCGGCCCGCGGGAAGCCCTGGAGGGCGCGTCGGCCACCCGCGACCGCCTGCTGCTGTGGACGCTGGACAACGTCCGCGGCCGGGTCTTCGCCTACAAGCCGACCGCCACAGGCTTCAGCCGCACCCGGCTGGCCCTGCCGGACAACGCCTCGGTGCGGGTCACCGCCACCGACGACAACAGCGATCACGCCTTCATCGGCGTCTCCAGCTTCCTGACGCCCTCCAGCCTGTGGCTCGCGGACGCCGCCGGCGGGGCGCTGAAGGAGGTCAAGGCGCTGCCGGCCAAGTTCGACGCCTCGAAGGACGTGGTGGAGCAGCTTGAGGCGACCTCCAAGGACGGGACGAAGGTGCCGTACTTCGTGGTCCACCGGCGGGACATCAAATACGATGGCTCCAGCCCGACCCTGATGACCGCCTACGGCGGCTTCCAGGTAAGCTCGACGCCGAACTACAGCGCCACCACCGGCAAGCTCTGGCTGGAGCGCGGCGGGGTCTATGTGCTGGCCAACATCCGCGGCGGCGGCGAGTTCGGGCCGAAGTGGCACGAGGCGGGCCTCGTGGAGAAGCGGCAGGTGATCTACGACGATTTCGCCGCGGTGGCTGAGGACCTGATCCGCCGCAAGATCACCTCGCCGCGGCGCCTTGGCATCGAGGGCGGCTCCAACGGCGGCCTGCTCATGGGCGTGGAGTTCATCCAGCACCCGGACCTCTGGAACGCCGTGGTCATCGACGTGCCGCTGCTGGACATGATCCGCATCTCGAAGATCGCGGCGGGCGCCAGCTGGCAGGGGGAATACGGCGACGTGAACGCCAACCCCAAGGCCATGGCCTTCTGGCTGAAGACCTCGCCCTACCAGAACCTGAAGGCCGGGGTGAAATATCCCGAGCCGTTCATCTTCACCACCACCAAGGACGACCGCGTGGGCCCGCAGCATGCGCGCAAGTTCGCCGCCCGGATGGAGGAGATGCATCTGCCGTTCCTGTTCTACGAGAACACCGAGGGCGGCCATGGCGCCGGCGCCGACCTGAAGCAGCAGGCCCATACCCAGGCGCTGACCATGACCTATCTGCAGCGGAAGCTGATGAACTAGGGCACATCCGGTATTTACACCTGTAAAAGAATGGATTTACAGATGTAAGCATGAGATCGCCGCGCCGCTGGCTCCTGCTGTCGTTCGCTCTTGCCCTGGCGGCATGCCAGGCGCGGCCGGACACCGAGGCGCGGCTCTTGGCGCGGCAGCAGGCGGTGGACCCGCCGAGGCTCTGGCGGATGGACGCCCTGGCGCAGGACGGCCGAAAGGGCGGCGTGCGGTTCGTGTGCGCCGACACGCCGCTTCGCCAGACCTTCACCCGGCTGGCCGGCGAGGTCGAGGGCGTGCCCTGCCGCGTCACCGCCGGCCCCGTGGTGAAGCGCGGCTTCTTCGCCCTGCGTTGCGAGGAAGGCGGCCGGACCTACGCCATGGCGTCGCAGACCGCTGGCGACCCGGAACGCGACTTCACGCTCATCGTCTCGGTGACGCCGCTCGGCGGCGGCGTGGGACCCGCGCGCGCCGTGCGCCGCTTCCGGCGCCTCGGGGCCTGTCCCCGAGGCTGGCGGGTCGGCGACCAGGCCGACGCCGTCGCGTCGGCTATACGACTCAGAAGTCAGTAACACCCCGCGGGCTATTCTCCGCGGCGTAGATTTTGGCTGCAGTCGAGCGTCCGTCATTGCCCCAGCGCGGCTCCGAACTCTACAGAAGCCTGGCAGGCCTGGAAAAGACCGCCTCGACGAGCCGGGTGCTCAACCTGGCGGCGCTGTCCCTGAAGCATCGGTTCGACCCGAACCACCAGCGCAGGCCGCTGTTCCACAGCCGCGCGCTGAACAGCGCGCTCGTGCTGAAGCACCGGCTGCGGGCCAACGAGGTCGCCTCCTTTCCCATCAGCAAACAGACGGCCACCAAGGTCATCGTGCCCTTCGAGCGTTCGGAGCTCCGGCTGGGCGGCCGCTCGTTCTTCGTGGGCGAGCCCGGCTGGGTGGAGGGCGTGTTCGCGATCGCCTCCGGCGGCCAGGACGCGGCCCGCGACACCCAGGTGCTGGAGGCGGTGGACGAGCTGCCGTCCCTCGACCCCTTCCTGTTGCGCGAGCATCTGAAGCGCCGCGGCTTCGACGTCAGCCCCAGCTACTTTGAGATTTCGGCCATCGACCTGCAGAACATGCAGCGGTTCGTCGGCGAAGAGGTGAAGCGGCTGATCGAGATGGCCTTCGGCGACGCCAGCGGCGCCGAGACCAGCACCAAGCGGCTGGTGGACATGCTGCTGCACAACGCCGCCGATCCGCGCTTCGACAACCTGCGGCGGACCCTGCGCCTGGAAGGCGAAGGCTACCTGGAGGGCATCTTCGCCTGGCGTGGCTTCCTCTACTACAAGTGGGTGCTGGCCGACCTCTGGCCGCACGTGCACGGCGTGCTCGACGAGATCGCCCGGGTGAAGGCCGTCGGGCCGCAGTTCCGGGAGTACGAGAGCACGCTGAAGCAGATGAAACTGCGCGTGCACGACAATGTGCAGCGCAAGATCGAGACCGTCCGCGGCTACCTGCAGCTCTACGACTACGCCTTCTCGGAGATGACCGCGCACCACGACGCCACGGCGTTCCGCGACTTCCTGATGAATTCCCCGCAGCTCTTCCTGCGCCTGGGCGAAGGCTGTGGGATGCTGTCCCACATCGTCACCTTCTGGCGCTACCGGTTCACTTCCGAGCGGCGGCTGCAGGCCAGCGCCGCGGAGTTGGTGAGCATCTTCACCGACTTCGAGAGCGGCCTTGGGGACGACGCCGCCGACCAGTTCGCGCGACGCCATCGGCGCCTGCCCGCCGCCTGACGGCCCGCCCGCGCCGCGGCGAAAAGATGCCGCAACGCTGCAGCCTTGTTCCCGTCGCTCTTGGCCGTCAGGTTGACGCCATGCGCCTGACCCTTCTCGCCGCGATTGCCTGCCTCTCAAGCGGGGCCGCCGCGGCGGCCCCGCCGGCCTCGCCGCCGCCGCCCTCGCCCAACGTGGTGTCGCCGGTGACCGTCTATCCGAAGACCGAGACGCCGAAGCTGGTGAAGTCCTTTCCGGCGGCCGGCCAGGCCGTGGCGCCCGGCGTTACGGTGCTCAGCCTCACCTTCGACCAGCCGATGCTCAAGACCGGGTTCGACCTGGGCGCGGCGCCCGGCGGCGACGCCCTCCATTGTCTGAAGACCCCGAGGCTGTTGGACGACAACCGGACCTTCGTCCTGCTCTGCACCACCGAACCGAAGAAGAGCTATGCGCTGGCGCTCAACGCCAAGCCCGAAGGCGGCTTCCGCAACGTCGCCGAGCATCGGGCCGAACCCGTCACCCTGGCCTTCACCACCACCGGCGACGACGGACCGACCAACGTCCACGACGCCCTGAAGGCCGCCGGCCTGCGGGAGATCGACATGCCGATCCAGGACACGCCGGAATTCGCCGGACCGGCCAATCCGGCGCCCTGACCCTCGCCGCCGCTGGCGGGCGCCGATCTGGCGGCGGCGCGGCGGGCTCCTTACATTTCCCCGGTCAGGGAGGACACATGACGATGACGACGGTTCGGTCCAGGATAGGCGCCGCCCTCGGCGTGGCGCTGGCGCTCGGCATGCTCGTAGCGTCTCCCGCCGACGCCCGGCGCGGCGGCAGCTTCGGCAGCCGCGGCTCACGGACCTATTCGCAACCTCGCTACACCGCCACCGCGCCCGGCTATGTCCCGCCGGTCCAGCGTTCGATGACCGCCCCTGGCGGCGCCTACGCGCCCCGGCCCGGCACGCCCGGCTACTCGGGCTATCGCCCGGGCGGCGGCCTGTTCGGCGGCGGTTTCCATGGCGGGAGCTTCCTCGGCGGCCTGGTGGCCGGCGGCCTGATCGGCGGCCTGATGGGCCACGGCTGGGGCGGCGGCTGGGGCGGCTACGGCTATGGCGGCGCCGGCGGCGGCTTCCTGACCATCATCTTCCAGCTGGTGATCCTGTTCTTCATCGTCTCCCTGGTGAGCCGGCTGTTCTTGCGCCGGCGGGCGGCGGCGTTCTCAGCCTTCGAGGCGCAGGAGCCGGCCTTTGGCGGCCCCGGCTTCGGCGGCGGCTTCGGCGCCGGCCCGGCCGCGGCGCCCTTTGTGCCCACCACCGGACCGGCCTGGGAGATCCCCATCACCGCGCAGGACCAGGCCGCCTTCGAGACCCTGCTGCGCGAGGTGCAGGACGCCTTCGCCCGCGAGGACTACGCCGCGCTTCGCGAATGCTGCACGCCGGAGATCATGGGCTACCTGGCCGAGGAGCTCAGCGACAACGCCACCCACGGCCGCAAGAACGAGGTCACCGGCACGCGCCTCTTGCAGGCCGACGTCGGCGAGGCCTGGCGCGAAGGCGATATCGAATACGCCACCGCCGCCATGCGCTACGAGAGCATCGACCTGATGCGCGACCGCACCACCGGCGCCGTGCTCTCCGGCGATCCGAACCGGCCGACCGAGACCACGGAGCTCTGGACCTTCGCCCGCCACCTGGGCGGCCCCTGGAAGCTCTCGGCCATCCAGGAGACCGCCTAGGGGCGGAGCCGGCCCCGCCTTGCGCGGCGGGGCCGTTGCGATAGCCTGACCGCTAGACCCTGATGGGTTCAGATCGAAGCGATCTGAAGGCTGAATCAGGGTCTACACATTTGCTTCTAGAGCACGATTCAGCGGTCAGGTGATTCCACCTGACCCCATCGTGCTCTGGCGAGGGTGGCGATCATGCGGATGCGGAGCTTGGCGGTGGTTGCGGCCCTGGCGGGGCCCCCCGCGTCGCCGGCGCTGGCCCAGGCGCCGCCGAACCCCTGGTGGACCGGCTTCATCGGCGAGGGCAAGGCGGTCAACCTGCCGGGCGGCCGCAGCCTCTACCTCTATTGCGAGGGGGCGGGGGCCCCGGTGGTGGTGATGGACTCCGGCCTCGGCGACGACGCCGTCAACTGGCGGCGCGTGCAGGACCCGATCGCCGCCACCACGCGGGTCTGTGTCTACGACCGCGCCGGCTACGGCCGCAGTCCGCCGGGCCCCGAACCGCGCGACACCAGGGCCGAGACGGACGACCTGGAGCAACTGTTGAAGGCCGCCCGGCTGCCCGGCCCCTACGTGCTGGTGGGCCATTCCATGGCGAGTTTCAACGTCCGGATGTTCGCCTTCCGCCATCCCCGCGACGTAGCTGGCATGGTGCTGGTCGACCCGTCGGCGGACAACCAGATGTCGGTGCTGGCTGCCGCCGCGCCCACCACCTTCAAGCTGCAGGAAGCCCAGGTCGCCCGGATGCGCGCCTGCGCCGCGCCCGACGCCGCGCCGGAGGTCATGAAGCGCTGCGCGCCGCCCCCGCCCCTCGACCTGCCCGAGACGCTGAAGGGCCGGGGCATCGGTGTCGCCGGGCCCGCCCAGTTCGCCACCGCGGTGTCGGAGATGGACGCCTTCAACGACCTGGATTCGAAGGAGACGCTGGCCGCCCGGCGATCCCTGGGTTCGATGCCGCTGGTCGTCCTGACCGCGTCGGATACGACCAAGACCCCCGGCGCGCCGCCGGAGGAGGTCGCCGCCGCCGACAAGGCCTGGAGCGGCCTGCACGATGGCATCGCCGCCCTTTCCACGCGCGGCGTCAACCGGCGCGTCGAGGGCGCCGGCCACTACATCCAGATCCAGAAGCCGCAGGTGGTGATCGACGCCGTGGCCGAGGTCGTGGCGGCCGCGCGGCGGCGCTGACCGCTCCTCAGTCGTCGCGGGCGAAGGAGCGCGATCCCGGCTCGGCGGCGGAGCCCAGCGGGACGGTGAGGGTGAACCGCGCGCCGTGGTCGTTGGCCGCGTGCAGCGTGCCGCGCAGCTGGCGGGCGATGGCCTGCAGGATGGTCATGCCGAGGCCGCCGGAGCGATGGGCCGCGAAGCCCTTGCCCAGGCCATGCCCGTCGTCGGCCACCGTCACCGCCAGCATGCCCGCCTCGCGTCGGCAGATGATGTCCAACGGCCCGCGCTCGCCCCAGGGATAGGCATGCTTGGCCGCGTTCATGGCCAGTTCGTTGACCGCGATGCCAAGCTGCTGGGCGACCTCGGCGTCCACCACCACCGGCTCGGCGTCCACCGTGCAGCTGAGGCCCGTGGAGTCGGCGATCAGCCGGCCGAGCTCGGCCAGGAAGGGCTCCAGGTCGATGCCGGCCGCCTCGTGCCGTCCGGCCAGGAAGCGGTGCATCTGGCCCACCGCCGACAGGCGCTCGGCGGTCTCGATCAAGGCGGTGCGGGCTTTCGGATCGCCGACCCGGGTGTGTTCGAAGATCAGGAAATCGGCGGCGAGCTGGAGGCTGTTGGCCAGGCGGTGGTCGAGCTCGCGGCGCTCGTCCTGCGGCGTCCTGGCGGATGCGGCCCGGGTGGCCGCCTCGAGGGCGCGGTCCGTGGCGGTGGGTCTTGCTGGTGTCACGCCAGCCTCCGATCGAGAATCCCCCCCAACCGAAGCGTCCATGAGGCTCGCAACAGGTGACGAAGGGATGAACGGAGACGGTTAATGTTTCGGAATATTTCGCGCGGACACGAAGGCCCTAGATCGGGTCCTCGATGGAGCGCGCGAGCGGGGTGAACAGCTTCGGCCCGGTCTCGCTCATCCGCCAGCAGTCCTCCAGCCGCACGCCGAATTCGCCGGGGATGTAGATGCCCGGCTCGTCGGAGAAACACATGCCGGGCGCCAGCGGTGTCGCGTCGCCATGCACCAGGTAGGGCGGCTCGTGGCCGTCGAGGCCGATGCCGTGGCCGGTGCGGTGCGAGAGCCCGGGCAGGCGGTAGCCGGGGCCCCAGCCTTCCGTCTCGTAGTAGGCGCGCACGGCGTCGTCGATGGCGCCCACCGGGGCGCCGGGCCGCGCGGTGGCCAGCGCGATCTCCTGGCCGCGCTTCACCGTCGCCCACACCTTGCGCTGTTTGGCCGTGGGCTCTCCCAGCACCCAGGTGCGGGAGATGTCGGACTGGTAGCCGTGCACCGTGCAGCCCACGTCCATCAGGATCACCGAGCCTTCGCGCAGGGTCTGCTTCTGGTGGCTGCCGTGCGGATAGGCGCTGGCCTCGTTGATCAGCACCAGCGCGAACTCCGGCGCGCCGCCCAGGGCCACGGTGGCGGCGTCCATCAGGCCCGCGATCTCGCCCGGGCTCATGCCGGCGCGGACGTTCGCGTGGACGTGGCGCAGCGCCGCCAGTGTCACGTCGTTGGCGGCCTGCATCAGCGCCAGCTCGGCCGGCGACTTGATCAGCCGGATGGCCTTCACCAGGGCGTCGCCGGAGACCACGGTTAGGCCCGGCGCGGCCTCGCGCACCCCGTCGACGATGAACAGCCGCGTGGTGGATTCAAACGCGATGGCGCTGGAGGTCACGCCCCGGTCGCGCAGGGCGCCGGCGATGCGGACGAAGGGGTTCTCGTGCTCGTCCCAGGGGCGCACCTCGCCGCCGACCGCCAGGGTCTCGCGCACTGAGGGTTCCTCGAAGGCCGGCGTGACGATGACGATCTCGCCCTTGGCCGGGATCACCGCGGCGGTGGTGCGCTCCGAGCGATGCCACTGGACGCCGGTGAAGTAGTCGAGGCTCGACCCGGACTCCATGATCAGCGCGCCCACCCTCTGGGCGGCCATCGACGCCTGCAGCCGCGCGATCCGCGCGCGGCGCTCCTCCACGGTGATCGGCTTCGCGCCCGCGGTCAGGGAGGTCAGGCCGGCGCCCCCCTGGGCGGTCGATGCGTGGGGCAGGACCAGCGCGCCGCCCGCAAGCGCGGCTCCGGCGGCGGCTAGGAAGGCGCGGCGGCGCATGGGGTCAATCCACGATGGGGGGCGGAGCGACGGGCGTTTCAACTTCCGCGTCGGTGTCCACATAGGCGGTGATGGTCTGCCCGGCTTTGATATCGACATCGTGGCCGTGCTTCAGCAAGCCGAGGGGACCGAAGAGCACCGAGAGCGCCACTGTGGCGCCCATGGCGCCTTGGCCTTGACTGCCCTTGTTGGCCCTCAGGCGAATGCGCGTATCGCCAATCCGCACATAATTGATCCGGATATTGAGTTCGCCCGCCTGACCGGCGAAGCCCTTCTTCTTGACCTTCACCACCTCCCCGCGTCCGCGATAACCCGGCTTCAGGACCACACCATCGGCGAGTTGGACCGGTTCGGAAAGCGTGATCGAGAACTGGTCGCCCTCCGTGCTCGTCCCCGATGACAGGTTGTCGTTCAAACGGATCACCATCTCCGTGCCCTCTGGCACCTTGATGGCCGCGAACGCGGTGATCGGTAAACTCAGGCAGGCCAAGCCGGCCATCGTTGCGACGTGTGATCGAATTTTCAAACTCAGCACCCCCAACCCAAAGATACTAACGATGTTTCAGCGGCTTGGCGCGGCTCAAGGTGTCCGGCGCGTCGGCTACCCTTGCTGGTGCGGGCGAGAGAGACAGCACGCGCAGCGCATCCCCGATCGGAATGAACATGTTGAGACTGGCGGAAGCGCCATTTTCCTCGAGCCGCAGGTCCGTCACGCCAACGACCTCACCACGCTCATTGAGAAGCGGGCCTCCGCTATTGCCATGCGTCACGGCGACATCACTCTGGATGAAGGGCTGGCCTTCCATCACGCGATTGGCCGAGACAATCCCGCGCGTCAGCGTTCCCTGGAGACTGGGATCCAGGGGCGCCCCAATTGCGAATACGACTTCACCTTGAGCCGGCAGCGCTGTTTTCAGCGCCAAGGCGGCCGCCGGCGCCGCGGAGGCCTTGATGAGGGCGATATCGCGTCGGCGGTCGCTTCGCAGCACCTGGGCCGGGCCTTCAGTGCCATCGGCCCAGCGAACCCGGACGGTTCGAGCCGCCCCTACGACGTGATGATTGGTCAGGATGTAGCCCTCCTGCGATATGAGGAAGCCGCTGCCGTGGCCGTCGTTGGTCTGGACCAGCACCACCGATTGAACCGCTTGCGGCGGAGTTCGGGGGACGCCGGCCGACGCCGCGGCGAACTGGATGCGGTCGTCGACTGGAGCGGCGCCAACGGCGACGGCCGTGGACGGCTGCTTCAGCAGTTTCTGAAAACCCGAATCGCTCATCAGATCGCGCGCGTTCGCCCGAAAAGCCGCAAGGAAAAGGCCATCGACGCCGCTGGCCGTGGCCTGGGCCGTTTGCCCGGTGGCGTGGGTTTCAAACCTGCCGACGAGTTGCTGTGCGGCAGGGTCGTAGACTTGCCACTGCACCGTCATCGAGAGCGATCCGCGATAACCTTCGAGCCCGTCCTGCTCACAGATGCTGGCGCGCATGTCGCTGATCGCCGCCGCGACCTGAAGGTCAGCTCTGGCCGGAGCATCGGCAAATAGATTGTCGTCTTCCGGAGCGGCGCCCACGTCCACGAGGGCTTGGTGAAACGCCGCACCGAGCCGCTCCGTGTGGATCTCCGATCCCTCTCGCGTCCAATGGAACTGCTCGCGATCGGTATCGCAATTGACGCCGCTTGATACGCGTCCCCAGACCGCACCCTCATCCATGCGGAAGACGCTACGGACGTACTCCATCGTCCGCGGCTTTGCCGCGGCCGGACTGGGGAAAACGATGCTGACGCACGCCGCGACCGCAAGGGCCCAGCCCGCCATTTTCTTCCAGAGCATTCTTCCCCCTCGGCCTTTCGACCGTACCCCATCACAACCATAAGACGTTCGCGACCGATGTCATCCTTCGCTGAACACCCCGAGCTCGTTGCCGCTGGGGTCGCGGAAGTGGAACCGGCGGCCGCCGGGGAAGCTGAAGATCGGGCGGGTGATGGTCCCGCCGGCGGCCTTCACCTTGGCCTCCATGGCCTCCAGGTCGCGGGCGAACAGGATCACTAGCGGCTTGGCCGTGCGGTCGGCGGGGTCGCCGTTGAAGCCGCCGTCGAGGCCCTCCTCCATGGCGCAGTACCCCGGGCCATAGTCGGTGAAGCGCCAGCCGAAGGCTTTCGCGTAGAAGGCCTTGGTGGCCGGCAGGTCGCCGCCGGGGAACTCCACATAGTCGATCTTGCCGTCTTCGCGCATGGGCGCCTCCTCCAGGCTAAGAGCCTAGCTTGGGGTCTTGCGGAGATCAAGAACAAAGCAGAAACATTCACCCGCGCGCCCCCTCCGTCAGCTTCGCTGACACCTCCCCCGCACGCGGGGGAGGAGCGATCAGGCCTGTTAGACCACTTTTCCGTGAATTCTACGCAATGTTACTCGTTAAACGGGTGTTCCCCGTGCAAGGTTAAGCCTGTTCTCCCGGCGCCCAAGTCCACCGGGGGCCAGTTCCAGTGTGCGTTGTTTCGTTCGTCGCGGATCGGGGGCCAGCGGCGCCCGCGTCCCACGGTTCAACGCCCGCCTGGGCGCCCGGCCTTGAGCCTGGGCGGCCTTTCGGGCCAGCACGATGGAGACCACCATGAAGATCATCATCCTGGGCGGCGGGTTCGGCAGCGACGCCGGCTACTGGAGCATCGAGAACGGCAAGCTCGTCCACCACGGCGGCTGGGAAGCCGGCCAGCTGCTCGACGTCTCCCGCTCGCTCAGCATCCTGGGGCTGGCCGCCAAGCTGAAGACCCCCGGGCTGGCGGAAGGCGTCAGCCGCGAGGTGAGCGCCAGCGTGGAGAAGATGCTCGCCGGCCACCTGGGCGGTGAGACGGGCCAGGGCGCGGTGGTCGTTGTCAACGCCGCCGGCTTCTGAGGCGGGGCCTGAGCCCGGCGCGGCGGCGGCGCGCGAGGCGCCGTCTCCGGCCCGGGCCCAGCCCCCGGCGCAGCCGCAGCCGCAACCGATCCCGGACGAGCAGCGCTATGTGGCCTGGTTTCACGAGCTCGACGCCTGGACCGAGTACTGGGACATCTACCATCCGGAGACCAGGGGCCGGTTCTACTTCGGCGACGGGGAGGGCGAGGCGGGGCTGCTCGCCCGCTTCCTGCCGCGCACCACCTATCCGCCGCCCTGGATGGCCTGGACCCGCTGGGCGCTGCGCTCCGGCCCGCCGGAGGAGTTCCGCGCCGAGGTGCGCCGGCCGGAGGTGGCCGAGGCGGTGATCGAGGTGGACGACCTAGTGGGTGGCCTGTTCGCGCGGCACTTCGGCGACGCCGCCGACCCGGAGGTGCAGGCCGACTACCTGGAGGCCACCTTCCGCTTCGCCCGCGACGTGCTGCCGCCGGCCACGGAGCGGGCGGCGCGGCTCGCGCCCGGCGACTGGCGGGCGCGCACCGCGGGGCGCCACACCCTGGACGGCGACCTGATGTGGTTCGCCTGGGCGCTGCACACCGAGGCGATGGAGACCCTGGTGGGCCGCAGCGACCGGGCTGGCCACGCGCGCCGCGCCCTCACCCTGGCCGGCGTCGCCGCGGGCTGCCCCGCCAACTTCGCCTGGCGCGGGCACCGCCGCACCCGGGAGGAGTACCGCGCCGACCAGGTGACCCTGCGCCAGTTGCGCGCCCGGGGCCTCGCCTGGGCCATCGACTATGACGCGGCCTCCGAGGAGGTCCGCGCCCTCTACCGGATCCGCGAGTGGGGCGAGGAGCAGGCCTAGCGCGACATTCGGGAGGCCTTTCAATTTATCAAATCACGTCATCGCCCGGCTTGTCCGGGCGACCCAGGATCACGAGCGGCGACAGTGGCCCGCGGCCGCCGCGCCTCTCCGGCAAGCGCGGAGATCATGAGTGGCCCGGACAAGCCGGGCCATGACGGTCGAAGGGCGTGTGATGGGGCCACAGGCCTAGCGCCGCGCCCGCGCGTTCCCCAGCTAGGGGCTTTGCAAGCTGACGGGAGATGGACGCGATGATCCGCAAGGCGAATGCCGTTTGGCGCGGGACGGGCCGCGATGGGACCGGCGGCCTGACCACGGCCTCGGGCGTGCTCTCG
>Ga0207695_10002574_pt1 | contig 26650 bp, 21 predicted proteins | sample KBSC54metaG_FD_184354 | JGI IMG/M metagenome (GOLD analysis project Ga0207695, IMG submission 184354) | Corn rhizosphere microbial communities from Kellogg Biological Station, Michigan, USA - KBS C5-4 metaG (SPAdes) (version 2) | ecosystem: Host-associated > Plants > Roots > Rhizosphere > Soil...
GACGAGCCGACCACCGCGCTCGACGTGACCGTGCAGGCGCAGATCATCGACCTGCTGCGCGAGCTGAACCGCGAGCGCGGCACCGCGATCGTGCTGATCACGCACGACATGGGCGTGGTCGCCGGCCTCGCGGACGACGTGATGGTCATGTATGCGGGCCGCACCGTCGAATACGCGCCGGCCGATTCGATCTTCGCGGCGCCGTCGCATCCTTACACGATCGGCCTGCTCAACGCGCTGCCGCGCCTGACCGATGCGGACGATGCGCCGCTCGTCGCGATTCCCGGCAACCCGCCGATGCCCGGCACCGCGCCGGCCGGCTGCGCGTTCGCAAAGCGCTGCACGTATGCGGAAGAACGCTGCGGCGTCGCGCGCCCCGCGCTCGAAACTTATGGCGCCGTGGGCGCGGTGCGCGCATGCCACCGCCCGGTGGCCGATCTGGCGGGAGGTCTGCGATGAGCGTCAATGAAAGCCGCGATGCCGGCGCGACGGACGACACGCTGCTGTCCGTCGACGATCTGAAGGTGCATTTCCGTGTGCCGCTCGGCGGCTATCCGTGGTCGCCGAAGGGCACGCTGCGCGCGGTCGACGGCGTGTCGTTCGACGTGAAGCGCGGCGAGACGGTCGGGCTCGTCGGCGAATCGGGCTGCGGGAAGTCGACGCTCGCGCGCGCGCTGATCGGCCTCGTGCCGATGACGGCCGGCACCGTGAAATGGCGCGGCGAAGCCGTCGTGCCCGATCACCTGCGCGGCAACGCGATGCGGCGCGAAGTGCAGATGATCTTCCAGGATCCGCTCGCGTCGCTCGATCCGCGCATGACGATCGAGCAGGTCGTCGCCGAGCCGCTCGTCACGCACCACGCCGGCCTCGGCCGCACCGAGGTGCGCCGCCGTGTGGTCACGATGCTCGAACGCGTCGGCCTGAACGCACATCACCTGCTGCGTTATCCGCACGAATTCTCCGGCGGGCAGTGCCAGCGGGTCGGCATCGCACGCGCGCTGATCGGCGAGCCGAAGCTCGTGATCTGCGACGAACCTGTCTCGGCGCTCGACGTGTCGATCCAGGCGCAGATCGTAAACCTGCTGCGCGACCTGCAGCGGGAATTGTCGTTGTCCTATCTGTTCGTTGCACACGATCTCGCCGTGGTGAAGGCGATCAGCCAGCGTGTGCTCGTGATGTATCTCGGCCGCGTGATGGAGTTCGGCACGCGGCATGACGTGTACGGCGTGCCGCAGCACCCGTACACGAAGGCGCTGCTCGATGCGGCGCCGACGCCGGAGCCGGCGCGCGAGCGTGCTCGCCGTCCGATGCTGCTGGCGGGCGAGATGCCCTCGCCGCTCAACCCGCCGTCGGGCTGCGCGTTCCGCACGCGCTGCCCGGTCGCGATCGACGCGTGCGCGCAGGACGTGCCGCTGCCGGAAGTACGGCAGGGGTCGGCGGCGCGTGTCGCGTGCATCCGCGCGGGCGCGGCGTGATTTGAAGCAACGCAACAAATAAAACCAGGCAGGTCAACAGGGGTAGGTACGGCGCGAACGATCTTCGCGCCGCGGGTACAGGCGCGTCCTTAGCCGGGCACGCCGGGGGGCCGGGAGCGGATCGCAACCGGCGTGGACGATATCAACACAAGACGAGAATCACGATGAAAAAGCAGAAGACGATCGGGACGGCATCGAAGATGCTGCTTGCATGGGGACTGCCGGCACTCGCCGGCGTCTCGCTGACGGGCGTCGCGCACGCCGACGACGCAGCCCCCGCGCCGCTGACGGTCGCGCAGGCCGCGCCGGCCGCCGGCACGGGCACGGCCGTTGCGCAGGCAACGACCCCGAACGCCGTCATCAACGCCGAGGCGACCCAGGCCGTCACGCCGCCCGACGAACCGTCGGCCCAGTCGAAGTCGAAGGGCTTCATCGCCGACAGCCATCTCGACTTCCTGTTCCGCAACTATGCGGACGTGCTCGACAACAAGGGCGGCCCGCATCGCCACGCGTGGGTCCAGGGCGCGATGGCGAACTTCGAGTCGGGTTATACGACGGGCCTGATCGGTATCGGCTTCGACGCGTCGCTGTATGCGGCACTGAAGCTCGACGGCGGCCAGGGCGCCGGCAGCATGGTGCACATCGCGAAGGGCGGCGGCGGCGGCAACCAGCTCGCGTGGGCCTACCCCGGCATCTACGACATCAAGGCGCGCATCTCGAACACGGTGGTCAAGTACGGTCTGCAGGCCGTCGACAACCCGTTCATGGAGCAGCACGACAACCGTGCGCTGCCGCCGACTTTCCTCGGTGCGACGATCGTCAGCAATGAATTCAAGAACGTGATGCTCGAGGCCGGCAGCTTCACGAAGACCGACGCGCGCGGTCATACGACGCTCACCAACCTGACGACGCAATACGGCGGCACGCGCATCAATCGCCTGTCGTATGTCGGCGGCACGTGGGATTACTCGCCGAACGGCGAAGTCGCGCTGTACGCGAACCAGGCCGACGACGTGTGGCACCAGTACTACGCGTCGGTGAAGCACAGCATCGGCAGCCCGCAGACGATCAAGTGGACGGGCTTCGGCAACGTCTATTCGACGCACGACACGGGCGATGCGCGGCAGGGCAAGATCGACAACAACGCATACAGCCTGTCGGTAGCCGCGCAGCACGGCCCGCACGAGCTGCTGCTCGGCTTCCAGCAGGTGCTCGGCGACCAGTTCTTCGATTACCTGAACGAAACGAACGGCATCTTCCTGACCAACTCGATGGACGTCGACTACAACGCGCCGCACGAAAAGTCGCTGCAGCTGCGTTACACGTTCTACGGCAAGGAAGCGGGCCTGCCGGGCTTCAAGGCGATGGTCTGGGGCGTGACGGGCTGGGGTGCGGACGGCAGCGCGGGTGCGGCGAACGACCCGAGCAAGTCGAGCATCTACTGGAGCAACGGCGCGCCGGTGCAGGGCCGTCACCACGAGTTCGGCTTCATCCCGTCGTACACGTTCCAGAGCGGCAAGCTGAAGGACACGAAGGTCACGTTCATCGCGATGTGGCACAACGGCTCGGCGCACTACTCGGATGCGACCAACACCGAGTATCGTCTGGTCGTGAACCTGCCGCTGCACGCGTTCTGATCGAAGGGGGGCGCACGGCGCCCCGCATCGCGCGGCCGGCCTGCGAGCAGTGCGATCAGGCCGGCTTGTGCAGCCCCGCGACCGGATCGTTCGCGGCGGGCATCTCTTCCGCGAGCGACGTGAGCTGGCGGCCCGTATCGCGCCATGCGTCGAGGCCGCCGCGCAGCGCGAGCGCATCGGTGAAGCCTGCGTCGAGCAGGCGCTTCGCCATCAGCGCGGCCGTCACTTCGTTCGGACACGAGCAGAACACGACGAACTTCTGCGTGAGCGGATAGCGCGCGGCGATGTCGCCGATCTGCCGCTCGTCGGCGAACTGCGCACCGGGAATCGTGAACGGGTCGAGCTTGCGGTGCTCGGGCGAGCGCACGTCGAGCACCACCGGCGCGGTAGTGTCGCGCAGCAGCAGGTCGAGTTCGTCGACGCCGATCCGTGCGTTCGCGAGCTGGCGGATCAGCGCGCGGCGGCGCATCCAGCGCACGGCCGCATAGATCGCCAGCAGCGCGACGATGACCAGCAGCACCGCGCGGCCGAGGTGGCTCGCGCCGGCGAACAGCCAGTCGATCTGCCGGTAGAACACGATTCCGGCCACCAGTCCGACGATGGTCCACACCGCGGCGCCGAGCGCGTCGTAGCCGGCGAACGTGCGATAGCGCGTGCCGAGCGCGCCGGCCATCGGCACCGACACGAGCGACAGCCCGGGGATGAAGCGTGCGACGGCGAGCACGCGCACGCCGTAGCGGCCGAAGAAGCGCTCGGTCTTGCGCACGCAGGTATCGCGCGACAGCGACAGCCGGCAGATCGTCTTCAGCGTCGTGCCGCCGTAACGCCGCCCGGCGACGTACCAGACGGTGTCGCCGATCAGTGCGCCGAGCACCGACAGCGCGACTACCGTCACGAGCTGCGAGCCGATCATCGCCGGATGCATCGCGGACATCGCCCCGAACAGCACGAGCGTCGGCATCGCGGGCACCGGCAGGCCGATGGCCGCCGCGAGCACGTTGGCGAACACGAGAAGCGGCCCGTACTGGGCGACGAGGTCACGGAGGAGCATGACGGCTGGCCGAAAAGGAAGTGCGTGGGCAGGAAACGCAGATGGGCCGATTATCGGCCATTTTCAAGACAGCGGCGGGAATGACGCGAAGCGCCTGACGGCGGCAGGGGAATGCCGGTGAGCCGGCGCGTTGCGCGCGGCTCACCGTGCGAAATCAGGAGGGAGTGCGGGCAAGCGACGCGGCGCCATGGTTTTCGCCGGGCAGCTCGGCGCCGTGCGAGCGGATCGCCGCGATCAGTTCGGCCGGCGTGATCTCGTAGCGGACCTCGCGGTGGATGCCGGGCTTGCGTTCGTCGATCTCGATCAGCAACACGCTCTTGCCGTCGCCGGTTGCTTCGAGCCGGAGCGACCGCAGTTGGCGACCGTCGGCCGCGTCGTGTTCGGTGAGCAGGGTCATTGCCCCGGATGAGCCGGTTGTGCGCATCGAACCTATCCTCGTGTCGTGGGTGCCGTAACGGCGAAGATGTGTTTGTTGAATACAGCTTGTCGCAGTTTAACGCGAACGGGCCGCAACACGGAGCATTTTCGTTGGGGTGAAATGAGGGTTGTACCGCACATCCTTCTGATGTTTGACCCGCGCCGGGCGGGCGTTTCAGCCGGATCGCGCGCGGCTGGGGCCGGCGCCTGATCGGCGTTCTCGGCCGCGCCGGCGCGGGCGGCGACACGCGGTGCAACACGCGTCGCCGCGGCGGCGCGGCGGCGTCAGAAGCGGTCGGCCAGCCCCATCGCCGGGTCGCTGACCGAGTGGCGGCCCGTTTCGACGCGGCCGGCCACCCGGCGCGAGAAGCTCGCGTCGCTGTCGGCGGTGACGATGAAGTCGTACCAGTGGCCGGTCGAGTCGAGCTTCCAGTGCAGCTCGGACTGGTCGCCGGCGCGCACCGTGACAATCCACGTGGTGCCCGTGCCGTTGCCATTGCCGTAATAGTGGCCCTGGTTGTTGCCGTCCTCGTTGCCGTGGCCGTGGCCGTGACCGCGATCGTCGTTCGCGCCGCGGCTGGGCAGCGGCCCGTAGACCTGGTTCGACTTCACCGTGAAGCGCACCGTGCCGCCGCCGTCGTTGCGCAGCCGCAGGTGGAGGTTGCCGCTCGCGCCCGCATAACCGACGCGCACTTCCGGACGAGGCGCGCGGGCGCCGGCCAGGCGGCTCAGGTCGCCGGTGAAGCGGCGGTGATAGCCGTTCGGGCCGAGCACCCACAGGTCATATTTGCCGCCGTTGTCGGCGCGCGCGGCCCAGTCGCCGTGCAGTGTCTTGCCCGGCTCGACGACGTAGCGCCGCGGCAGGCGCTCGAGGTGCAGCTTGTCATAGACGTGAAACACGGCGGCGGCGCGGCCCGTGTTCGCGAACTTCAGCGTGACCGTGCCGGTGGCGGCATCGGTGCGCGCGCTCGCATGCAGCTCGTACGGCAGCGCGCGCGACGGGCGCACGCCGGTGGCCTGCGCGGGCAGCGCCGGCGCGGCCGGCGGCACGATCTTCGGCGCGGCCTGCTGCGCGGCGCTCAGCGCGTCGACCTGGCTTTTCGTCGTATGGCCCGCGAGCGTCGGCAGCGGTTCGTTGTTCGGCGAGCGGAAGTTGAACGCGCTCGTCAGGTCGCCGCACACCGCGCGGCGATACGCGCTGATCTGCGGTTCGGCAACGCCGAAGCGCTTCTCGAGGAAGAGCAGTGTCGACGTATGGTCGAACACCTGCGAATTGACCCAGCCGCCGCGGCTCCATGGCGACACGACCCACATCGGCACGCGCGGACCGGGGCCGTACGGGCGGCCGTCCGCCGCCGGCTGGCTCGACGTGGCCGGCGCGAAGTCGTGGTACTCGACGGCGACGTCGGCGTCCCGCAGCGTGTGGCCGCCCGCGAGCGTGCCGTCGGCGTTGCGCGACGGCACGGCCGGCGACGGCATGTGGTCGAAGAAGCCGTCGTTCTCGTCGAAGTTGACCAGCAGCACCGTCTTGCTCCACACCTCCGGGTTCGCCGTCAGCGCATCGAGCACGGCCTGCACGTACCAGCCGCCCTGCGCGGGGCTCGACGGTCCCGGGTGTTCGCTGTACGCGGACGGCGGGATGATCCACGACACTTCCGGCAGCTTGCCGTTGCGGATGTCGTCGCGCAACGTTTCGAGAAAGCCGTACGGCATCGTGTTGCCGAAGCCCTTCGCGAGCGGGCTCAGCGGATCGTCGATCGCCGGATCGTAGAACGCGCCGGCCGCCGTCACGGGCTGCGTGATGTCCGTCGACGCGACGTAGGCGGGCCGGCGCTCGGCCGGCATCTGCTCGATCGCCGCGCGCCAGTGGCGGAAGCTCATCATCTCGTTGCAGCCGAAATTGTCGATCAGGCTCTGGTAGACCTTCCAGTTCACGCCGGCCTGCTGCAGCCGGTCGGCATAGGTCGTCCAGGTCCAGCCCTGGCTCGACGGGCCGATGTCGTTGCCGCCGTTGAACTGGTTGTTCAGCGCGGCGATCTTCACGCGGCTGCCGTCGGCCGGGCTGATGCCGTTCGGGCCGTTGGTGCCGCTCCAGTAGAACAGGCGGTTCGCGATCGTGCCGGTGTGCATCCCGCAGTGGTAGTGGTCGCACAGCGTGAACGCATCGGCGAGCGCGCGCTGGAACGGCACTTCCGCGGCGTCGTAATAGCCCATCGACAGCGGCGTTTTCGCGTCGGGCCAGCGGTTCATCCGGCCGTGATCCCATGCGGCCTGCGCATCGGCCCACGCGTGCGGCGTACCGCCCGCGCGCTGCGCGTTTCCCTGGCTCGCGTCGAGGTGATACGGCGTGCAGGTCGTGGCGGGCGTCGCCTTCGTGTACGTCTGGTAGAACACGTCGCGGCCGTTCGGCGACGGCACCGCGAAGCGGTCGCCGTAGCCGCGCACGCCCTTGAACGTGCCGAAGTAGCTGTCGAATGCGCGGTTCTCCATCATCAGCAGCACGACGTGCTTGACGTCCTTGATGGTCCCCGTTTCGTGAAACGCGGGAATGGCGAGCGCGCGGCGGATGCTTGGCGGAAACGCGGCGAGCGCGGCGGCGGCGAGGCCGGAAGTGGCCGTCTGCTGAAGGAATTTGCGGCGTGACGTCATGGCGTTCGGATCCTGTGATGGTGGGAGCGTTCGTGACTTCGTCTGGATGCGCCCGTGCGTCGTCCCCCCCCCCCCCGGGACGAGCCGCGACGCGTGTGCGTGCGAGTACGTCGGCCGCGCGTGGCGGATCTGCGTGCATCGCGCGACGCGTGGCGTCGAGCGGTGTCGCGCGGATGCATCGGCCGTCGTCGCGGTCCTGCGCGCCGCGCGCTCGTGATGCGCGGGCAGGACGTCGGCACACACCGGCCCGGCGCATGCCGGGCTGGGCGGCGTCCAGTCTAGGGAGCCGACATGACGTCGACGTGATGAAGAAATGACATCGCATGTCGTGCGCGTGACGTTGTGTGCGCAACGATTATTCCGGACACGATGCGTGACGGAAGAGGGTAAGGAATTACCGATCGCCGCATGCGGAACCGGTCATATTTTTCCGAATCACGGCCTGCGGCGTGATCGTGTGTCGTTGCAGATACAACGGCATCGCGCGACGACGTGTCGCCCATGTTTCAAATGCATGAAATCGGCTAAGCTCGAAACGTCGCTGCGCGTGTGCGCAGTCCGCGCCGCCGGCGCGACTTTTCGGAACCGGCCCACTCATGACCGACATCAAGATCCGGCACAGCGAGACGCACGACGTCGATGCGATCCGGCAGATCGCCGCCCATCCCGCGGTGTACATGAATACGTTGCAGTATCCGTTTCCGTCGCTCGAGAAATGGCGGAAGCGACTCGAAAACGCGCACGAGCGCGGCGTGAGCCTCGTCGCCGAAATCGACGGCGCGGTGGTCGGCCATCTCGGCCTGCAGTTCGAGCCGAATCCGCGCCGGCGCCATGCGGCGGGGCTCGGCATGATGGTCGACGCGGCCCGTCACGGGCGCGGCGTCGGCAGCCGGCTGCTCGCGGCCGCGATCGATCTCGCGGAAAACTGGCTGAACATCACGCGCCTCGAGTTGACCGTGTTCACTGACAATCGCGCGGCGATCGCGCTCTACGAGAAGCACGGTTTCCGGATCGAAGGCGAATCGCCGGGCTATGCATTGCGCGACGGCGCGCATGCGGCCGTATATCACATGGCGCGGATCAAGGGCCGGCAGTGAACGGCCGGCCGGCGCGGGCGTGACGGAACGCGCGGCCACGGTGCCGCGCGTCATATTCATTCGAGAATTCGTTCGTTTTCCGCGGGCTGCGCGGGTCGTATCGTTGATCGATTTGCCGGTCGCTCCGGCCGGCGTGCGCTTTTTTCGCTTCGATGCGCGTGCCATGCGCCGCTGCATTCCGGCGTGCGTCGTGCCGCACGCCGCTGCGTTTCATCGTTTCAAGAATATCGCTTCATGGTCATCGTTTCGCACGACACATCTTCCCGCAACCGTCTCTTTCAACGGAACCTGCCTCGATGAAAACCGCTCTCAGGAATCTGACTGCCGCCTGCCTGTTCGCCGCCGCGGGTGCTGCGTTTGCCGCTGCCGCGCCTTCGGGCGCCGCGGTGGCGAGCGCGTCGCCCGAAGGCGCGCATCTGCCGCCCGGCATCGCGTGGCAGCACGGCGATGTCGATGCTGCCTTCGCGCTGGCGAAGCGCACCGGCAAGCCGCTGCTGCTGTACTGGGGCGCGGTGTGGTGCCCGTCGTGCAACCAGGTGAAGTCGACCATCTTCAGCCAGCAGGCATTCAAGACCCGCTCGTCGTTTTTCGTGCCCGTGTATCTCGACGGCGATACGGAAAGCGCGCAGAAGCTCGGCGAGCGTTTCAAGGTGCACGGTTATCCGACGATGATCCTGTTCCGCCCCGACGGCACCGAAGTGACGCGGCTGCCGGGCGAGGCCGATCTCGACCGCTACATGCAGGCGCTGTCGCTCGGGATGACGGCCGCGCATCCGGTGCGGCAGACGCTCGCGACTGCGCTGAAGAACGGCGCGTCGCTGACGCCGGACGAATGGCGTCTGCTGGCCGACTATTCGTGGGACACCGACGGCGCACTGCCGGTGCCGGCCGATCGTGTCGCCGAGACGCTGCAGTCGCTCGCGCAACGCGCGCGGGCGGCCGGCGCGAAGGCCGAATCGGCGCGGTTTGCGTTGAAGTCGACGGTGGTCGCCGCGTCGGACGATCCGGCGCAGGCCGGCGCGCTCGACAAGGCGGCGCTCGCCGATTCGCTGCGCGCGGTGCTGCACGATCCCGCGCTGGCGCGGGCCGATTCGGACGTGCTGGTCGCGGCACCCGCGCGCGTGGTCGCGTATCTCGGCGGCGACGACGCGCAGCGCGCGAAATTGCGCGGCGCGTACGACACGGCGCTCGCGCGCCTGTCGACCGACACCACGCTGTCGTCGATCGACCGGCTGATGGCGCTGCACGGCCGCGTGCTGCTTGCGCGCGGCGACGCGCGCAAGGGCGCGCCGCTCGCTGCGCCGGCGCTGGCCGATACCGCGCGCAAGCAGATTGCCGCGTCGGTGCAGGGCGCCGCGAATGCATATGAACGGCAGGCGCTCGTCAGCGAAGGCGCGGACACGCTGACCGACGCGGGGCTGTACGACGAGTCGGATGCATTGCTGAAGGCCGAGCTGCCGCGTTCGTCGACGCCGTATTACTTCATGTCAGGGCTGGCCGCGAATGCGAAGGCGCGCGGCGACAAGGCCGCGGCGCTCGACTGGTATCGCAAGGCATACGACTCGGCGAGCGGGCCGGCGACGAAGCTGCGCTGGGGCGCGACCTATTTTGCGAATGCGGTCGAACTGGCGCCGGACGATTCGGCGCGTATCGAAGGGATTGCCGCGAGCGTGCTCGCACAGGCCGACAAGACCCGGGACGCGTTCTACGGCGCGAACCTGCGCGCATTGACGAAGGTCGTCACGCAATTGAACCGCTGGCGCAGCGGCGGCGCGCACGATGCGTCGGTCCGGTCGGTCGTGAAGCAGTTCGACGGCGTATGCGGGAAACTGCCCGCGGGCGATCCGCAGGCAGCGGCGTGCGCGAAGCTGATCCAGCCCGTGAAGGCATAACGACGCACTCGCACATCGTCGAGCGGGCCGGACGGTAGATTACCGGCCCGACTCCGACGACGCGCCGCGATCGCTGCCGTATCCGGCGTCGTGCTGACGGGCAATCTTCGCTTCGGCGGAAACAATGCTGGCCGGATAGAACCAGTCGCTCGACTGGAAGCCGGCCTGCTTGAGCGCCTTCACTTCGGCGTGGACCTGCGCGCGCGTCAGCGGCTGGTTCGACTGCGCTTGCGCGGCGAGCGGGGCCGATACGGCCAGGGCAATGGCAACGGCTTGGATCAGGCGCTTCATGATCGGGACCTCCAGGATTCCGGTGATTCGCCGCGCTTCGTTCGTCGAAGCGCCGGGCGACGTTGAAACCAGTGTAGGCCGGGGCGGGCGCGCGAAAAATGCGATCGCGCCCAACGCAGTGTTTTGCTGCGGGTAACAATGGGCAGGCGGTGGCGGGCGATGCCGGATGTCGGCTTGACAACAGTGACGGGCGACGCGACACGCGAGCCGCGCGGCGGTGCGGAGCCGACCGGCTCCGGTGAGCGGGAATTGAAATCGGACCGGATGCGAACTCCGGAATCCGTTCCGGTTCGCATGCGGTCCGATCGAGTAACGCGGGTCGGGCTCGAAGAGGCCGGCGGCGATGATGCGGCAGGCCGGGAGGCGGTGTACGGAACGCCGCCTCATGCAGGCGCTTACACGAGCCCCGTCGTGTAGTACACCGCGATCACGAAGAACACCGCGAGCGTCTTGATGACGGTGACCGCGAAGATGTCGCGATACGACTCGCGGTGCGTGAGGCCCGTGACTGCGAGCAGCGTGATGACCGCGCCGTTGTGCGGCAGCGTGTCCATGCCGCCGCTCGCCATCGCGACGACCCGGTGCAGCACGTCCATCGGAATGTTGGCTGCCTGCGCGCCCTTGATGAACAGGTCCGACATCGCGGCCAGCGCGATGCTCATGCCGCCCGACGCCGAGCCCGTGATGCCGGCGAGCGAGCTGACCGACACGGCCGCGTTGACGAGCGGGTTCGGGATGCTCTTCAGCGCATCGCCGACGACCAGGAAGCCCGGCAGCGCGGCGATCACGCCGCCGAAGCCGTATTCCGACGCGGTGTTCATCGCGGCGAGCAGTGCGCCGCCGACGGCGGCTTTCGAGCCGGCCGCGAAGCGATCGCTGACGCGATTGAACGCGGTCAGCACGACCAGCACGATGCCGAGCAGCAGCGCCGCCTCGACCGACCAGATCGCGACGACGGTCTTGATCGACGTCGTCACCGGCGTGTGCACGCCCGGCAGCACGTCCGGCGCGACCGTGTACGACGCGGCGCCGTACCACTGCGGGATCAGCTTCGTGAACAGGAAGTTCGACACGCCGACGAGGATCAGCGGCAGGATCGCAAGCGCCGGGTGCGGCAGCGACGTCGCCTCGACGCGCTCCGGCTCGTTGACGAGCGATGTGCCGTAGCCTTCGCCCTTCGCCATCGCCGAGCGGCGGCGCCATTCCAGATAAGAGAGGCCGACGACGACGATGAACAGCGAGCCGATCGTGCCGAGTGCCGGTGCGGCCCACGCGGTCGTCTTGAAGAACGTGGTCGGGATGATGTTCTGGATCTGCGGCGTGCCGGGCAGCGAATCCATCGTGAACGAGAACGCGCCGAGCGCGATCGCGCCGGGCATCAGCCGCTTCGGAATGTTGCTCTGGCGATAGAGTTCGGCCGCGAACGGATAGACCGCGAACACCACGACGAACAGCGACACGCCGCCATAGGTGAGCAGCGCGCACACCGCGACGATCACCGCATTCGCGCGCGAGCGGCCGATGTAGCGGATCGCCGCATGGACGATCGACTCGGAGAACCCGGACAGTTCGATCACCTTGCCGAACACCGCGCCGAGCATGAATACCGGGAAATACAGTTTGACGAAGCCGACCATCTTCTCCATGAAGATGCCGGAGAAGACCGGTGCGACGGCGGCGGGTTCGGTCAGGAGCACCGCGCCGAGCGCGGCGATCGGCGCGAACAGGATCACGCTGTAGCCGCGATACGCGGCGTACATCAGGAACGCCAGCGCGGCGAGGACGATCACGAAAGACAAGGGGAGTCTCCTAATGGCTTTGGTTGTTGTTCGATCGCGCGACGCGCCGCGGACCGGCTCAGGTTCGTGCAGGTTTCGTGCCATCGGCCGGATTGCGCCGCCGGACATGGGTCCGGCGGAGACCGGCGGGCCCGCGCCGGTCCATGTCTGACGATTCTACAGAAAACGTCTCCATTTGGAGACGTTATGGCCATCCGGCCAGCTCGTGAAATCGGGCAGGACTTTCCCGGACAAGCCATTGTGGCGTGTCTCCAGAGTGAGATAATCCGTCTCGTTCTGGAGACGTCCGGTCGAAAATACATGGAGACGAAGACACGATGATGAACGACTGGGCCCGCCTGCCCATCAACTACGGCGACGTGCTGCGGCGCGCCGCCGAGTCGCTGTTCCGGACCTTCGAGGATTCGAGCGCGGGCACGGTGGTCGTCGATCGCGACGCGCGCGTCGTGTGGATGAACGAGCGTTACGCGGCGCGCTTCGGCTTCGCCGATCCGCAGCAGGCCGTCGGCCTCGACTGCGAGGCCGTGATCCCGAACAGCCTGATGCGCGAGGTCGTATCGACCGGGCAGCCGATCCTGCTCGACATCATGGAGACGGGCCGCGAGCCGCTCGTCGTCACGCGCCTGCCGCTGAAGAACGAGGCCGGCGAGACGGTCGGCGCGATCGGCTTCGCGCTGTTCGACCAGTTGAAGACGCTTACGCCGATCTTTTCCCGCTACGTGCAGCTTCAGCAGCAGCTGATCGCGACGCAGCGTTCGCTCGCACAGGCGCGCCGCGCGAAATACACGTTCGCGAGCTTCGTCGGCACGAGTGCCGCGAGCCTCGAAACCAAGCGCCAGGCGCGGCGGGCCGCGCAGGTCGATTCGCCGGTGCTGCTGCTCGGCGAGACGGGCACCGGCAAGGAGCTGCTCGCGCACGCGATCCACGCGGCTTCGGCGCGTGCGCTCCAGCCGCTCGTGACCGTCAACGTCGCCGCGATTCCCGACACGCTGCTCGAAACCGAATTCTTCGGCGCGGCGCCCGGTGCGTACACGGGCGCCGACCGCAAGGGGCGCGTCGGCAAGTTCGAGCTGGCCGATCGCGGCACGCTGTTTCTCGACGAGATCGGCGACATGCCGCTGCCATTGCAGGGCAAGCTGCTGCGCGTGCTGCAGGACAAGGAGTTCGAGCCGGTCGGCTCGAACCGGATCGTGCGCGCGGACGTCCGGATCATTGCCGCGACGTCGGCCGACCTGCCGGCGCTCGTGGAGGCCGGGCGTTTTCGCGCGGATCTCTATTACCGGCTCAACGTGCTGACGATCCACGCACCGCCGCTGCGCGAGCGGGCGTCGGACATCGCGGCGCTCGTATACGCGACGCTCGAGGAACTGGCCGCGCAGCACGGACGCGCCGCGCACTGCGAGCTGACCGACGACGCGCTGCGGATGCTGTGTGCGTATCCGTGGCCGGGCAACGTGCGCGAGTTGCGCAATACGCTCGAACGCGCGCTGATGCTGTCGGACCGTTCGGTGATCGATGCGCGTGCGCTCGCGCCGTTCCTCGGGCCGGTACGCATATCGACGGACGGCGCATCGCCGGCGCAGCGTGTTGCCGCAGCGCCGGTCGAGCGGGGCGCGGGTGGCGCGTCCGGTGCATCCGGTGCATCCGGTGCATCCGGTGCATCCGGTGCATCCGGTGCGCCGGTCGCTTCGTATGCCGATGCATTGGCGGCGTGGGAGCGCCAGTTCCTGATCGACGCGCTGGCGGCCTGCGACGGCAAGGTCGTGGAAGCCGCCGTGCGCATCGGGATCGGCCGCGCGACGCTGTACAAGAAGCTGGCGGCGCTGGGCATCGACCGGTAGGCCGATCGGCGGCGCCGATGCGGCCGGAGTTGAAGCATCGAACAGGAGATTACGATGAAACGGATCGGTATCGCAGGTTGGCTGACCCTGTTGCTGGCAACCTCCGCGCTCGCGCAGTCCGGCGACGCGGACGCGCCCGAGGCGCGACGCAACTGGTACAACGATCCGTTCGTCGCGCTGTCGCAGGACCTGGCCGAATGCCCGCTGCCGCTCGGCCCGTGGATGACCCGCGCCGAGATGACGGACGACGCGCATTACCGCGCCGAACGCGGTACCACCTGCTGGCTCGCGCATCGCTGCACGAAACCGAATTCGTATATGTATGACGCGCCGATCGCCGATGCCGCGAAGGCGCACTTCGCAGGCTCCGATCGCCTGCACGGTACGAGCCTGTGGATCACCGTGCAGCGACGTTTCATCTATGTCGAAGGATGCGCGGATACGGCGTTCGATCGGCAGGCGCTGCAACGCGAACTCGAGGCGCTTCCGGACGTCGAGCAGGTGTTCGTTCGTATCACCGACGATCCGCGCCGGAGCTTGCCGTACAAGGCGCGCGGGCAACCGGGCCGCACGCCGAACTGACGACGGAAGGGCCGCGCATGGCATACTCGCGACATTCAAAAAATGGTTGACGGGAAGAATAATGAAACACATGCTTGCGTCGGTCTGTCGGTGGCCTCGGGTGGCCGGGTTGTTGGCTCTGGTTGCAGGGCTCGGCGGGTGCGGTGGCAGCGCGCCGCTGTTCACTTCGGACGGGCGCCCTACCACACAGGTGCAATGCACCGGCAGCGGCTGGAGCAATTGCACGGACAATGCCCGGGCCATGTGCAACGGGGATTTCGAAGTGATCCAGCAATCGACCGATGACACCGTGCGAAATCTTCTCTTCGCATGCAAGAAGAAAAGCGGTTACTGATCCCGAAATGACCGGCCGAGGAGACCGCGATCGGGCGAAGCGCTTTTCTGTTTGCTTGGAGTCGTCTATTTTTCACGAATAACACTCACGGAGTCCCATCCATATGGCGACCTACAGGCAACTGACCGCGCAGCTCGAACGACTTCAGCAAAAGATCGACAAGGAACGCGAAAAGGCGATTGCCGACGCGATTGCCGATATCCGCGCGAAAATCGACGAATACGACATCACGCCGGAAGAGCTCGGTTTTCGTCCGGTAGGTACCGGCGCCGCCGCTACCTCGAAGCCGAAGCGCACGTTGCCGCCGAAATACCTGAATCCGAAGACGGGCGAAACCTGGAGTGGCCGCGGGCGCGCGCCGGCATGGCTCGGCAAGAATCGCGCACGTTTCCTGATCAAGGACTGACTCCCGAAAATCCTCACCTTTCGTGCGTTGACTGACGGTGCGAACGGCCATGCGGCCGTTGCACCGTTTTGTTTTTGCGCCGTCGCCATACGATTCCCGCTGACGAAATGCAGTGCAATGTCGCACGATTAACGGGTCACGTTTTGCGAATTCGCCGCGATTCGGCTGCTTATCGCGGTGAATTCCGGTAAACAACCGTGCAATTGCGCAGTGCATGCGCATTGGCATTCGCCATTTCCGCGGTGCCCGCCTGCTGCGGATTTCCATCACCTTTCGCGTGTTTGCGCGTTGTGCCGTGCAATTCCCGAAGATACTCACCATGGCTCCTGTAAATCCTCACCTTTGAGGAAGCGGCAGCGTCGCGCCATGTTGCTTGCGGCTTGCGGCTTGCGGCGATGTCGCGTCGCGCTTGTGTTGCAGATCCATGGTGCGAGCGTTGACGTTCGTCGGGTAGTCGGCCGTTCGGCATATAGGCAGCCGCATGCGCTTCGCCTATGCTTGGGGTTCGCGTCGAGCGGCGCGCGGCCTGTCCGTGCCGTATGCCGCTCGGGCCGTCTTTCGTTACCGCAGGGAGCCGATGTGACCGTTCGCCATCTCGATGCGTTGTTCCAGCCCAAGTCCGTTGCGGTCGTCGGCGCGTCGTCGCGCGCGGGCAGTATCGGCGCGATGGTATGGTCGCGCGTGCTCGACGGTGCGTTCGACGGGCCCGTGTGGCCCGTCAATCCGAAATATCGCGAGCTGAACGGGCATACGGTCGTCTCCGACGTCGACCGGCTGCCCGCGCCGCCGTCGGTAGCCGTGATCTGCACGCCGCCCGCGACCTGGGCCGGCATCGTGCGCAAGCTCGGCGAACTCGGCACGCGCGTCGCGGTGATCGTCGGTGAGGCGCGCACGGATGCCGATCGCACCGCACTCGATCGCACGCTGAAGGCGGCGAAGCCGTTCGTGCTCCGTATCGTCGGGCCCGGCAGCCTCGGCGTGCTGTCGCCCGCACGGCATGCGCATTTCGGCGCGCCGGCCTATACGGCGCGCTCGGGCGGCGTCGCGTGGGTATCGCAATCGAATGCATTGACGAACGCGGCGCTCGGCTGGGCCGATGCGCGGGGCCTCGGCTTTTCGCATGTCGTCGCGCTCGGCAGCGAGTCCGACGTCGATGCGGGCGACGTGCTCGACTATCTGGCGAGCGATCCCGGCACGCGCGCGATCCTGCTCGAACTCGATACCGTGCGCGCCGCGCGCAAGTTCATGTCGGCCGCACGTGCGGCCGCACGCAACAAGCCGGTGCTCGCGTTGCGCACCGGGCGCGCCGATCCCGGCGACGCGCTCTATACGGCGGCGTTCCAGCGCGCGGGGATGGTGCGCGTCGATGCGCTCGACGATCTGCTCGACGAGATCGAGACGCTCGGCGTCGGCCGTGTCACGGCGCGCGGCGCGGCGACGCTCGTGACGAGCGATGCGGGTGTCGCGAAACTGGCGGTCGATGCGGTCGCCGAGGTGCGCGACGTGCTGTCCGGCTGGTCGCCGGCTGCAACCTCGGCCGTGTCGGCCGCGCTGCCGCATCTGGCTGCGCCAGGCAATCCGCTGACGCTCGGCGACGACGCGCGCCCCGAGCACTTCGCCGCGGCGATCAAGGCGCTCGCGCCGTTCCCGCAAACGGGCACGCTGTTCGTCGTCCATTCGACGTCCCATAGCGCGCCGGCCGATTCGGTTGCGCGCACGCTGATCGAATCGCGGCAGTATGCGCATCGCGGCATCCTCGCATGTTTCTTCGGCGCGGTCGACGCGGCGACGCGCGATGCGCTGCACGCGAACGGCATTCCCGTACACACGACACCGCAGCGGCTCGCGCGCGCGTATGCGCGTCTCGTCGACTACAACCTCGGGCGGCAACTGCTGATGCAGACGCCCGAGGGCACGCCGCTGCAGCCGGCCGAGTGCGTTGCGTCCGCACAGGCCGACGCGAGCCGGATGGTCGAAGCCGGCCAGCATGAACTGGCCGGCGAAGCCGCGCTGCGCTGGCTGTCCCATTTCGGCCTGCAAGGCGAGCAGGCGGGCGAGCCGGCCGGTGCCAAAGTCGTCGACGTCAACGTCGACATGTACGACGATTCGAACTTCGGTCCAGTGTTTCGCTATGCCGTGCCGCCTGCGGACGGCGTGTCGGCGCCATTCGTCGTCTACGGCCTGCCGCCGCTGAACACCGTGCTCGCCCGCGCGGTGATGGAGCGCTCGCCGTATGCGCGCCGTACGCCCGTCGAGCCGACGCTCGACGCGTTGACGGCGCTGTCGCAGGTCGTCTGCGACGTGCGCGAAGTCGTCGCGATGTCCGTCACGCTGCGTGTGTTGTCCGATCGCGCGCAGGTGATCGCGCCGCGCATCACGCTGGCCACGGGGCGCAGCCGGCTTGCGATCATGCCGTATCCGCGCCACCTCGAGCAGACGCTCGAGTGGCGCGGCGAGACGGTGACGATCCGTCCGATCCGTCCGGAAGACGAGGCCGCGCATAACGAACTGCTCGGCGCGATGACGCCGGACGATCTGCGGATGCGTTTCTTCGGCGCGGTGCGCGGCTTCGATCATTCGCAGGTGGCGCGCATGACGCAGATCGACTACGACCGTGAGATGGCCCTCATCGTGTCGTACACCGATGTGTCGGGGCGCGACCATACGCTGGCGGTCGTGCGCGCGGTCGCCGATCCCGACAACGAGACGGCGGAGTTCGCGATCGCGGTGCGGCCCGATCAGAAGGGCAAGGGGCTCGGCCGGCTGCTGATGAACCGCATCATCGACTACGCACGCTCGCGCGGAACCGCATGGATGATCGGCGAGGCGCTGCGCGAGAACTCGGCGATGATCTCGCTCGCGAAGTCGTGCGGTTTTGAGGTGTCGACGACGGAGGAGCCGGGCGTCGTGGGTTTCAGGATGAAGTTGCAGCCGTAGCATCCTTCGGCTGCGTGAAGCGCGGCGCGATCGCTTGCAGTCGATGGCGCCAATCCTTCACCGTGCTGCGCCTGTTTTCATTCAGAGGTGCAAAACATTCGAGCCGGCATCGGGTACGAATCGCCCAAACGTATCGGGCTCGTTCGCTACGTCGATATCGACGCACGCATAGCGTCCGGAGGCGTTTTCTGTGTGCCGCACTATCGGCTCCGCACAGCCGTTTTACCCCATGCGTTCACGCGCATTCGCAACCGAGTTCCGGCCTCGCCAATCCGGAATCACCACAAAGGTGAGACTTTTCGGGAGCCGCGAGTGAGCTTTTCCGGGGAAGCGTGGTGAGCCGATACGGGAGCGTTCGGTGAGCCTTCCCGGGAACGGCCGGTGAGCACCTGCGGGAGCCGCTGGTGAGCCTTTCCGGGGCACGTTGGTGAGGGTCTGCGGGAGATGCCGGTGAGCACATTCGGGAGACTTTGGTGAGGGTCTCCAGGAGCCTGGGGTGAGTTTTTTCGGGAGCTGTTGGTGAGCGTTTGCAGGACACCAGGGTGAGACTTTTCGGGAGCATGCGGATGCACGGCTCCCGCGAGCGCGACGCCGGCCAATGCCGGCGTCACACACGGGTGCGGGCACGCATGAATCGTGCCCGCGATCAGATTCAGGCAGCGAGTTTCGACGCCGCGTCGTTCACCTGGTCGCGCGAAATCGCGAGTTCCTCGAGGTGCGGATCCGCATAGACGGCACCGGTTTCGCGCTCGAGGCGGGCGATCGTCAGCGCGCAACGCGCGGTGTCCTTCGGCATCGCGATGAAGCGCTTGACCGACTCGCCGGACGTGAATGCTTCGAACAGCGCGCCGCGCACGTCGTCCGGAAGCGTCTTGGTCCACTGGTACGGCTTGCCGTTGAACGTGATCGACGGCGGCAGCGTGCGTTCCTTCTTGGTCGCCGTGATGAGTCCGTAGGTGCGGGCCGCGTCGCCGATCTGCTCGGGCGAGAAGAGCTCGTCGGGCGTGATGTCGAACTGCTCGATGTAGTTCTCGATCGCCTGCATCGCGGCGGCACGATCGTCGCGCTTCTTCTGCGCGCGCGCGACGATATCGCGCAGCTCGTCCGCCTCCTCGGGCGTGATCGTGAAGCTTGCCTGCTTCTGCTGAAGTTCGGAGAAACGCTGGAATTCTTGATCGTTCAGAAGTTTGGCCATGACATCCATCGGACACGACGGCCGCGACAGCCGGCCGCCGTAGTTTTTGAGAGGGCCGCTATTCTAGCGTAGCGCCGTGAGCGCACGATATGGCACCGTCGATCGTGCACTGCACAGGTGTCATGCGCAGCCGGGCCGGCGCAACTGCGCCGGCCCGGTGCGCTTCGTTGAACCCGCGCGTCAGCAGGCCTCGATGCGGCCCATCGACAGGTGGGCCGCCGTGTCGCGCAGCCCTTCGACGGCGACGTCGACGGACGGCGCCGTGTGCGTATCGATCCGGCGCATGTACGGGCAGGTCAGTACCGCGATCGCATGGCCGGACGGCCCGAGGATCGGTGCGGTCAGGTCGGTCACGCCGTACGCCTGGCGGCTGTCCTGACGCAGATAGCCGGACTGCCGGATGGACTGGCACGCATGCGCGAGTTCCTGCTCGTTCAGCGGCGCGTCGCCCCTGACCTTGCGATGCTCGGCCAGCATGTGCGCGCGCTGCTCGGCGCCCTGGAACGACAGCATCACGCGCCCCGACGCCGTATCGGCGAGCCCGACGCGCGAGCCGAGCCGGACCGACACGCCCCACGGGCCAGGCCCGTCGACCTGCGCGATCACGAGCAGGTTGCCGCGATCGTAGACGGACAGGTGGCACGACTGTTCGGCGGCATCGGCGAAGCGCTGCATCGGCGGCAATGCCTCGGCGATCAGCCGGTTCATCGGCGGATGCCGGTGCGCGAGCGCGAACAGCTTGAGGCTGAGCGTGTAGCGGTCGCCGCCGGTCGAGCGCATCACGTAGCGGCGTGCGACGAGGCGTTCGAGCATCCGGTAGATTTCGCTTGCGTTGCGGCCGAGCTCCTTCGTGATTTCGGTGCGGGTGAGTCCTTCCTTCTGCTCGGACAGGAGTTCGAGAATGTCGAGGCCCTTGTCGAGCGCGGGCGCGCGATAGCGATCGATTGCGGCCATCGATTCCCGTGCGTCGCAGCCGGGAAGCGGGTCGTTGGTTGTTTGCATTTTTAGTGTGAGGTTGGGGGGATTACCGTCGATCGGTTGGCGACGCACGCTGGCCGGTTCTGCACGCGCACAAGTCGGCCCCGCGTATGGCGATGAAAGCCATTCGTCCGAGCTTAACAATAAACATATAGTGTGCAATTCAGCGTCTTTTTACCGATCGTTACTGAACAAGAACGGATTGGCAAACGTTTTCGATGACAGGGGCACCCCGAATAGCCAGTATTCATGCGCCGATGGCAGGCAATGGCGACATGCGCGGCGGATCACTTTGCGTTGGCGCGTCCAATGTTGCGCCGCAGTGTCTGCAGGCGCACCAATAGTCGGTATCCGTCGCGCGTCATTTCACGGTGCGCGGCCGATGGTACAAAGGCGTGCGGGCCCGCGACGGTGCGGCCGCGCGTGAAGTCGGCCGGCATCGGCCGGCACGCGTCGCGGGTGCCGGGCCGTCGTCGCCGATGCGCAGACCGGCGGCCGCCCGTTCGATGCGCGCCGTGCTTCCGTGCGGCGCCGCGATCGCTGCGCCCGCGCGACCCTCGCGCGTCGACGGCAGGCCGGATGCGGCGCCGACGCGTGCAATCGACGATCGACAATCAGTCCGGCGCGCGGCCGCGAATGGCCGCGTCGGCGGGTATCCTGTCCCATTCGACAACAGAGGTTGACCACGATGAAACTGCTTCGCTATGGCCCATCCGGCCAGGAAAAGCCCGGTATTCTCGACGCGGACGGCCGGATTCGCGACCTGTCCGCGCACGTGCCGGATCTTGCCGGCGATGTGCTGTCCGACGCGAGTCTCGCGCGGCTGCGCGCGATCGATCCGGCCACGCTGCCGCTCGTGTCCGGCGAGCCGCGCATCGGCGCGTGCGTCGGGCACGTCGGCAAGTTCATCGGCATCGGCCTGAACTATGCCGATCACGCGGCCGAAGCCGGCATGCCGGTGCCGAAGGAACCGGTCGTGTTCGGCAAGTGGACGAGTTCGATCTGCGGCCCGAACGACGGCATCGACATCCCGAAGGGTTCGGTCAAGACCGACTGGGAAGTCGAACTGGGCGTCGTGATCGGCGCGCGGTGCAAGGACGTCGACGAAGCGAGCGCGCTCGATTACGTCGCGGGCTATTGCGTCGTCAACGACGTGTCCGAGCGCGAGTGGCAGATCGAGCGCGGCGGCCAGTGGGACAAGGGCAAGGGCTTCGACACGTTCGGCCCGATCGGTCCGTGGCTCGTGACGCGCGACGAGGTACCCGATCCGCAGCGTCTCGACCTGTGGCTCGAAATCGACGGCCACCGTTATCAGAACGGCAACACGCGCACGATGGTGTTCACCGTCGCGCAGTTGATTGCCTATCTGTCGAGTTGCATGACGCTGCAGCCGGGCGACGTGATCACGACCGGCACGCCGCCGGGCGTCGGCATGGGCATCAAGCCGTTACCGATTTTCCTGAAGGCCGGCCAGAGGGTGCGCCTGGGGATCGAAGGGCTCGGCGAGCAGTTGCAGCACACGCGCGGCGCACAGTAACCGCACGAGCCGAGATCCCGTCGAGCGACCGCTGCAGGCGGTCGCCGCAAACCGGACGCTGACGCGTCAAAACCAGGGGCCCGATTCCGCGCAACGCGGAATCGGGCCCTTGCCGCTTGTACGCGGGCTCGATCACACGACGTTGCCGAGTTCGCAATGCGCTTCCAGCCGATACCCGTCGGGATCGACGACGAACGCCGCGTAGTAGCCGGGGCCGTAGTGTTCGCGCTTGCCGGGCCCGCCGTTGTCCTGGCCGCCGTGCTCGAGCGCGGCGCGGTAGAACGCGTCGACTTCGACGGGCGAAGCGGCCTTGAACGACAGGTGCAGCCCCGATTCGGGATCGGCGGCGACGGGGCGGGCAGCGTGCTGCAACCACAGCTCCGGTTCGGTCGTGCCGTACCCGATGGCGCCGTCGTCGCTGTACAGCCGCTTGTAGCCGAGCGCGCCGAGCGTGCTGTCGTAGAACGCGCGGCTGCGGCCGATGTGGGCGACGCCGAAGGAAAGGTGATCGATCATCTGTTGGCTCCTTGAACTGAAGGGGGACGTCAGTGCAGCAGACTTCGTTTTAACCACCATGCTGGTTATGTTAGAAAGCGCCCGGACGCTTGTCAACCGGCATGGTGGTTAGATACGATGGCGCCATGAGCGATACGCAACCTTCCGTCACGATGGACTGCCTGATTCCGGCGCCGCCCGAAACCCTGAGTATCGATTTCGCCAACACGCTGTACTGGCGTGGCAGCGAGGCGCCGACGGAAACCTTCGGAACGATGGACGACCTGCAGTCGTGGTGCCGCGAGCAGGCCGGCGTGCCGGCCTGCCTGGCCGACCGGTGCCGAGTGCGCGATGGGGAGGAAGGCGAGCCGGCGATGCTCGCGCGTGCGCTCGCGTTGCGCGAGGCGTTGTATCGGCTCTTTCATGCGCAGGCCGAGCGGTGCGAGCCGCAGGCCGACGATCTCGCGCTGCTCGGCGGCTTCCTGGCGGAAGCGTCGCCGCGCGTCGCGCTGGCGCGTGTCGACGGCGCTTATGCGTGGCGGATCGGGGACGCTGGAGCGACGCTCGCGGGGCTGCTGAGCCCGGTGCTGTGGTCGGCGATCGACCTGCTCGGCGGCGCGCGGCTCGCGAAGGTCAAGCGATGCGCGAACGACGCATGCCAGTGGCTGTTCATCGACGACAGCAAGAACGGCAGCCGCCGCTGGTGCTCGATGTCGTCGTGCGGCAATCGCGCGAAGGCGTACCGCCACTATCACAAGGCCGACTGACGAGCCCGTTCAGGCATGCGCCTACGAGCGTCGAACCCGAACCTTCCTACTTCGCTGACAACTTCCGCCACAGCGTCGTCTTGCTGATGCCGAGCATCGCGCATGCGCGGTCGCGGTCGCCGCCGCACGCGTCGAGCACCGCGCGGATCTCGTCGGCTTCCGCGCGGCGGCGGCGCGCGTGCAGCGTCTGCGCGTCATCGGCGTCGGCGCCGGCCGCGTCGGGCGGCGCCGCGAACAGCTCGGGCGCGATCGCCTGCAGCGCGTCGGGATCGAGCGCGGCGCACGCGGCGGCCGGATCGATTTCGTCGGCTTCCTCGGCGAGTTCCACCGCGACCCGCTCGATCACGTTCTGCAGTTCCCGCACGTTGCCGGGCCACCGGTAGCGCGCGAGCGTTGCCTGCGTCGCGCCGAGCACGCGCGCGGCGTCGCCGGCATCGCGCAGGCGTTCGGCGAGGCGCGGCTCGCGCCGCGCGGCCTGCACGAGCAGCGTCGCCGCGAGCGCGGGAATGTCGGCCGCGCGCTCGCGCAGCGGCGGCAGGCCGACGTTCAGGATGTTGAGCCGGTAATAGAGATCCGCGCGGAACGTGCCGGCCTCGACGGCCGCGAGCAGCGGACGATGCGTCGCGGCGATCACACGCACGTCGATGCGGATCGGCTCGGTCGAGCCGAGGCGGATCACCTCGCGCTCCTGCAGCACGCGCAGCAGCCGGCTCTGCAGCGACGACGGCATTTCGCCGATCTCGTCGAGGAACAGCGTGCCGCGGTGCGCGGCTTCGAACAGGCCGGTCTTGCCGCCGCGCCGCGCGCCGGTGAACGCGCCTTCCTCATAGCCGAACAGCTCGCTCTCGAGCAGCGCTTCCGGAAACGCGCCGCAATTGACCGCGACGAACGGGTAGCTGCGCCGCGCGGACAGCGCGTGCAGGCTTTGCGCGATCATTTCCTTGCCGGTGCCGCTTTCGCCGAGCACGAGCACGGTCGCGTCGGATTTCGCGTAGCGGCGCACGAGGTCGCGCACGCGCGCCATCGGCGCCGATGCGCCGATCACGTCGTCGAGCGCATAGCGCGCCGCGAACTGCTGGGTGGTCGGCTGCGAGCGCAGCGCACGGTCGAGCCGTTCGACCGCGCGCGATTCCTGGAACGTCAGCACGCTGCCCGACGTGACGCCGCGATCGACGAGCGGCCCGCGATGCACGACGTAGCGCACGCCGCGCACGGTCGCGAGCGCGTCGCCGTCCTCGCCGCGCAGCGTGCGCAGCTCGGGCCGCAGGTCGACGAGCGCGCGGCCGACGGCCGCCGCGGGTTCGACCCCGAGCGCCGATGCGAGCCGCTCGTTGATCGCCTCGACGCGGCCGCGCGCGTCGAGCGCGACCACGCCGTCGCGCAGGTGTTGCAGCAGGTTGTCGAGCCGCTGGCGGCGGAATGCCTCGGCGTGCGTCGCATACGCGACTTCGAGTGCCGTATCGACGGCCTTGCGCACCGACGCATGCGAATACAGGAACACCGCGCCCATGCCGGCACTGGCCGCAAGGTCGGTGACGAGGCCGGGGCCGACGATCGTCTCGATGCCGCGGTCGCGCAGGTCGTGCACGCAGGCTTCCGCTTCCTGCGCGGACTGATATGACGCAAACTGCACGTCAAGGCCGTACGCGGCGACGAAGCGGCGCACTTCGGGCGGCGTTTCCCCGGCGCTGACGAGCGCGATCCGCGACGCGTCGCGCCGGGCGCGCGCGAGCGCCTGCATCACGTCGAAGCCGGTCGGCGACACGACCACGACCGGCACCTGCGCACGCGTCTTCAGGAAGGCGCCGTTCGAGCCGGCCGCGACGATCACGTCGGGCCGCGCGGCGCCGGCCTCGGCGATCGCGCTGAGCGCATCCTCATACGCGCGCGTCACGATGCGCACGTCGGCGCGTTCGTCGAATTCGCCGGCGATCTCGCGAAAGAAGTCGCGCAGGCGGCTGATGCCCATCGCCCAGATGCGCGGGCGCGCCGCGCGATCGGCCGGGCCGACGGGCTTGGTCGAGGAGAGGTCCATGGCGATCGATTATGCGCGCGGGATTTCATTTTTGAAACATGAAATTGCCAAATTGAAATCTCCGGGCGTTGCATCGCCCGCGCCGGTTGCTTAAGAATCAGTGGGTTAGCGACGTTTCGTGAGCTGGCCCGGTCCTTGCTGTTATCGGGCATTCCTTCAGGAGGCCGTTCATGAGCAACACGCATCTTCAGAGCGCCGGCGCGAAATTCCGCGCGGCAGTCGCGGCCGAGCAGCCGCTGCAGGTGGTCGGCGCGATCACCGCGTACGCGGCCAAGATGGCGCAGGCCGTCGGCTTCAAGGCCGTGTACCTGTCGGGCGGCGGCGTCGCCGCGAACTCGCTCGGGATCCCCGACCTCGGCATCAGCACGATGGAAGACGTGCTGATCGACGCGAACCGGATCACCAACGCAACCGATCTGCCGCTGCTCGTCGACATCGATACGGGCTGGGGCGGCGCATTCAACATCGCGCGCACGGTCCGCTCGTTCATCAAGGCCGGCGTTGCGGCCGTGCACCTCGAGGATCAGGTCGGCCAGAAGCGCTGCGGCCATCGTCCGGGCAAGGAAGTCGTGCCGGCCGACGAAATGGTCGATCGCATCAAGGCCGCGGTCGACGCGCGCACCGACGACCAGTTCGTGATCATGGCGCGCACCGATGCGGCCGCCGCCGAAGGGATCGACGCGGCGATCGAGCGCGCGGTCGCGTATGTCGAAGCGGGCGCCGACATGATCTTCCCGGAAGCGATGAAGACGCTCGATGACTACCGCCGTTTCAAGGCGGCCGTGAAGGTGCCGATCCTCGCGAACCTGACCGAGTTCGGCTCGACGCCGCTATTCACGCTCGACGAACTGCGCGAGGCGAACGTCGACATCGCGCTGTACTGCTGCGGCGCGTATCGCGCGATGAACAAGGCCGCGCTGAACTTCTACGAGACGCTGCGCCGCGACGGCACGCAGAAGGCGGCCGTGCCGACGATGCAGACGCGCGCCGAGCTGTACGACTTCCTCGGCTATCACGAATACGAGCGCAAGCTCGACGAACTGTTCGCGCAGGGCAAGAAGTAACGCGGCCCGCGCGCCGGGACACGATTCCCGGGAAGCTTTGCATGGGACCGCACCAGGCGCTGAAGCGCCAAGTGCGGTCGACAGCTACCCAGATACCTATTGGAGAACGGAAACATGAGCGAGACGAAAGACGCAGCAGCACCGGCCGCCGCAGGCGCATTCAAGCCGAAG
>Ga0207695_10002578_pt1 | contig 26581 bp, 24 predicted proteins | sample KBSC54metaG_FD_184354 | JGI IMG/M metagenome (GOLD analysis project Ga0207695, IMG submission 184354) | Corn rhizosphere microbial communities from Kellogg Biological Station, Michigan, USA - KBS C5-4 metaG (SPAdes) (version 2) | ecosystem: Host-associated > Plants > Roots > Rhizosphere > Soil...
CGACTTCTGCATCGACAACACCTACAGCTACTCCTACCTCAGCTTCTCCGGCTACCTGCGCGCCCAGGCGCTGATGAGCGGCTACTGGAAGCGGGTCGAGGAGCGCGGGGTCGACAAGAGCCCCTACCGTGCGGGCTTCGCCCAGACGATCCTGGTGGCCGACACCGACGAGGACGCCGAGCGTCTGTACTCCGAGCACGTCAGCTACTTCTACAACCGCTGCCTGCACGTCTATCCGGGTTTCGCCGACGCGCCGGGCTATCGCACGATCAAGACCATCCAGACCGGGGCGCTCAGCCAGTACGCCCCGCCGCGTGGCGGCTATGCGACGCTCACCTGGAAGGACCTGGTGGAGGGCGGCCACGTGATCGCGGGCAGCCCCGAGACCGTGCGCCAGCGGATGGAGGAGCTGATCAAGGGCCTCAACGTCGGCAACATCTTCTGCCTGATGCACGTCGGGAACATGCCCGCCGACAAGTGCATGTATTCCACCAAGCTGTTCGCCGAGAAGGTGATGCCGAAGCTGAAGGCCATGTTCCCCGATTGGGCGCCGGAGTGGGCGGACGACAACCGCTTCTGGACCACGCCGCTGGACAGGCGGGTGGCGGCCGGGCGGCTGCCGAAGGAGGCGCCCACCGCCGCCGACCTCGCCAAGACCTACGCGTAAGGGGCGGATCATGGAGCTCAAGACCGTCCAGACCCGCCACGTCCCGGTCCGCTATTTCGAAGGCGGTTCCGGCCCCGACCTCGTCTTCCTGCACGGCGCGGGCGGGCTGACCGCCGAGGACCCGTTCCTCTCAGCGCTCGCCGAACGCCACCACGTCTTCGCCCCGCTGATCCCCGGCTACGGCGACTCGGACGAGGCGCCCGAGATCCGCGACATGCTGGATTTCACCCTGCACGGCTGGGACGTGGTCCAGGCGCTGGGACTGAAGGACCCGATCCTCGTGGGCCACTCCATGGGCGGCATGATCGCCGCTGAGATGGCGGCCGTGGCCCCCAACGACGTCAGCCGCCTGGCGCTGATCGCGCCCGCGGGCCTCTGGGACGACGCCCATCCGGTGGTCGACATGTTCGCCACCCTGCCGTTCGAGATGCCGGCCCTCCTGTTCCACGACGCCGAGGCGGGCGCGGCGATCCTGACGGCGGGCCGCAACGTCGAGGACCCCGCCTTCCTGCAGGCCTATCTGGTGACCAATGCGCGCCAGCTCGGCATGGCCGGGCGCATATTGTTCCCGATTCCGGAACGTGGGCTCCAGCAGCGGCTCTACCGCATCAAGGCCAGGACCGTGGTGATCTGGGGCGACAGCGACCGCCTCATCTCCCCCACCTATGCGCATGCCTTCAAGAAGGGCATCGCCGACGCCCGGCTGGTCTCGATCCCCGAGGCCGGCCACATGGTGATCGTCGAGAAGACGGCGGCGGTGGTGGAGGCGATCGCGAGCCTGGGCTAGCCGCCGCCCTCGGCCTCCGGCTTCTTCAGCCGGCGCTTGTTGATGTGCTGGGCCGGCGCCGGCCCGCCGCGTTCCGGGGGCTCGCCCTTGAAGTAGAAGCGCTGCCAGGACTCCTTCAGCGCCTCGGGGTCGCGGTCGGTGAGCTTCTGGTTGAACTCCAGGCGCGAGCTGGACCAGACGGCGTACTGGTCCTTTAGCTCCGGATCGGCGTCCAGCGAGCGGATCACCGGCTCGAAGCGGTCGAGCTTGGAATGCTCCACCACATTGATGAAGCAGAAGGGCTCGTCCTTCTCGAACCGCACCTTGCCGGGGCCGGTGAAGAGCCAGTTCATGGTGAAGGGGAACGGCAGCCAGTCGGTCTCCACCAGCCCGACCAGGGCCTGGATCCCATGCTTGATCTGGTTGGGCGCGCCCGAGGTCAACACCGCCCAGCCGGGCGGGGTGCGGAACAGGTAGCCGGTGTGGAAGGTCAGGGTCCCGTAGGCGAAGTGCGACATCACGAAGTGGTTGGAATCCATCACCCCTTCGTCCGGGGTGATGACGATGTCGGTGGTGGCGACGCCGCCGTTCCATTCGGCGGTGAAGCCGAACGGGCAGAGGATCTCCCAGCCGGTGGTGTTGGCCATGGTCAGCGGCAGGCAGCGGTAGGGCGTGCGGCCCCCGAAGGCGTCCATCCACGGCCGATCGGGCCGGCCGGGAACCAGCTTCGGCGGGTCGGCCACGGTGGTGAAGCATTCGAGCTGCATGGGCGGGCTTTCGAGGACGAGGCTGGGCTTGGGCCGCATCAACGCCAAATGCGCAGCGCCATGGCAAGGGCGCCTGCCTCCCGAACCGGCGATTGATGCATTACATGGGCTGCCATGTCGCTCGCCCACCAGCCCTCGCTGTTCGCCGCCGCGCCGCCGCCCGGCCTGCCGCAGGGCTTCGCCTATCGGCCGGAGTTCCTCGGCGCCGAGGAAGAGGCCGACCTCGCCGCCTGGCTCGCCACCCTGCCGTTCGAGGCCTTCCTGTTCCGCGGCTTCGAGGGCAGACGCCGCGTGGTGTCGTTCGGCTGGCAGTACGACTTCACCCGCAGCCACCTGGTGAAGGCCGACGATATGCCGGCGGAGCTGTTGGGCGTCCGCGCGCGGGCCGCCGCCTTCGCGGGCCTGGCGCCGGAGGACCTGCAGCAGTGCCTCCTGAACGAGTACCAGCCGGGCGCGCCGATCGGCTGGCACCGGGACCGGCCGATATTCGAGAAGGTGGTGGGGATCTCGCTCAAGGCGCCCTGCACCTTCCGCCTGCGCCGTCGGCTCGGCGAGGGGTTCGAGCGGCGCGCGATCGAGCTCAGCCCCCGCTCGATCTACGCCATGACCGGCGAGGCGCGCAGCGTCTGGGAGCATTCGATCCCGCCGGTGAAGGCCCACCGCTACTCGGTGACCTTCCGCAACTTCCGCAGCTGATACCGCCCATTGCTTGCCGCGGCGGGAGCGGCGCACCATGCCGCTTCGAACCGCGCGCCATGACGCCCGATGCTCCAAGAGGACGACCGATGAAGACCCTGCTGATCGCCGCCGGCGCGGCCGCCGCCCTGCTGGCCGGCCAGGCCGGGGCCAAGGTCCTGACCGTGACCCCGGGCGGCGATGCGCAGGAAAAGCTGCAGACCGCGCTGCTGGACGCCAGGCCCGGCGACACGGTCGCCATCGCCGCCGGCCGCTATGAGCTGACCGACGGCCTGTCGCTGGACGTGGCGGGTGTCACGGTGAAGGGGGCCGGCCCGGGCGCCACGATCCTGTCGTTCGACGGCCAGAAGAGTTCCGGCGAGGGCTTCCTGATCACCTCCAGCCGCGTGACCGTCCGCGACCTGGGCGTCGAGAACTGCAAGGGCGACGGGATCAAGTCCAAGGGCGTCGACCAGATCACCTTCAAGAACCTGCGGGTCGAGTGGACGGCCGGCCCCAAGTCCACCAACGGCGCCTACGGCGTCTATCCGGTGGCCTCGACCAATGTGCTGATCGACAACGTCACGGTGAAGGGCGCCTCCGACGCCGGCATCTACGTCGGCCAGTCGAAGAACATCATCGTCCGGAACAGCCGCGCCGAGTTCAACGTCGCCGGCATCGAGATCGAGAACTCGATGAACGCCGACGTGTTCGACAACGTCTCGACCCACAACGCCGGCGGCATCCTGGTCTTCGACCTGCCGAACCTGCCGCAGATGGGCGGCCACTCGACGCGGGTGTTCCGCAACAGGGTCGTCCAGAACGACACCCAGAACTTCGCCAGGAAGGGCGCGATCGTGGGCGACGTGCCGACCGGCACGGGCGTCATGGTGATGGCCAACCGCGACATCCACGTCTTCGAAAACGAGATCGACCAGAACCAGACGGCCGCGGTGATGGTGGTGAGCTACACCCAGAAGTACGACGACCTGACCTACAACCCCCTGCCGCGCGACATCGTCGTGCGTGACAACAGGATCGGCCGGAACGGCTGGGCGCCGCAGTTCCCGGGCGGCGACGTCATCGCCAAGGCGACGGGCGGCTCGATCCCGCCGGTGGTCTGGGACGGGGTGACCAACTTCACGCCCAAGGGCATGAGCGCGCCGGTCATCGTACATGTCCGCTTCACCGACGGGCCGGTGGCCAACCTGCACTTCGCCGCCCCCGGCAATGTGTTCAGCGCCAAGCCGGAGGTGAAGCCGACCCTGGACGACGGGGCGATCGCCGAGCCCAAGCCGGTGGTCCTGCCCAGGGCGCAAGCCGCCCCATGAGGCGCACGCTCGCCGCCGTCGCGGCGATCCTTTGCCTGGGCGCTGCGCCAGTCCCCGGCGGGGTGGCGCTGAACGCGCTGCTGTCGCCGACGCCCGCGCCCACGCTTGCGGCCTATCGTCTGTTCACGGACGATAGCGCGGGCCAACCGAACGCCGGCGTCACGCCCTATGCGCTGAACACCCCGTTGTTCAGCGACTATGCGGAGAAGCAGCGCTTCCTCTACCTGCCCCCCGGGACCCACGCGGCCTGGCGCGTCAAGGGCGCGCTCGACCTGCCGGTGGGCGCGACCCTGATCAAGACCTTCGCCTATCCGGCCGACCTGCGAGCGCCCGCCGAGAAGGTTCGCAAGGTGGAGACGCGCCTGCTGATCCATCGCCGCTCCGGCTGGACGGCGCTGGCCTATGTCTGGAACGAGGCGCAGACCGAGGCGGTGCTGAAGCGGGCCGGCAAGCGCCTCGACGTCAGCTTCGTCGACGCCCAGGGCCGGACACGGCAGGTCGACTACCACGTGCCCAACCAGAACCAGTGCAAGGAATGCCATTCGCTGTCCGGCCGCCTCGCGCCGATCGGGGTGAAGGGGCGCAACCTCAACGGCGACTTCGCCTATCCGGAGGGGCGCGAGAACCAGCTCGCGCACTGGACGCGCACCGGCCTGCTCACCGGCGCGCCCGCGCCCGAGGCGGCGCCGCGCACCGCGGTCTGGGACAACCCCGCCGAGCCGCTGGAGGCCCGCGCCCGGGCCTATCTCGACGGCAACTGCGGCCATTGCCACAACGCCCGCGGCATGGCCTCCAACACCGGCCTCTTCCTCGACCTGGAGGAGACCCGGCCGGCCCGGCTGGGCTTGCGGAAACGCCCGGTCGCCGCCGGCAAGGGCTCCGGCGACCTGGAGGTCGACCTGGTCCCAGGCCGGCCCGACGAGTCGATCATCGCCTATCGCATGGCCTCGACGGACCCGGGCGTGATGATGCCCGAGCTCGGCCGATCGGTGACGCACGAGGAGGGCCTGGCGCTGGTCCGCGACTACATCGCCAGGATGCAGGCGCCGTGACTCAAAGAAACCTCCCCCGTTTTCGGGGGAGGTTCTTGGGGCTCGCCAGACCTTTTCCATTCCGGCGCCAGTCTTGGGCCTCAGCGGGCGATTATCATTCACTGTAGGTGGACTAAATTCCCGTTTCCATTTCCGCACCCCGGAGGCCCGAACCGTGCGCCACATGCTCAAGACCGTCGCTTTCGCCGCCGTCCTCGCGCTCAGCGCGGGCGTCGCCCAGGCCCAGATCACCGCCTCGCCCGCCGCCGTCCAGGCCGGGACCTACAAGCTCGATCCCGCCCACGGCAAGATCACCTGGTCAGTGACCCACTTCGGCTTCTCGACCTACATCGGCCAGTTCAGCCACGTGGACGCGACGCTGAAGATCGACCCCAAGGCGGTCGGCGCCACGGCCCTGAACGTCACCGTCGACGCCAATTCGCTGGGCACGCTCAACCCCGCGCTCGACACCCACCTGAAGTCGAAGGACTTCCTGGACGTCGCCGCCTTCCCGACCGCGGCCTTCAAGGCCACCAAGGTCGCCCAGACCGGCCCGAAGACCGCCGACATCACCGGCGAACTGACCCTGCACGGAGTCACCAAGCCGGTGGTCGTGCACGCGACCTTCAACCAGGCCGGCCCCAACCCGCTCGACAAGAAGTACGAACTGGGCTTCGCCGGGACCGCCGAGATCATGCGCTCGGAATTCGGCATCAAGGCCTATGTCCCGGCGATCAGCGACAAGGTCACCCTGACCATCGAGGCCGAGTTCAAGGCAGGGTAGCGGCCGGCCGCCTCAGGGCCGCACCTCCAGCACCAGGTTGAACGGCGTCTCGGTGGCCCGGCGGAAACGGGTGAAGCCGGCGCCCTCGACCACCTGCCGCAGGCGCGCCTGGCCGGCCTGGGCCCCGAGCGCCAGGCCCACCTCCTGGTTCTGCGAGGCGGGCGTGCAGACCATGGTCGAGGCCGAGTAGAACATGCGGCCGATGGGGTTCAGGTTGTCCGCCAGGTTGTCGTGCGCGAAGGGCTCCACCAGCAGCCACGTCCCGTCCGGCGCCAGGCTCGCGCGGATGTGCGCCGCGGCGCCCACCGGGTCACCCATGTCGTGCAGCGCGTCGAAGATGCAGACCAGGTCGTAGCCCTCGCCGGGATAGTCCTGGGCCGAGGCGACCTGGAAGTCGGTCCGGTCGGCCACGCCCGCCGACGCGGCCGCCTCGCGCGCCCGCTCGATGGAGGGCGGGTGGTAGTCGAAGCCGGTGAAGTGGGACTTCGGATAGGCCTGGGCCATCAGGATCGTCGAGGCGCCGTGGCCGCAGCCCACATCCGCCACCTTGGCGCCGGCCTTGAGCTTGGCCTCGACGCCCTCGAGGGCGGGGATCCAGTTGCTCACCAGGTTGGCGTTGTAGCCCGGCCGGAAGAACCGCTCGGTGCCGCGGAACAGGCAGACGTCGTGTTCGTGCCAGCCCAGCCCCAGCCCGGACTGGAAGGCCTTCGCCACCTTGGGCTCGTCCTTGAAGACCGCGGCCAGCAGTTCGAACCCGCCGGCCAGGAACACCGGGCTCTCTTCCTCGGCGAACACCATGGCCTGCTCCGGCGACAGCGAGAACCGGCCCGTGCGCGGGTCGAAGCTGATGTATTCGGCGGCCGCCTGGGCGGCGAGCCACTCGCGGATCAGCCGTTCGTTGAGGCCGGTCGCGTCGGCCAGGGCGACGGAGTCCGCCGGCCCGTGCGCCTGCAGCGCCTTGTAGAGCCCCAGCCGCTCCCCGAGGATCACCAGGGAGGCGGACATGGCCGCCCCCATCTCGCCCACCATCTTGCCCATGAAGGCGTTCAGCTTGTCGGGATCGACCGCCGCCGGCTTGGGCTCAAGAATTTCAGACGCCATTCCACCACCTCCTGATGAAGGCGGCGCGGACGTTCGCGCCCGGCGCCGCCGGCTGGATACGCAACGCCACTGGGATCGCCGACCCTAGGCGCCCAGGCGCCCGGCGGCCTTACACATTCTCGCGACCGGCGGGACGCCTAGAGCAGGTCCCCGCCTGCTGCGGCGGCCGTGGTCCCGTCCTTCTGGAAGGCCTTGATGACGTTGCGGCCGACCGTCCAGCGGTGCACCTCGTCGGGGCCGTCCACCAGCCGCTGCGAGCGGATGTGGGTGTACCAGGCGGCGAGCGGGGTATCGAGGCTGTAGCCGAGCGCCCCGTGCAACTGGATGGCGGTGTCGACCACGTGGTGGACCATGTGCGCCAGGTAGACCTTTGCGATGGAGTTCTCCTGCCGCATGTCCAGGCCCTTCTCGGCCTTGTAGGCGATGTGCAGCAGCATCAGGCGCGAGATGTAGAGCTGGGTCGCGCACTCGGCGAGCATGAACTGGACGGCCTGGCGCTCGTCCAGCTTCCTGCCGAAGGTCGAGCGCTGGGTGACGTGGGCCGCGGCCATGTCCAGCGCCCGCTGGGCCATGGCGACATTGTGCATGCCGTGGCGCAGGCGCCCGTAGGCCAGCCGATGCTGGCCCATGTCGAAGCCGCGGCCCTCGCCGCCCAGCAGGTTCTCGGCCGGGACCACCAGGTCCTTGATCTCGATCTCGGCGTGGCCGCCGCCCATCACCTCGGCGAGCGGGCCGTGGACGGCCATGGTCGCGATGTCGCGCTTGATCCGGTAGCCGGGGTTCGGCAGCTCGACGATGAAGGTCGAGAACTGCTGGTGGCGCGGCGCGTCGGGGTCGGTGCGGGCCATGACCAGCGCCAGGTCCGCGGCGCTGGCGGCCGAGGAGAACCACTTCTCGCCGTTCAGGATGTAGTTCTCGTTGCCGTCCTTGACCGCGCTCGTGCGCATGCCGGTGGCGTCGGCGCCGGCGGCCTTCTCGGTCATCGAGTAGCAGACCCGCTTTTCGCCGTTCAGCAGGGGCTTGAGGAACTTCTCCTTCTGGAAGTCGGTGCCATGCGCCAGCAGCGTCAGGATGGTGGCGTCGTCCGGCCCCTGGCTGTTCATCGACAGAGCGCCCAGGTGGCTCTGGCCGAGCTCCATCTGGACGAGCGCATTGGCGAGCGGCCCCAGCCCCATGCCGCCATAGTCCTTGGGCACGAAGGGCAGCCACAGGCCCTGGGCGCGGGCCTTGGCGCGCAGGTCGGCCAGCACGGACTTGTAGGAGGCCTCGTCCTTGATCTTCTTCTCGGCCGGGATGCATTCGTCCTGCACCCACTGGCGCACGCGTTCGCGCACCGCCTTGGCTTCCGGCGGGATCTCGAAGTCGATGGACATGGCGCTTCCTCGGTGGCTTTGGCGTGCAGCCTCGACCCTTTGCGCGCCCGTGGGCAAGTCGGATTGCGCGCGCGGCCGCCGATATTGCCTGCCGCGGACTTGCGGGGCAGCTTCGCGGCATGGACCTCGTCTTCATCCATGGGCCGCCGGCGGCCGGCAAATACACGGTGGGCAAGGCGCTGGCGGCGTTGACCGGCTATCCGCTGTTCCACAACCACCTGGTCGTCGACGCGGTCGGCGCCGTCTTCCCCTTCGGCAGCCCGGCCTTCGTGAGCCTGCGCCAGCAGTTCTGGCTGGCGGTCTTCGAGGCCGCGGCGCGCGAGGCCCGGCCGCTGATCTTCACCTTCGCGCCGGAGCCGACCGTGCCCGCCGACTTCCCGGCGCGGGCCGCGGCCTGCGTCGAGGCCCACAGCGGACGCACCCGCTACGTGCGGCTGACGATCGAGGCCGCAGAACAGGAGCGCCGGCTGGTCGCCGAGGATCGCGGCCGGTTCAACAAGCTGCGCTCGGTGGAGATCCTGCGCCAGCTACGGGCCGCGGGCGGCGCCGAGCCGCCGGCCGAACTGACCATAGACACCGGGCTGCATCGGCCTGAGGCGGCCGCGCGCCGGATCCTGGAAGCCCTGAGGCTGGAGCCGCTGGCGCCCGCCGCGCCGTCTGGGGACGCCTAGCCCCCGAAAGGGGCTGACTACGGCATTTTTTGACCTATACCTTGTGCAAATCTCAACCTGTCGGCGGGCGCTCCATGACCAGGCGGATGAACATCCTTCTCGCGGTTTCGTGCATTCTGGGCGGTTGGATGACCGCCTTGCAGCCAGCGTGGGCGCTGACGCCTGCCCCCGGAAAGTCCTTCCGTGACTGTTCGAAGGGTTGCCCCGAAATGGTGGCGCCGCTGCAGGGCAGCTTCACCATGGGGGCGCCGGCGGGGGAAGAAGAGCGCGAGAATTGGCCTGCCGAGCGTCGCGGATTCGCGGCGCCGCAGCATTCGGTCACGATCCGGCACAGGTTCGCGATCGGCAAATTTGACGTGACGCGAGATGAGTACGCTCAATTTGTGGCGGAGACAAAGCGGCCGGACCCTGATGGCTGCGTTACGGTCAATGCATCCGGAACCGACTTCAGTCCTTCGAACGGCAATTGGCGTTCTCCAGGCTTTCCGCAGACCGGACGAGACCCCGTCGTCTGCGTGAGTTGGGACGACGCGCAGGCCTATGTGTCTTGGCTGAGCGCCAAGACAGGGCATGTCTACCGCTTGCCGACGGAGGCGGAGTGGGAATACGCCGCGCGCGCGGGCACGACGACGGCGCGTTACTTTAGCGACAATCCGGCGGAGATCTGCCGCTACACCAATGTCGCCGATCTCGATTTTGGCGAGCAGCATCATGTCGCGACGGGTCCTGTCCCATGCCGCGACAGGTATGCATTCACGTCGCCGGTTGGAAGTTTTCCGCCGAACCCATTCGGCCTTTACGACATGCTTGGCGATGTCATGAATTGGACTGAAGATTGCTCGAACCCCAACTATGGCGGCGCACCTACCGATGGCGCGGCCTGGCAATCTGGAGACTGCGGCCGGCGCGTCCTGCGTGGCGGTTCCTGGGACATGATTCTCAGCGGCGCCCGCTCAGCTAACCGCCGCATCCGCCAGCTCACGTCCCATCGGAACACCACCTTGGGGTTCCGCGTGGCCAGAACACTCTAGCCCGCGAAGCGGGCCGATTACGGCATTTTTTGACCTATACCTTGTGCGGATCTCAACCTGTCGGCGGCGGCTCCATGACCAGGCGGATGAACATCCTTCTCGCGGTTTCGTGCATTCTGTGCGGTTGGATGACCGCTATGCAGCCGGCGCGGGCGCTGACGCCCGCCCCTGGCAGGTCGTTCCGCGACTGTTCGAAGGGTTGCCCCGAAATGGTGGCGCCGCCGCAGGGCAGCTTCACCATGGGGGCGCCGGCGGGCGAAGAAGAGCGCGAGAACCTACCCAATCAAATTCGCGCACGCTCGGCGCCACAGCATTCGGTCACGATCCGACGCAGGTTTGCAATCGCCAAGTTTGACGTGACGCGAGATGAGTACGCTCAGTTTGTGGCGGAGACAAAGCGGCCGGACCCCGACAGCTGCGATACGGTTATCGCGTCCGCAACCGTCTTCACCGTTGCTGCGAAAGCCAATTGGCATTCTCCAGGCTTTCCGCAGACCGGAAGAGACCCCGTGGTCTGTGTAAGCTGGGACGATGCGCAGGCCTATGTGGCTTGGCTGAGCGCCAAGACAGGGCATCTCTACCGCTTGCCCACGGAAGCTGAGTGGGAATACGCGGCGCGCGGGGGAACGACGACGGCGCGTTACGGCAGCGATAATCCGGCGGAGGTCTGCCGCGACATCAATGTTGGTGATCTGGATTATAGCAAGCAGCATCCTGAAGATAGCGGAGCGAATCGCGCCTGCCACGACGGGTATGTATTCACCTCGCCGGTTGAAAGGTTTCCGCCGAACCCATTCGGTCTCTACGATATGCTTGGCAATGTCCTGCAGTGGAATGAAGATTGCTGGAACGCCAACTACAGCGGCGCGCCTACCGATGGCGCGGCGTGGCGGTCTGGAGACTGTGGCCGGCGCGTTGCGCGTGGCGGTTCCTGGGACATGGATCTGAGCGGCGCCCGCTCGGCTAACCGCCGCGCGCCCCCCGCGTCCACTCGGAACAACAGCCTAGGGTTCCGCGTGGCCAGAACGCTCTAGTTGCCGCTCCGGCCTAGCGCTCGCCCATGTGGCCGCGTTCGCCGGTTTCCTTGCGGGCCCTTTCCAGGTCGGCGCCCTCCGGGCCGTCGAGCGCGTCTTCGGCTTCCTTGGCCTTCGGCTCGACGCCGCCCTTCTTCACGAAGGCCTGTTCCTCGGCGTCGAACTTGCGGGCGGCGTCGTAATTGCCCTCGCCCTGAACTTGGCTGGAGGGGATCTTGCTCTTGTCGGTCATGGCCGGGCCTCCTTCTCGTCCTGCCCGTAACCCAGGCCGGGCGGTGAGGTTCCGGATAGATCAAGTCTATGATCTGGATAGAATAAAACGATTAGCTCTATTGTCCTGAAAGGCGTTAGTGCGGCATTGGAAAGACACAACGCCGGCGCCGGCCGGCGGAAGCCGAAGGAGACGACGATGAGCCTCGCCAGCAGCAAGACCCTCGACAACCTCAAGGCCGCCTTCGCGGGCGAGAGCCAGGCCAACCGCCGCTACCTCTACTTCGCCCAGAAGGCCGACGTGGAGGGCTACAACGACGTCGCCGCGGTCTTCCGCTCCACCGCCGAAGGCGAGACCGGCCACGCCCACGGGCATCTGGAATTCATGGAAGCCGTCGGCGACCCCGCCACCGGCCTGCCGATCGGCGGCACCTCGCTGAACCTCAAGGCCGCCATCGCCGGCGAGACCCACGAATACACCGACATGTACCCGGGCATGGCGCGGACCGCCCGCGACGAGGGCTTCGACGAGATCGCCGACTGGTTCGAGACGCTGGCCAAGGCCGAGAAGTCGCACGCCGGCCGCTTCCAGCGCGCGCTGGAAACCCTGGACTAGAACGACCCCAACCCTTCCCCTCGATGGGGAAGGGTTGGGATGGGGTGCGCGCGCGAGGCCGACGGCTGGCCCACGGCTCGGCGCCGAAACGCGCCATCTCCGGTCTTCTCTTGGCCACACCCTACTCCAACCTCTCCCCATCGAGGGGAGAGGCTTTCAGATGATCGGATCATCACGTGAGCGAAGACGGCAAGACGCCTGAGGGCAGGGCCGCCGGCGGCCCGCCGCGCGAGGGCAGCCTCGACGCGCCCTTCCGCCATCCGATCGCCTGGCGCGACGACGACTACCACGACCTCGCAAAGGTCGAGGCGGAGATGACGCGGCAGTTCGACGTCTGCCACACCTGCCGGCGCTGCTTCAACCTGTGCGACAGCTTCCCCCGGCTCTTCGACCTGATCGACGAGAGCCCGACCGGCGAGCTCGATAGCGTGCCGAAATCCGACTACGCCAAGGTCGACGAGGCCTGCACGCTCTGCGACATGTGCTTCCTGACCAAGTGCCCCTATGTCCCGCCGCATCCCTTCGACATCGACATCCCGCACCTGATCCTTCGCTACCGCGCCGCCAGGCGGAAGGCCGGGCGCCGCGAGTTCGTCCGCGAGCAGCTCGCGCAGACCGACCGCAACGGCAAGCTCGCCAAGCCCTTCGCGGGCCTCGTCAACGCCATGAGCGCGCGGAAGAACACCCCCTTGCGCAAGCTGCTGGAGGCGATCGCCCAGATCGACGCCGAGGCCGAGCTGCCGGTCTATCATTCGAAGACCGCGACCGACCGGCTGAAGTCGCCGCTGGCGCCCGACCCGGCGGGGCCGGCGTTCGGCCGGCGCAAGGTGGCGCTCTATGCGACCTGCTTCGTCGACTACAACGCCCCCGACACGGCCGTCGCCGCCGCGCGCGTGCTGGCCCTGCAGGGCGTCGAGGTGAAGCTGGTCTATCCCGAATGCTGCGGCATGCCGCAGCTCGAGGCGGGCGACCTTGCGGACGTCGCGGGTCGCGCCCGCCGCGTGGCGGGGATCTTCGCCCCTCTGATCGCAGACGGCTACGACGTGGTCGCGCTCACCGCCTCCTGCGGCCTGATGATGAAGTTCGAGTGGCCGCTGATGGAGCCGCGGGACAAGGACGTCGTGGCGCTGTCGGCGGCGACCAAGGACATCTGCGAATATGTCGTCGACCTGCAGAAGACCTTCGGCCTCGCCCAGGGCCTGGCGCCGGTCGAGGGCGGCATCACCCTGCACCACGCCTGCCATGCGCGGGCCCAGAACATGGGCGCCAAGTCGGCCGAGATGCTGCGGCTGATCCCCGACACCCGCGTGGAGCAGGTGGAGCGCTGCTCGGGCCACGGCGGCACCTTCGGGGTGATGAAGGCGACGCACCCGGTGGCCAACAAGGTGGGCCGCCCGACCGCGCGCCAGATCGCGCAGAAGGGGACCGGGACGCTGTGTTCCGATTGCCCGCTGGCCTGCAAGCACCTGGGCCAGCTGCTCACCGCCGAGACGAAGGCCGAGACCCAGGCCGCGCCGCGCCAGGCCCATCCCATCGAGATCTTCGCCCGCGCCTACGGGGCGTTCTGAAAGGACCTGAGCCATGCCCGCCAGCGCGCGCCAGATCACCCCTTCCGACCTGATCCCCGACGCCGACTACGCCCGCGAGCGCCGCGAGCGGCGCGCGGCCCTGCTGCCGATCAAGCGCCTGCGCCGCGTCGAGCTCGGCCCCGTCTGCACCGTGCTCTTCGAGTGCTACGACACCATGCTCTTCCAGGTGCAGGAGATGCTGCTGACCGAGAAGGGGGGCGCGGCCCAGGTTCCCGACGAGCTGGCCGCCTACAATCCGCTGATCCCGCAGGGCTCGGAGCTGGTCGCCACCGTGATGTTCGAGATCGAGGACCCGGTCCGCCGCGAGGCCATGCTGGCCCGCCTGGGCGGGGTGGAGGAGACCTTCTTCCTGCAGGTCGGCGCCGAGCGGGCGCCGGGCGTCCCCGAGGGCGACGTCGAACGCACCCGCGAGGACGGCAAGACCTCGTCGGTCCACTTCCTGCGCTTCCCGCTGACGCCCGACCAGGTCGCCCGCTTCCGCGATCCCGCAACCCAGATCCTCGTCGGCTGCGGCCACGAGGCCTACAGCCACCTGGCCGGCCTGACCCCCGCCACCCGCGCGGAGCTGGCGAAGGATTTCGCCTGACTTCCGCTCATCCCCGCGAAGGCGGGGACCCAAGCTGAGGTCGGGGTCTCACTCCGACTCAGCGGAGCGATCCGGTCCGGCGTGTGGGTCCCCGCCTTCGCGGGGATGAGCGAATCCGGGAGAGCGGTTGCCACCTCGTCCCGTTCGCGCTCATCTGCCGCCCAATGAGTCCGCCGCGAGATGCGGACCGCATCGGGAGGCCCGAACTTGACAACGGTAACCGACGCCGCGCCCGCGTCGCCCGCCACCCTGCGCAAGGTGGTGGCGGCCAGCATGATCGGCACCACCATCGAGTGGTACGACTTCTTCCTCTACGGCTCGGCCTCGGCCCTGGTGTTCGGCAAGCTGTTCTTCCCGAAGGCCGATCCGGTCACCGGCGTCATGCTGTCCTTCGCCACCTACGCCCTGGGGTTCGCGGCGCGGCCGCTGGGCGGGCTGGTGTTCGGCCACTTCGGGGACCGGATCGGCCGCAAGCAGCTGCTGATGCTCAGCCTGCTGCTGATGGGCGGCTCCTCGGTGCTGATCGGCTGCCTGCCGACCTTCCATGAGGTGGGCCTGTTCGCGCCGCTGGGGCTGGTGCTGCTGCGCCTCGTCCAGGGCTTTGCGGTGGGCGGCGAATGGGGCGGGGCGGTGCTGATGGTCACCGAATTCGGCGATCCGAAACGGCGCGGTTTCTGGGCCGGCTGGCCACAGGCCGGCGTGCCGGCGGGCAACCTGTTGGCCGCGGGCGTGCTGGCGATCATGTCGGCGGTCCAGTCCAACGCCGACTTCCTGGCCTGGGGCTGGCGCGTGCCGTTCCTGCTGTCCGCCGTGCTGGTGGCCATCGGCTACTGGGTGCGGGTGAGCCTCGCCGAAAGCCCGCTCTTCCAGAAGGCGCTGGACGACGCCGGCGCGCCGCCGCGCATGCCGGTGATGGACGCGATCCGCGAGCGGCCGGGCGGCATCGCCATCGGCGCGGGCCTCAGGGTCGCCGAGAACATCTGCTTCTACGTCATCACCACCTTCGGCCTGACCTACATCGTCGACCACGCGCACCTGACGCGCTCGCAGGCGCTGAACGCCATGCTGATCGGCACCGCGGTGGAGGTCGTGCTGATCCCGATCTTCGCAGGCCTCTCCGACTGGATCGGGCGGCGACCGCTCTATTTCCTGGGGGCGGCGGGGATCGCCGGCTGGGGCTTCGTCTTCTTCCGGCTGATCGACACCGGCCAGATGCCGCTCATCGTGCTGGCCATCGTGGGCGGCCTCGTCTGCCACGGCCTGATGTACGGGCCGCAGGCGGCGTTCATCGCCGAGCTCTTCCCGACGCGGATGCGCTATTCCGGCGCCTCGCTGGCCTACCAGGCGACCTCGATCTTCGCGGGCTCGCTCGCCCCGATCATCGCGCTGGCCCTGCTGGACCGCTTCAAGTCCTGGGTCCCGATCGCGATCTACCTGGCCATCGCCGGCGCGATCAGCGCGTTCTCGGCGTTGAAGGCGCGCGAGACCAGCGGCATGACCTTCGACCAGATCGACGCGGCGATCGCATGAGCCAGGCCGCCGCGGCCGCGGCCGAACCGTTGTCGGCGCGCACGCCGTCGGCGTCGCTGCGCAACAAGGTCATGGCGGCCAGCGCCATCGGCACCACGGTCGAGTGGTACGACTTCCTGCTCTACGGCACCGCCGCGGCCCTGGTGTTCGGCAAGGTGTTCTTCCCGCGGTCGGACCCGCTGACCGGGACCATGTTCGCCTTCTCCACCTATGCGGTGGGGTTCATGGCGCGGCCGATCGGCGGCATCGTCTTCGGCCACTTCGGCGACCGCATCGGGCGCAAAAAGCTGCTCATGCTCAGCATGCTGATCATGGGCGCGGCGACCTTCCTGATCGGCGTCCTGCCGACCTTCGATCAGGTAGGGCTGCTGGCGCCCGCGCTGCTGATCGCGCTCAGGCTCGCCCAGGGCTTCGGGCTCGGCGGCCAGTGGGGCGGGGCGATCCTGATGTCGGCGGAGTACGGCGACGCCCGGCGCCGGGGCCTGTGGACCGCCTTCACCCAGGCCGGCGGAGGGCTCGGCAACTTCCTGGCGACGGCGGTGCTGGCGGTGCTGGCCGCGACGCTGAGCCAGGCCGATTTCCTGGCCTGGGGCTGGCGCATCCCCTTCCTGCTCTCGGTGGTGCTGATCGCCATCGGCGTCTGGGTGCGCGTCTCGCTGGCAGAGACCCCGGTCTTCGAAGCGGCGCTGGAGAAGGCCGAGGACGGCGCCCACGCCGCCCCGGTGCTGGAGACCCTGCGGCGCATGCCGTGGCGCGTGGTGCTGGGCGGGGCGCTGAAACTCGGGGAGAACATCTCGTTCTACTGCATGACCGCGTTTGCCATCACCTACGTCACCGAGATGCTGCACCTGTCGCGCAGCGTGGCGCTGAACGGGGTGCTGGCCGGCGCTGCGGTGGCGACGGTCTCCATGCCGCTCTGGGGCGCGCTGTCGGACCGCATCGGCCGGCGTCCGGTCTACGCCTTCGGGGCGGCGGGCGTGGCGATCTGGGCCTTCGCCTTCTATCCGCTGCTCGACACCCGCTCACCCGCCGTGATCATCGCCGCGGTCGTCGTGGGCCTCCTGGTGCACAGCGCCATGAACGGGCCGCAGGGCGCGGTGATCTCCGAGCTCTTCCCGACCCGCATCCGTTATTCGGGCGCCTCGCTCTGCTACCAGGTCACCTCGATCGTCGGCGGCTCCTGGGCGCCGATCATCTCGCTGGCGCTCTATAAGGAATTTCGATCGACCCTGCCGATCTCGATCTACATCGCCGCGGTCTGTGGGGTGAGCTTCGTGGCGGTGCTGCTGGCCCGCGAGACGAAGGGCCTGACCTTCGCCGAGATCGACGCGGAGGAGACGTAGCCGGGCAGCATGAAAATCCCGTCGCTCTCGATATTCGCTGCTCTCGCTGTGCTCGCGCTGGCTGCCTTACCCGCGATGGCTCAGCATATGAACGCCACCGATGCGCCTTGCCGTGGAGTGGTCATCACGTCAGATGCAACGGCATGCTTTTCGGATGCGCTGACCTTGCGAAATAGAGAACTTGCTGAACTGCTTCATCAGGTCAGACCCGCCATCGCCGGCGATGAACTTAGTCTGCTGAATCAGGCTGAAGCGGCTTGGCTGGAGTACCGGCGGCTGTCCTGTCAGGCCGAATACGCGATGTACGGCGGTGGAACCGGCGGGCCTGTAACCCGTCTTGCGTGCATGGAGGCGCTGACGCGAGACCGGCTAAGGCAGCTTCACGACTCCTATGATTGGCGAGTCGAGAAGTACGAATGGACGCGGGACCACCCAAGCGTCCGTTGATGGCGGGGCGTTGACCTCGCCAGGGTCCGGAGTGGGACGTGTCCGTCCGGACAGACCAAGCCATAGATCTCATGGCGGCCAGTTTGCCTTCTGCCGTGAGATTTAAGGCGGGGAGCGCGCCGGCGGCGCGTCACCTCATTTACGAAAAAGGGCCGTTGTCGCACGCGGCGGCCGCGGGCGCCGGTCATGTCGCCCGGGGGTGGGCGATCGAGGTCGCCGCCTCGACCGCCGCCCGCCAAAAGATCGGCGGTCATCGGCCCTTCATCGGCAATCCGTCGGGCCCCGCCCATCCCAACGGGCGAGCCCGCCGCCCATCCTGCATCGGCGGCCGGATCGGGCCGCGACGGCAGGACCCCGACCCCATGCGACTCCGCTCTCCGGCGCCGAAAGCGCGCCTCGACAAATCCCGTTCGCCGCTCTTCGCATATTGCGAGCGCCGATGCCGCGCCGGCCACGACGACCCCGATGCGGGGCGGGCGAAGACCCTCCCGAGGCTGATCGGCGTCGGCGCGATCGCCGGCCTCCTCGTCGTCCTGGCCATCGCGGCCGCGAACCCGGCCCTCGCGCCCGGCTGGCCCTAGGGCCGTCGCCCTCAGGAGATCGCGCGGGCCAGCCGCGCGGCCTCGGCCCGGCAGTCGTAGGGCAGGCCGGGCTCGGAACAGAAATCCGGCCAACGGTTCTGCGCGCGCCACCAGGTCGTCAGGCCCAGCTTCTGGGCGAGCTGCATGAACCGCGGGTCGCGCCGCATGGCGCCCGCGCCCGACTTGAACAGATAGGTGGGCTCGTAGTCCGGGTGCTGGCTGGCGAAGGTCTCGGCCACGGCGATGGCGCCGTCCACGTCGCCGAGGGTCGACAGGCCGCGGACCGCGTCCGGCGCCCAAACCACATGGGTGCGGACGGCGTCCCTCAGGGCGGCCCGGGCCTTGGCCTTCTTGTCCGCCGATCCGGAGTCCAGGGCCTCCAGAGCCTGGCGCCACACCGCCTGCTCCGGCGCCTCGGCGCCGGTCGCCTCGACCGAGGGGTCCCCCAGCATGGCGATGGCTTCCCGCACGTGCCCGCTGAGCGCGGTGTTGGCGAACAGCACGCCGGTGACGTGGCCGTTCTGCGGCCAAAGCCGGTGCGCCCGGATCAGCACGCGCGCGGCCTGCAGGAGCGAGCCGGTGGCGGCCAGGGTGTCGCCGAGTTCGGCGGCGGCGTTGGCCGAGGCCGGGTCCAGGGCGACGGCGCGGCGCTGGAAGATCGCGGCTTCCTTCAGTCGCCCCTCGCCCACCAGCACAAGGCCCTGCCGGGCGGCTAGGGCGGCGTTGTTCGGGTCCAGCGCCAGGCCGCGGCTGAGCAGCCTCTGGCGCTCGGCCCAGTTGCTGCGCGGCTCGACCAGCATCTCCAGCGCCTGATAGGCCGTGCCCTCGTGGGGATTGAGCTGCAGCGCCCGCGCGGCGGCCGCGGCGCCCTCGGCGCGGAGCGGCGGCGCCAGGTCCGGATCGACCTCGCGATCGGCTTCCGCCGCGAACACCGCCAGCCGCGCGAATCCCGGCGCAAACCCCGGCGCCCGGCTGGTGACGTAGCGCAGGTTGGCCAGGACATCCTGGGTCGCCTCGGGGTTCTCCAGGATGCTGCAGGTCCGCAGGAACCGCTGCAGCGGCTCGACCCCGATCGGGCCGGCCCTGGGGTCGCGCGCCTGGGCGGCGCATTTCACGGCGGCCGCGATCGCCACCACCGCGCGCTCCCTCAGACCCGCCTGGTCGCTCGCCGCGCCGCTGAACGAGCCCGACCAGAGGGCCGCGCCGCTGCGGCCGTCCGCCAGGTGCAGGTTGGCGCGCAGGGCCGAGCCTTCGGTCTCGGCGATCCCCTGCACCACGAAGTCCGCGCCGCGGCCGGCGGGCGAGGGTCCGCTGGCCACGGAGGCTCCCAGTCCGCCGGCCAGGTCGTCGCTGAGCGACTGGGCGAACCGCCCCACGGCCGGTTCGCCGCCCACCGGACGGATCGGGGCGACCGCGACCTTGATGTCGCTGTGGGTCGGCGTCGGCGGGCCGAACACCCACAGGCCGAGCGCCAGGACGAGCCCCGCCAGGCTCGCCGCCGCCAGGCCGGCGCCGATGATCCAGAGCCGCCGCCGGCCGGGCCGGCGCGAGCCGCCCGCCAGCCGGTAGCCGACCCGCGGGATGGTCTCGACGCTGAAGCCGCCGACCCGCTCCGCCAGGCGGCGCAGCTGGACGATGCAGCGGTTGATCGCGTCGTCGCCGACGATGCGGCCGTTCCAGCAGTCGCGGATCAGGTCGTCGCGCGACACCACCGCGCCGTCCGCGCGATGCAGCGCCACCAGCACCTGCATGACGCGGGGCTCGACCGCCTCGCGCTGATCGCGCCAGACCACCTCGCGGGTGGCGGGCCGCACCTCGCCCAGGCCCAGCCTGAAGGGCGCCTCGCGGGCCAGATCGATCGTCGTCGGCGGCAAATCGGCTTTCATCGGCGGGTCATCGGCCAACCGTCGGGCGGCCGTCATGTCTCATCACCCCGCGAGTCGCTCTCATGGGGTTGCGGCCGATCGGGTCGTGAAAACAGGAACTTAGGCCCACGAGACCCGGCTCCCCGTGCATCACCCGTCGGACGCATCCCGCCCGGCGCTCAACCGAAGCCTTACCGCAATTTCGGGATGCGCGCAGCCAGCCAAGCTCTAGGCCAACAGGAGAAGACCCAATGAGCAAGACTCGTTTGGCGAACCGGCTCGGCGCTCTGGCGCTCATGGCCTGCGCCACATCCGCCGCGATGGCGCTGTCGACCCCTTCGGCCCACGCGGCCGACGGTGTCGTGCGGATCCGTGTCGGCGATCTGGACCTCAGCCGTCCGGCGGACGTCGAGGTCGCCCGCCATCGTGTGCAGACGGCCGTCTACGATTACTGCGCCGTGCCGACCGTCTACCCCATCGGCTATGTCGGCCAGTGCCGGCGGACCCTGATGGAAAAGGCGGCGGCGCAACTCGCCGCCGCCCAGGCGTTGTCGGTCAGCCGCATGGCGGCGCGCTAGATGACCGGCGGAACAGAAGGGCCGCCCTCGCCGGCGGCCCTTCGACCCTTCGGGCTGCGGCGGGCGGTCCCCCTCCCGCCGCTTCGCGGGGGGAGGTCGTGACTAGGCCTTGATGTCGGAGAACTTCTTGCCCTCGGCGACCAGCTTCTCCAGCAGGGCCGAAGGCTTGAACGCCTCGCCCATGGTCGCCTGGAATTCCCGCATCTTGGCCAGCACCTTGTCGGGGCCGACCTGGTCGCCGTAGTGCATCGGGCCGCCGCGGTAGACCGGCCAGCCGTAGCCGTTGACCCAGACCACGTCGACGTCGGACGGCCGGATCGCCTTGCCCTCCTCGAGGATCTTCGCGCCCTCGTTGATCATCGGATAGATGCAGCGCTCGAGGATCTCCTCGTCGCTGATCTTGCGCGGATTGACGCCGGACTTGACGATGAAGTCGGTGATGATCTTCTCGGTGACCGGCGAGGGCATGGCGTTGCGGTTCTCGTCGTAGTCGTAGTAGCCGGCGCCGGTCTTCTGGCCGCGGCGGTCCATCTCGCAGAGCACGTCGCGGATCGTCTCGCCCTTCGATTTCTCCTTCACCCAGCCGATGTCCAGGCCGGCCAGGTCGCTCATCGCGAACGGGCCCATCGGGAAGCCGAAGTCGTAGAGCACGCGGTCGACGTCCCAGGGCATGGCGCCTTCCAGCACCAGCTTCTGGGCCTCGCGCTGGCGCTGGCCGAGGATGCGGTTGCCGACGAAGCCGGGCGTCACGCCCACCAGGACGGCGATCTTGCCGATCTTCTTGGCGAGCTTCATCGAGGTGGCGATGACGTCCTTGGCCGTGTGGTCGGCGCGCACGATCTCCAGCAGCTTCATGACGTTGGCCGGAGAGAAGAAGTGCAGGCCGATGACGTCCTGCGGCCGCTGGGTCACCGAGGCGATCTCGTCGATGTTGAGGCCCGAGGTGTTGGTGGCCAGGATCGCGCCCGGCTTGCAGATGGCGTCGAGCTTTTCGAAGATCGCCTTCTTGACGTCCATGCGCTCGAACACCGCCTCGATCACCAGGTCGACGTCCTTGAAAGCGCCCATGTCCAGCGAGCCGGTGATCAGGCCGACGCGCTTCTCGGTCTCCTCGGGGTTGGCGGTGCGCGAGCGCTCGTAGTTCTTGCGAATGGTGGCCAGGCCACGGTCCAGCGCCGCCTGCTCCTGCTCGACGATGATCACCGGGATGCCGACGTTGGCGAAGTTCATGGCGATGCCGCCGCCCATGGTGCCGGCGCCGATGACGCCGACGCTGTTGATCGCCCGCGTGGGGGTGTCGTCGGGCACGTCGGGGATCTTGTTGGCCTGCCGCTCGGCGAAGAAATAATAGCGCTGGGCCGCCGACTGGGCGCCCATCATCAGCTCGCCGAACAGCTTGCGCTCGGCGGCGAGGCCCTCCTCGAAGGTCGCGGAATTCACCGCCGCCTCGACGGCCTTGATGTTGTTCTCCGGCGCCATGAAGCCACGGAACCTGCGCGCGTTGGCCTTGCGGAACTCGGCGAAGATCTCGGGATGGCCCTTGGCCGCCTCGAGCTTGGTGTTGTTGTCGCGCACCTTGACCAGCGGCTTGCCCTCGGCGACCGCCTTGGCGGCGAAGGCGACGGCGCCTTCGAGCAGCTTGCCTTCCTCGACCAGCTCGTCGACCAGGCCCATGGCCAGGGCCTGCTTGGCGGGCGTGTGCTGGCCGGAGGTGACCATCTCCAGCGCCTTCTGCACGCCCACGATGCGCGGCAGCCGCTGGGTGCCGCCGGCGCCCGGCAGCAGGCCGAGCGCCACTTCAGGAAGGCCGAGCCGGGCTGACGGGACGGCCACGCGGTAGTGGGCGCAGAGCGCGACCTCCAGGCCGCCGCCCAGCGCCGTGCCGTGGATCGCGGCGACCACCGGCTTGGGCGAGCTTTCCATCATGTCCTGCACGTCGAACAGGCTGGGGCCCGCCATGGCGCCGCCGAACTCGGTGATGTCGGCGCCGGCGATGAAGGTGCGGCCTTCGCAGATCAGCACGATAGCCTTGGCGTCCGAGGCGCCGGCGGCCTTGAAGCCTTCGAACAGGCCCTCGCGGACCTTGGCCGAGAGCGCGTTCACCGGCGGCGAGTTCAGCGTGATGATCGCGATGTCGCCGTCGCGGGTGAGGGTCGTCACCGAATTGATCTCGGTCATGGCGGGGAGGTCCCTATGGCTGGCGGGCCGCTCGGACACGGGCTGGCGGCCCCGGAATTCAAACGCTTGTTACAGGCCACGCTGGACCCTTCCAAGTCAAATGTGCGAGGGGAATTGGGGCGGCCCAGATCGCCCGCGAAACCATGAAGGGGAGGCGCGCGATGGCGCTCGACATGTTCTCATTGAAGGGACGCGTGGCGCTCGTCACCGGCGGCTCGCGCGGGATCGGCAAGATGATCGCCCGCGGCTTCCTCGAGGCGGGCTGCTTCAAGGTCTACATCTCGTCGCGCAAGGCGCAGGCCTGCGTGGAGACCGCCGAGGAGCTCGGCATCAACTGCATTCCCTTGCCGCAGGACATCTCGACCGTGGACGGGGTCAAGGCGCTCGCCGCCCAGTTCCTGGAACACGAGGACAAGCTCGACATCCTGGTCAACAACGCCGGCGCCGCCTGGGCCGCGCCCTTCGACGAGTTCCCGGAGAGCGGCTGGGACAAGGTCCTGAACCTGAACCTCAAGTCGCCGTTCTTCCTGACCCAGGCCCTGCACCGGCCGCTGAAGGCCGCCGCCAGCCGCGACCAGCCGGCCAAGGTGATCAACATCGCCTCGATCGACGGCTTCCGGCTGAACGCCCAGGAGACCTACAGCTATCACGCCTCGAAATCCGGGCTGATCTACCTGACCCGCCGGATGGCCGCGACCCTGATCGCCGACGCCATCAACGTCACCGCCATCGCGCCCGGCGCCTTCGCCTCGGACATGAACCGGGTGGCCCGCGACCGCGGCGACGAGATCGCCAAGTACATCCCCTCGCGCCGCATCGGCCGCGACGAGGACATGGCCTGCGCGGCGATCTACCTGGCCAGCCGCGCCGGCGACTATGTGGTGGGCGAGACCGTCACGGTCGACGGCGGCCTGGCGCTGGCGAGCATCGGCGGCTAGGGGCTGCAGCTACCTCCCCCATCGCGGAGCGATGGCGGGAGGGGGACCAGTAGCCGGAGAGCGACTGGTGGAGGGGGCGAGCCTCAAGTTCGGCGTCTTGCCTGGTCGACCGGAGTCAGCAAATGGGCCTTGCCCCCTCCACCGTCCGCTCTCCGGCGGACGGTCCCCCTCCCGCCGCTTCGCGGGGGAGGTAATGCGCCTAGTCCAGCGCCCGGTAGGCCGGCAGAGTCAGGAATTCCTCGAAGCCGTCCGACAGGCTCATGTCGGTGAAGATCTGCACCGCTTCGGCGAACCGGCCGCCGTCGAAGGCCGCGGGCGGCAGGGCCAGGCGCAGCGCCGCCATCTCCTCCTCCAGGACCTGGCGGAACAGGGCCGGGGTGACCTCGCGGCCGTCGGCGAGCGCGGCCTTGTGGCGGATCCACTGCCAGATCTGGGCGCGGCTGATCTCGGCGGTCGCGGCGTCCTCCATCAGGTTGTAGAGCGGCACGGCGCCACGCCCGCGCAGCCAGGCCTCGATGTACTGCACGCCCACGCGGATGTTCTCGCGCAGGCCGTGTTCGGTGCGCTCGCCGGCATGGACGGCCAACAGGTCCTCGCGGCTGACCGCCACGTCCTCGCGCAGCTTGCCGAGCTGGTTCGGCCCCGGCATCAACCTGTCAAAAACCTGCATGGCGACGGGCACCAGGTCCGGGTGGGCGACCCAGGTGCCGTCGTGGCCGTTTCCGGCCTCGCGCTCCTTGTCGGCGCGGACCTTGGCGAAGGCGGCCTGGTTGGCGGCCTCGTCGCCCTTCACGGGGATCTGCGCGGCCATGCCGCCCATCGCGAACGCGCCGCGCCGGTGGCAGGTCTGGATCAGCTTCAGCGAATAGGCGGCCAGGAAGGCCGACCCCATGCCCATCACCGCGCGGTCCGGCGTGAGCGCCTCGGGATGGGTCTTCAGGCGCTTGATGAACGAGAAGATGTAGTCCCAGCGGCCGCAATTGAGGCCCGCCATGTGGTCGCGCAGTTCGTAGAGGATCTCGTCCATTTCGAAGGCGGCGGGCAGGGTCTCGATCAGCACGGTGGCCTTGATCGTCCCGTGCGCCACGTCTAGCGCGGCCTGGGCGTAGGTGAAGACGTCGTTCCAGAGCCTGGCCTCCAGATGGCTCTCCATCTTCGGCAGGTAGAAGTAGGGGCCGGTCCCGGCGGCGATCTGGACCTTGGCGTTGTGGAAAAAGTAGAGGCCGAAGTCGAACAGCGACCCGCTCATCTCCTCGCCGTCGACGAGGGCGTGGGCCTCGGGCAGGTGCCAGCCGCGCGGGCGGACCATCAGGGTCGCGACCTGGTCCTTCAGCGCATAGGCCTTGCCGGACGTGGCGTCGGTGAAGCCGATCCGGCCGGCCCAGCGGTCCTTCAGGTTGACCTGCCCCTCGATCATGTTCGCCCAGGTGGGGGAAGACGCGTCCTCGAAGTCGGCCATGAAGACCTTCGCGCCCGAGTTCAGGGCGTTGATGATCATCTTGCGGTCGACCGGGCCGGTGATCTCCACGCGGCGATCCGTGAGGTCGGCGGGGATCGGCGCGACCTTCCAGTCGCCGGCCCGGACGGCGGCGGTCTCGGCCAGGAAGTCCGGCGCCTCGCCCGCGTCGAAGCGGGCCTGCCGCGCCTGGCGGGCGGCCAGCAGCTCCAGGCGCCGGCCGTCAAACCGGCGGTGCAGCTGGGCCAGGAACGCCAGGGCCTCGGGCGTCAGCACCTCGGCCGCGCGGCCCTCCACGGGGCCCTTGATGTCGACGGTCGGCCGCGTGGCGAGGTTGAGGGGCATGGTCGCTCCGAAGCTTACAAGGACCGGATCGGCGAAAAATGGCTCCCCGCCAAGCCCTAAGGCAAGCCGGGGAGCCGAGGTCGCGTGGCGCGGGGCCGCGTCCCCCGCGCGATCCGGGTCAGGCGAACTGGTTCATGGTGTTGTGCGCGCCGCCGGCCTTCAGCGCCGCCTCGCCCGCGAAATATTCCTTGTGGTCGTCGCCCAGGTCCGAGCCGGACATGTTCTGGTGCTTCACGCAGGCGATGCCCTGGCGGATCTCCTGGCGCTGGACGTTCAGCACGTAGCCGAGCATCCCCTGGGCGCCGAAGTACTCGCGGGCCAGGTTGTCCGTCGAGAGCGCCGCGGTGTGATAGGTGGGCAGCGTGATCAGGTGGTGGAAGATGCCCGCGCGCCTGGCCGCATCCGCCTGGAAGGTGCGGATCTTCTCGTCGGCCTCGATGGCCAGAGCGGTGGCGTCATAGTCGACGCTCATCAGCCTGTCGCGATCGTAGGCTGAGACGTCCTTCCCGGCCTTGGCCCAGGCGTCATAGACCTGCTGGCGGAAGTTCAGCGTCCAGTTGAACGAGGGCGAATTGTTGTAGGCGAGCTTGGCGTTCGGGACGACCGCGCGGATGCGGTCCATCATGCCGGCGATCTGCTCGATGTGCGGCTTCTCGGTCTCGATCCACAGGAGGTCCGCGCCGTTCTGCAGCGAGGTGATCGAGTCCAGAACGCAGCGGTCCTCGCCGGTGCCGGCGCGGAACTGGAAGAGATTGGACGGCAGGCGCTTGGGCCGCAGGAGCTTGCCGCCCCGGTTCAGCACAACGTCGCCGTTCTTCATCTCGGCCGGCGAGATCTCCTCGCAGTCGAGGAAGGAATTGTACTGGTCGCCCAGGTCGCCGGGCTGGTGGCTGACGGCGATCTGCTTGGTGAGCCCGGCGCCGAGGCTGTCGGTGCGGGTGACCACGACGCCGTTGTCGACGCCGAGCTCCAGGAAGGCGTAGCGGCAGGCGCGCACCTTGGCGAGGAAGTCCTCGTGCGGGACGGTGACCTTGCCGTCCTGGTGGCCGCACTGCTTTTCGTCGGAAACCTGGTTCTCGATCTGCAGG
>Ga0207695_10002580_pt1 | contig 26577 bp, 24 predicted proteins | sample KBSC54metaG_FD_184354 | JGI IMG/M metagenome (GOLD analysis project Ga0207695, IMG submission 184354) | Corn rhizosphere microbial communities from Kellogg Biological Station, Michigan, USA - KBS C5-4 metaG (SPAdes) (version 2) | ecosystem: Host-associated > Plants > Roots > Rhizosphere > Soil...
CTGAATCGACAAACTCCCAATCACGTCTTCAAAAATATTAATCCGGTCCCTTTTGAAAATAAAAAATTACTAAACTACCTTTAGAAAACTGTCCAGCTTATAAGGGGTCGGGACAATATTACCAATATCTACTCCTCCTTCCGCTATCGGTTTAGGAGTGACTGTCTCATTCTCGACGAGCATCCACCGGTCACAAATGGGGATATGGAGATTAACCAGGTTGGAAATTCCGCGGTAATAACGGCGCTCAATGACATCGCCAAGATTAGGCACGCCTCATATTTTGTCTCAAAATCGGTAAACTCACTCTAATAAGCAAAGTCTTTTATTCACTTCCCGTATGCTGCAGAAATCTGCGTCCCATTTCTCCTCCTTGACGAGACCCAACCATTCCCTATAACTCTCGGCCTCTTCACTACTGGACTCTTTCAAAGTCTTTACCATTTCCTGATAACCATGCACTCCGCCCACATCTTCGGGCGGGCATGCGCCGCTCCCACCCAAACACCAGGGTGAAGCCATTTCCTTTACTTCTTTCTTCTCAAAGATGACCCGATGTCTCCAGTAGTCGCCAAAATCATAAATATAACAATACTTATCCCCGGATTTCTTAAATATACGGCTCAATCTGGTCTTTCTTGCGTCAATGATCTCCGTGTCGGTATCCTGATCATATGGAACCCCATACCCTACCGCATCGGTCAGATCCTTCTCGCAAAACTGGAATAGATGGCTATTCTCCCAACCAAAAGCCCCCTGCAACGCCATGTGCAACTTATACAATGTATAATCCGCCGGCACAACAATCCTTCTCCAAACTAAAGGATCGCTTTCTTCGAGTTCAATGTAAAAATGACTGATCATGGGCAAATATATAGATTCCATTCCCGAGTTTTATGCCATGAAAAAGGGCAGCGGCTCTCTGTTATGGCGAACCTTTTGATCGCGCGTGGCCATGCCCCGAATCGTTGTACAGGTACTTTTGGTGATAATATGTCCCACTGTCGGATGAGACATATAAAAGAACATTTGTAAACTTTGAAAAAAGTGGCGTCGCTAAAACAAAACCCCTGAAAATCAGGGGTCTCAAAAATATCTCGCACAAATCGCGGGCCAACCGCGCCACCGCCTCGGTCCTACCGGCCAACCGTCCTCCCTTCGCCAGCGCGGCCGGCAGTGCCGCTATTTCCCAATACAAAACTTACTAAATATATAATCCAACCGATCCTCCGTCGTCACCTCACCCGTAATCTCCCCCAACCAGTGCAAACAAAGTCTTATATCCAGCGCCACCAGGTCCCCCGGCAACAACTCATCCAACCCCCTCCTCACCGCCCCCAACGCCGCCGACACCTGCTGCAAGGCATGATAGTGGCGAGCGTTAGTCACCACCGTCCCATCCCCCGTCGCCGCCCGCCCCTCCAGCACCAGGTCCACCAGCCGCTGCTTAAGCACATCAATATGCCTCGCATCCCGGGCGGAGATCAACAGCTCCAGCGGAAAAACGGAACGCGCCACCTCCTCCCCCAAAACATCCACCTTATTCCCCACCAGCAGGAAAGGCTTCCCCCGACCCACCAGCTCCTCCCTAACCCCAGCCACCGCCGCAGGCGCGTCAGAAACATCAAAGAGATACACGATGATGTCGGCCTGCTCCATTTTCTCGCGCGAGCGCCCCACCCCGATCTCCTCGATAACATCGGCTACATGTTCCCGTATCCCCGCGGTGTCGATCAAACGAAAAAGTACACCGTCAATATTCAAAACCTCCTCGATCGTATCCCTCGTCGTCCCAGCGATCTCGCTAACGATCGCCCGATTCTCATTCAACAAAGTATTCAAAAGCGTTGACTTCCCGGCGTTAGGACGACCAACAATAGCCACAGCCACCCCGTTCCGGATCACATTCCCCAGCTTAAAGGAAGAAAGCAGCGCAGAGGTCACCTCCTCCGCCTCGCCAATCAAATGATACAGCTGCGTCCGATCCGCAAACTCCACGTCCTCCTGCGAAAAATCCAGCTCCAGCTCAATCAGCGCCGAAAACGATATAAGCTGCTCACGCAGATCCCTAAGCGCCCTCGAAAACCCACCCCGTATCGTATGCAATGCGGTCCTCGCCGAAGCCGCCGTATTCGAAGCGATCAGATCAGCCACCGCCTCCGCCTGCGTCAGATCGAGCTTTCCGTTCAAGAAGGCCCGCTGCGTGAACTCCCCCGCCCGCGCCATCCGCGCACCACGGCCCACCAGCGCCTGCAGCACCCGCTGCTGCACATACGGACTCCCATGGCACGAGATCTCGACCACATCCTCACCCGTATACGACCGCGGCCCACGGAACAGCGACACGACCACCTCATCGAGCTGCTCTTCCCCCTCTTTCAGAACCCCGACGTGCAGCGTATGCGACGCCTGCTCACAAAGGTCCTTCCCCATAAAAAGTTGATTAACAATACCCCAACTGGATCTGCCGCTAACCCGGATCACGCCGATCGCGCCTACACCCGGCGGCGTGGCGAGCGCCACGATGGTGTCCTCCCAGCCTGCTAATTTGCCTAACATTAGACAAAGATAGTATGTAGTCAGCTTTATACCCCCGATTAAACATCCTGGATCTCCGTCGGAACTGCTTCGCCACGAGAGCTCCGCTCGTATCCTTCGTCGGTTCCAACACTGTTGGACCCATCCTCGGATACCTCGATCGTACCCTTCGCCGTGGGCTCGGGTACTCTCCGTTCATCGGCAACAATCCTATTCATCATCAAAAACAATCCCCAATCCCCCATTGACCATCTTCTCCCCCATTTCATCCAACAATTGGTCAATACAGAGCAAGCACCCCTCCCCAACGAACCAAATTCAAAAACACATACCCACCCCGACCGCGAGCCCCGTCCTTCAACACCCAACCCTTCCCCGGCCCCGTCCCCCATCACCGTATCAAAACCACCGTCCCCTTCTTCTGTATCATCTTCCCATGTATATCCACCGCCTCCGCCATCCACACATAGGTCCCCGCATCCAGGGCCCTCCCACCCATCGTCCCATCCCATCCAACCGCCGCATTCTTAGTCAAAAACACCTGCCTCCCCCACCTGTCATAAACCGCAAAAACCACCAGTTGCCCAACCCCCGGCCCAATCACCCTCAGCACATCATTATGGCCATCATTATTCGGCGTAAATGCGCTCGGCACAAACAGATCCGCCACGCCAAACACTTTAACGGTCACAGTATCCGTCCCCGTACACCCTCCCGCCGTCGTCGCCTCCACCAGGTACTGAACGGCCTCCGGCGTATTCAACGCCATCGTCGGATCGGCCACACTCGGGTTGTCCAACCCCGTCGAAGGCGTCCACTGCCAGGTCACAGGCCCCACGCTATCCGGCACCGTCGCATGCAGCTGCGCCGCCTCCCCCATATAGACGGAGGTATCCGGCCCCGCATCCACATGGAAGGGCGGGATCACTTCGATATGGATCGTATCCGGCACCAGCGACACACAGCCGGCAGCCGAGGTCACGGTCAGCGTATAGGAGATGGATTCGGTAGGCCTGTTCACCGCGGGCGCCGGCCCGTTCGGGGCCACCAGGAAGGTCGTCGGCGACCAGCTATACGTGCCGCCAGGCCCCGCCCCACTGCCATGCAGGAACACCGACTTGCCGGCACAGGTGGCGACATCAGGGCCCGCATTCGCGATGGGGGCAGGGTTCACCGTCACCGTCGCCTGAACATCGTTGTGGGTACAAACGCCCCTGACCACCGTCAGCGTGTAGGTGGTCGTGGTCGACGGCGAAGCGATCGCGTTCACCTTCGTAGGGTCGTCCAGGCCCGTCGCGGGAGACCAGCTGAACTGTGTCCCGTTGCTGACCACCTGCAGCGGCTCCGAAGCACCTTCACAAATGGGAGGCATCGGACCGACCGCCGCCACCAGGTCGTCCAGCAAGGCGACCGGCGCCAGCTGCGAGGCGGTACAACCATTGTGGTCCTGGACCAAGGCCGGGTAACCGGTAGAATTGCTCGCAAGTCCGCCAAATACCCCCGTACTGTTAAACGTCGCGCCATTATCGATAGAATACTGAAACGGTTCGTTACCCCCCATTTGACCGATCGTCAGCAACCCATCGTTGTTAAGACAGCTGGCCGACCGGTTATCGGTGATAACAATGGTAGGCCCCGCCAGATCCCCCAGGGGAAAATCGGGAACCTCTTCCCAAATATTGTTCTTATCATAGACCCGGATCGTGTACTTTGCGGTAAGCCCGCCGACTAAATTGGGAAATGTAAAGCTACTGGCCGACACGTTAAAGCCATACTGGGTGCCGTTGAGGAAATACTGATAGGGAGCACCTCCAAAGCTCGCAGTTGGAATCACCCTCACCGTAAGAGAACCGTTTGGCTTGGTGCAGGTCGAAGATATCGGATCGATGCGCAAGTCGTTCGGCGGACCCTGAGCCCGCCCCTGCAGCAGGATACCCAACAAGCAGAACACAAGCAGTGCTCGATATAGCTTTGGCGCGGTCAGGTACACTAAAAGTGTTTGCGGCATGGGTTAGTTTATATGTATCCGGCATCGAAATTAGGCAAAAAAGCCGGTGACCCTTATAACGCACCACCGGCACCCAAATTATACAAATATTAAGCCATCTCGATCCGCATCCCCCCGCGTGAACCATCCCCACCGACCCACCCCATCCCTCACCAATCCCCAACCCACCGATCAACCCCGTCATACCCATCCCCGGCGTGAACCATACCCCACCGATCCCCATCCCCGCGTGAACCGCGCGTCCATCCCCACCTTGAACCCCATCCCCCCAAATACCCCGGGTCCCCCGGTCCTTACTGATCCTTCGGCATCGCAAACGAGATCGGCTGCCGCTTATACGACTTAACCTTCCTCCCATTCTGTATCGCCGCCGTCCACAACCCACTTTTCCTGATCACCCGCACCGCTTCCTCCCTCAATCCCCCCTTATTCGGACCGCTGATCGCCTGCACATTGCTCACATTCCCCTGCTCGTCAACAATAAACTGTACCATCACCTGCCCCTCGATCTCATTATTGATCGCATCGGGAGGATAGTTCAGGTTCTTATGCAGGAACCTCGACCACGCCGCCATCCCCCCGGGAAACTCAGACTCGATCTCCACTATCATCAAGGGCCCATCCTCCTCCTTCTTCTTCGGCTCCTCGATAACCTTTCCATTCCCCGCAGGCGTCGGCGGAGCCACCACCGACCCATCGTCGATCTTCCCATCCGTGGTCACCGTCCCGATCTTCGCATCCTCTTGCTCAGCCACCGTCGGCGGCGGCGCGTCCGCCTCGTCATCCGCCACGATCCTCGGAGGCGTAACCGCAATCGTCTTGATCGGCACAGGCTGCGGCTTGGGCGGTGGGGGCGGCGTAGGCGGCGTCGGCGCCGGGTCATTGACCTTCGTCAGCTCGATATCCGCGGCCAGAGGAACGGCCGCCTTCCCCTTCGTCCCCCTCCCACTAACCATCCCTCCAACAAAAACCAAAAGGATCACCGTTCCCATCACAGCGATCGCCTTAAAAAGACGCCTGTTATACGTCTTCCGCAATTCGTACGCGCCATACTCCTTATTCTTGCCATCGAAGATGATATCAAGAATATCGGCGCTTAAGATCTTGTTCGATTCCATATGTAAAAGTATTTACAATGAGACACGAACCCTGATCAATTCCATAAAACCCTTGCTGGTAGCGGCTTTCATCGGATCACCGCGATGCAGAAAGCAAAAAATTCCATAACCCGATCCCCCCTTCCCCCCGGCCGGGCGTCTCCCCGCTCCCCCGAGCCTCCTCACCCACCCGGATCCCCCGCCTCCCGCCCCCTGGAGCCCACAACCCCCGTCCCCCGTCGAAGCAGCCCCAACCCCCCGCGGGAACCTCACCACCCCTCCCCCAAAAACAAAAAAGTCCCCTCCAACCGGAGGGGACTCTAAAAATTATATTACCTGCTAAAATTAATTCGATTCCAGCTTAAAAACGATCGGCTGCTTCTTGTACGACTTTACCTGCCGCCCATTCTGCACCGCCGGCGTCCACTTACCAGACTTCTTGATCGCCCGGACAGCTTCCTCACGAAGACCACCCGACTCGGGACCGCTGATCGCCTGCACATCACTCACATTACCCTCCTTGTCCACGATGAACTGAACGACTACAGTACCCTGTATCTCATTGTTCACAGCGTCGTCGGGATAACGCAGGTTCTTGTTCAGGTAACGCAGCCAGGCAGCAGGACCACCAGGGAACTCAGACTCGATCTCCACCTTCGTAAAGGTCTTGTCGTAGTCTTCTTCGTCCTTCTTGGGAGCCTCTACCACACCCTTACCAGCATCGCTGACAGGAGGCGCAGTGATGCCTTCGTCCTTGATACCTTCCTGGTTGACCGTACCGATCTTGGTGTCTTCCAGCTTCTCTTGTTCCGGTGGCTTCTCTTCTTCCTTTACTTCGTTGTCTTTCACGATCTTAGGAGGCGTGAATTTCGCCATTTCCACCTTGGGAGGCTCCACCTTCGGAGGAGGCGGTGGCGGCGGCTCATTCTTTTTCTCTTCTTTTACGTCTTCGAGCTGTACGTCCTGGACAACCAGCTGTTTCTTCTCCTTGCCCGTGTTGATATTGCTTACAAAGTAGGCAATGAACACCAACAAGATGACCACAGCCATACCCACAATCGCCTTGATCAGGCGCTTGTTGTAGGTCTTACGCAGCTCGTAAGCGCCGTATTCCTTGTTCTTACCCTCAAAGATAATGTCGAGGATGTCGGCGGTTAATATTTTGTTGATTTCCATTTTAAAATGGTTTGTTTTGTTTTAGTCCGTGGGCCATCGCCGGTTCTTATACCCGGTCGACCCACTTTTCACTTAGACGCGATCCGCAAGGGATTCCATAAAAAAACCCCATTATTTTACACCGTTCGCATTCTCAGTCGCTTCGATGAATTTGTACTCGTCGGGCGTGATATCTACGAGGGCATAACGCTTCACTCCGTCGATGGTCATCTCATCCAGGATATCCACCGTATTTTTATAGGTAGCATCCTTGGTGGGCTTGAGGATCACCATGAAATCCTTCGGATCGGTCCTCCGCTTCTTGTCCAGGACGATATCCCGGATCCCTTTGAAGGTGGACTGCTGCAGCTTGGAAGGATCCAGGCCCTCATAATAATAGACCATGTTCTGCTTGGAAGGCATGAGCGTCAGCGCCGCAGACTCCTTCAGCTTGTTCTGCTCCTCAGGCTTGTCAACGTCCTTGGGCAGGAAAAGCTTCATCGCCGTAGGCTGGCTCATCGTCGTTGTAAAGATGAAGAATGTAATAAGCAGGAAACCCAAATCCACCATGGGAGTAAGGTCCACACGCGTGGAGAGCTTCTTCCCTTTCTTCACGCCGGGGCCCTTTTTATGCCCGCCGCCGCTGCTGGTATCCATTTCTGCCATAACAATAGCTTTTTTTAGTGTTACTAATTTTTAACCGTCTCCCCTATCCCTCAATAACTTACGATCATTCCACCGGGGATTCCTGCGCCGGCCTCCGTCAGGCCGTCCGCGAGGGTCTACTGCTCCGAACTCTTGCTTCCGGACTTCTCCTGCGCTTTTTGCAGCTCAGAGCCCAGCGGCGCGCTTACCGGATTGGTGATCAGCTGGAATTTCAGCTGGTCATTCTTCTTGAAGGCAAACACCACCCCCTGGAAAGAAGGATACTTCGCAGCATTGTCACCCTTGATCAGGAGGTTCATGTGAGCACCCTGGAAGGCGCCAACAGCCGCACGTACCCAGTCCAGCAGCTCGTTATTCGTGCTGTCCGTGACGGGCACACCCGGCAGAACGGCATTCTTCAGCTCGTCAGGACTCTTGTCCAGATAAGACTTCAGCTGGGAGAACGGAACCCCGATATAAGCGCTGGGATTGTTGACGAAATTCTTCTTCTCGGCATCGGTCAGTCCCAGATTTTTAGCGGTATTGACGGTCTCGATGATATCCTTCTTTTCAGAAGTGTTCCCGTCACTGACACTGAAGTAAACTTTACCGTCCTTGTCCAGCGTGACCAACACCACGTTCTTGTCGGGAGCTACTTTCGACGAGACCGAATTGGGGGTCACGACGCTCAGCGCCTCAGGTGGCTTGAACTTGGTCGCCAAAATGAAGAAGGACAGCAGCAAAAAGGCCACATCACACATGGCAGTCATGTCGATGTTTGTGCTTTTACGCGGTATTTTAGCTCTTGGCATTTTTTAAATTGTTTTAGAACCGGACTCTAATCCCGGTTTGATGAAGCGAATCATTTTCCTTTACCTGGAATAAGACTCAAATGTTTCTCTTTTCCACAACGGCCGCAACAATTTTAACATTTGCGCTCCGTCCTTCCTTCCTTATTTGTACAAGGAAGCAAAGCTCTGCGTCAGCGTGAAACCACTTTCATCGATGCCATATGTGATGCTATCGATCCTGGTAGTAAAGATATTGTACATGATGATCGCGATAGCGGAAGTACCGATACCCAGAGCCGTGTTATACAGGGCCTCGGAGATACCCTGAGACAGACGCTGAGCAGCTTCACCACCACCACTGTCACCAAGAGCAGCGAACGAGCGGATCATACCCATAACCGTTCCGAGCAGACCCATCAGGGTAGCGACGGATGCGATCGTCGAAAGGAACACCAGGTTCTTTTCCAGCATCGGCAGCTCAAGCGCAGTAGCTTCTTCTACTTCCTTCTGGATAGCCAGAACCTTCTGCTCCGTATCCAGCTCGGCGCTGATCATTTCCTTGTATTTGCGGAGACCGGCCTTCATTACATTGCCTACAGAACCCTTCTGCTTGTCGCACTCAGCAATAGCAGCGTCAACGTTCTTGTTGGCGAGATGGTATTGTACTTTGCGGATGAACTCAGCGATGTTGCCGCTACCCGTAGCCTTCTGGATGGTCAGGAAACGTTCGATCACAAAGGTCAGAACAGTCAGGAACGCGCCGATCAGGATCGGTACGATGATACCACCAAGATACATACGGGCGATAGCTGACTTTGCACCTTCATGGTTAGGCCAAAAGCCGCCATTGGGATCGGGATGCGTAAAATTATCCGCGCTGCCGATGATAAACCTCCAGATGATGTAGCCGGCGATAATACATACCAATGGAGCGACCCAGGAAATTGAATTACCCTTTCTCTTCGGTTGAACGGACGATGTAGAGGTCTTAGCTGCTGTCGCTGCAGTCGGTTTTGTTTCAGCCATGATCGTTTGTTTTTAGTGTTTTTAAAAAAATTGAAGTATGTAATAGAAAATGATTGTACAATTCTAAGGAAAAAAGCCTTTCAATAGATAAAATTGGATACTAAATTTTTACAGGTCACACAAGATAAGGATTTTTCGTAACGCAAAATCCACAATATGTGCCAGTATTTGCTGGTGAAAATTTATCAAATACTGTCTCGTTTCTTATGTCTGGACCTTGTCCAAACCGCCCGTGGCGGTTTCTGATGTAATTCATAAGGATTCGACCAACAGCCCGCCACGACACCATTCCGGGACCCGGTAAGAGAGGGAGTCAGAGCCTTGACAGAACGCGTAATTTACGTGTTTTTTATCACCAACAAACAAAAGAGATTGCTAATAAAATTCTTATCCCACACCACCACCCACGACCCGATCACACCACCACCCACGACCCGATCACACCACCACCCACGACCCGATCACACAACCACCCACGACCCGATCACTCATACCTCAACGCCTCTATCGGATTAAGACGCGCCGCCTTTATCGATGGATAGATCCCCGCCAGCACTCCCACCAGACTACACATAAATATCCCACCAAACACCCAGACCCAGGGCACCACAAACCCCGTCGACAATACCAGCGAAAAAACGTTTCCCACTATCACTCCCAGCACCACTCCAAACCCCGCCCCCAGCAGGCTGATCAGCACCGACTCCCACAGGAACTGCATCCGCACATCCCCCTTCTTCCCCCCGATCGCCTTCACCAACCCGATCTCCTTCGTCCTCTCGGTCACCGCCACCAGCATGATATTCATCAGACCGATCGCCGCCCCCACCAGCGTGATAAAACCAATAATGCCCGCACTCATCGTTATAAAACTCAGGTTCTTCAACAACAACGCCACGAACGTATCGCTCTTGTCGATCATAAAGTTGTCCGCCTCCGTCACCTCCAGCCTCCGGATCGGCCGGAAGACACCCTCCGCCTGGTCGATCGCCCCATCCAGCATCCTGACATCCGCCACCTTGATCTGTATATTAAAGGAGCTCGCCGCCCCCGGCCCGAACGGCCCATTCGACGCAGCGATAAAGAAACGGCGTACATTATTATAGGAGGTGATGATCACATTGTCATAGCTCATCCCGAACGAGGACCCCCGCTCTTCCAAAACACCTATGACCCTGAAAGGTAAATTGTTAACACTGATGATCTTCTCTACAGGGGTCTCCGGGTTCGCCCCGAAGAAACGTTTGGCGATCGCGCTGCCAATGATACAAACATTTCGACCCGACGAGATATCCAGCGAATTCAAATTTCGCCCGGCGACGACGTTATACCCGTTGAGCTGGGTATAGTTCTCGTCCCCACCGATCACCCGTATATTCGGATTTGTTTTTTTGTTACCAAGTGAGACAACCGCATCCCCCACCCCCTGAAAATTCAGACTCACCACCGCCGGATACTGGTACCGCGCCAGGAAAGTCTCCGCCTGCAACCTGGTGATCGGAACACTCGAATTGGACTTCTTCTCCCGCAGCCCCTTACGCTTATTTTTCACCCCACCCCCATTGAAGTTGAACCACTTCCGGTAGTGGATGGTAAACCCGTTGGCCCCCATCGCCGAAAAACTCTCGGTAAATTTCTGCTTCATCGCATTGATGGCGGTATTAATGCCCACCAGCGCCATAATGCCAAAAGCGATAATAGCCACCGTGATCCCCGTCCGCAGCTTGTTGCTACGAACCGTCCGGAAAGCCAGGGATAAAGTATCGGAATAGTTCACGACGAGTTTTTTGTCCTTAAAGTGGGGTCGTGCAGTCGCCGGAGGCTCGTGCCACGACAGGTTTTTTGTCCTTAAAATGGGGTCGGCAGTCGCCAAAGGCCCGTGCCACATCGGGAAGGTAAGAAAAAATCGTGAACCCCAAACGCCGCAGCCGCGGCACCATATGCGTGAACCGTCTTGTACCAACTTGTCCGACCGGACCCCCAATCCCTACCACCCCGGTGCGTGAACCATTCCCCCCAAACCCTACCTCCTGAGCGTGAACCAGTCCCCCAAACCCTACCCCCCCTGCGCGTGAACGGTCTCCAACCGTTCCGCCCAACTCGCGTGAACCATTCCCCCAAATCCCTACCACCCTGCGCGTGAACCATTCCCCCCAAATCCTTACCTCCTGAGCGTGAACCGATCCCCCAATCCCTACCACCCCGGCGCGTGAACCGGTCTCCAACCATTCCGCCCAATCCGCGTGAACCATTCCCCCAAATCCCCACCCCCCTTGCGTAAAACCATCCCCCCAATCCTCGTGAACCATTCCCCGGCGAGTGAACCGTCCCTACCACGTATACGGAAACTTCGCCAACAACCCCAACAACACCTGCGGCCACACCCCCAACACCACCACCACCGCGGCAAGAACCACCAACATCCCCTTAAACCCAGCCCCCGGCTCCGTCTCCGTACGGGCCTCCCCATCCTTAAAATACATCGCCTGTATCACCCGGAAGTAGTAATAAACCGAAACCGCCGCACACAACACCGCAAAGATCACCAACCACATAAAATGCCCCGACTCCACCACCGCCGCCAGCATATAATATTTCGCAAAAAATCCCCCCGTCAGCGGTATCCCCGCCAGCGAAAGCAAAAAGATCGTCACCGTCGCGGCCAGCAACGGCTGCTGCCGCGCCAGCCCATTAAACCCTTCAAAAGTATAGTCCTTCATCCGGATCAACACCGCAAAGATCCCGATCGTCGCCACCCCATACACCGCCGCATACAACAACATCCCCTGCCGCGACACCGCATTCAGCGCCAACAACGCCAGCAACATGAACCCCGCCTGCGCGATCGACGAGTAGGCCAGCATCCGCTTCACACTCTGCTGAAAAACAGCAGTAATATTGCCCACAAACAAGGTCGCCGCCGTAATAATCGCCACAAAGACCTGCCACCTGTCCTGGCTCTCCCCAAATCCATCCTCGAACAACCGCACAAAACCAATAAAGATCGACACCTTCACGATCGTCGCCATAAATGACGTAAAAACTGTCGGCGCCCCATCGTACACATCCGGCGTCCAAAAATGAAAAGGCGCCGCCGAAACTTTAAAACCCATCGACACCAGCAACAACAACAACCCCGCCATGAACATCGGCCTCGTCGCCACCGCCGGCCCCCCCGTCCACAGATCATCCACAAAGAAAGTCCCGTTCTGCGACGCACCGTACAACAAGGCGATCCCCAGCAACATCAACCCCGTGCTGAACGACCCCATCAAAAAATACTTCAGCGCGGCCTCATTGCTCTTCAAATTCCGTTTGTCCGACCCCGTTAGTATATACAAAGGGATCGAAATGATCTCTATCCCCAGGAACAACATCAACAGCGTATTAAAGGAAGTCACCACAGCCACCCCGCACAACACAAAAAAGATCAGCGCAAAATACTCCGCCAGGTTGTGCCCAACCCTTTCCATATCCTTCCCGCTCACCAACACCAGCAGCAGCGTGCTCACAAACGCGATCGCATTCCCCAACATCCCAAACTCGTCATAGTTCAACATCTTGTGCACGTCGATCGCTACGTGATACCCGATCATATCCGCACAGTTGACGACCAGCAGCGCAACCAGCCCTACGATAGCCGTGTACCGGATGGCTCTCTTATTCTGCGTAAAAACCCCGCTGAACATCATCACGACACCCCAAATAGCCGAAAGCAATATTGCGTTCATAATTAAGTTACTTCTCCTTTTTAAGTTATCGTTATCTTATCTCCCCATTTCCGCTAATGTCTGCTCCGCTACGCTCCGCAGAACTTCGTCGGAACTGCTTCGTCACGTTCAGACCTTCGTCGAAGCGGCGTCCCTTGCTTCTCCTCGGTCGTTCCCTTCGATTCCTCGGGAACGTTCGTTCCCTTCGCTTCGCTTGTGAACCTTCCAGTCGGTTTGGGAATTCATAATTTTATTGTATCAACAGTTGTACTACTATTAAACATCGTTGCGACGCTCCGTTCAACTACAGTTTATAATTCATCTTCCCCAATAAAAACTCCGTCGTCTCCCTCGTCATCGCCAGGACGGGTTTTGGATACACCCCCACCACCACAATCACCAACACAATGACTACCAACACCAGCTTCTCATTAAGTTTAATATCCACCCCCTTCTCCGTCAACGAATTCGTATTCCCATAAAACACCCTTTGTATCATATTCAGCGTATAAACGGCCCCGAGTATGATCGTCAGCGCCGCCACCACCGTAAACACCACCGAATACTGCGTCGCCGTCGAAGTGAACACCCCGCTGAACAACAGGAACTCCCCGACAAACGCATTCGTCAGCGGCAACGCCACATTCGCCAACGCCACAACTACCAACAATATCGCCAGCGCCGGCGCCTTCTGCGCCAGCCCACCCAATTCAGATATCTTCCGCGTCCCGAACTGGCGTTCAATAAGGTCCACCACGATCCACATCCCCAATATATTAATGCCGTGATTGAACATCTGGATCATCACCCCCTGCAAGCCATTCTCCGTCGTCGCGAAAATGGCCAGACACATCAACCCGACGTGCGCGATCGAAGAATAGGCGATCAACCGCTTCAGGTCATCCTGCTTGATCGCCACCAGCGACGCATAAACCATCCCGATGATACAGGCGCCGCTCACCGTGTCCCCCCACGCCCACGAACCCACCGGCACCACCGGCACCAACCAGCGGATAACGCCAAAGACCCCCATCTTCACCATGATCGCGCTCAGCACCATCGTAGTCGCCGTCGGAGACTGCTCATAGGTCTCCGGCTGCCATGTATGCAGCGGCCATATCGGCATCTTGATCGCAAACGCCACAAACAATAACCAGAATACCCAGGTCTGATCCGCCCCACTCAGCTTCCCGCGCAGCGCGTAGAACGATTCCATCGAAAAACTATGGTTCGCCGTCTGCCAGTAAAGCCAGATGATCCCCACCAACATCAGCAGACTGCCCACGAAAGTATAAATGAAGAACTTAAAGGTCGCCTGTATCCTCCTCTCCCCGCCCCACTGCGAACACAGGAAATAGACAGGGATCAGCGCCAGCTCCCAGAAAAAGTAGAAAAGCAGCGCATCCGTCGCCACAAACACGCCGATAAGCCCGGCCTGCGACAACAACATCAACGCATAAAAATTCCACGCCTTCTTATACTGGTCCCTCCAGGTCGCGATAAAGATCAGCGGGAAACATACCGTCGTCAGCAACACCAGTATCTTCGACAGCCCGTCCAGCCCCACCGCAAACCGGCTCCCCAGGTCGGGCAACCACTCGACATTCGCCGCCAGCATAGGACTGGTCTTCGCCAGCGTCAGGCCCCAAAGAGCTACAACCAACGTCACGATCGACGACAACAGCGACCAGCCGCGGGCATTGCCCTCGTTCTTGATCAGGAAGCCAACCAAACCCGTGACCAGCGGAATCAAAATAAGCAGTACAGGCACCATATTATTTCTTTACAAAAAGTTCAACAAGGAATAAAACCAAAATACCAACTACCATCAGCAACACATACCCACCCACCTGGCCGCTCTGCATCAACCTCAGCTGCCGGCTGCCATACTGCACAAGCCTCCCCACCCCATTCACAATGCCATCAATAATATTCTTCTCAATAAAGACCAACAGCTGCGCCAGCAGATCAAGCGGCTTCACGATAACGGCGTTATAGAACTCATCCACATACCATTTACCCGCCAGCACCTTGCCAAACCCGGTCGGCTCCGCCAGATCGGGCCTGCTCTTAAACCGCATCCACGCCCAAACGCTCACGGCCAGCGCCAGCACCGCCGCCAGCGCCATCAGCCCCAGCTCCGTGCCCTTGCTCACCTCAACTCCCCCATGAGCCTCCCCACCAATCACCGGCGCCAGATATTTCCCCAGCACATGCGCATCCGGCGCCAGCGCCGCCGGGATCCCCAGGAAACCCGCCACCGCAGCCAGTATCGCCAGCACGACCAGCGGAATGGTAATAGCCGACGGACTCTCATGCAAGTGGTGTTCCTGATCATGGGTCCCGCGGAAAGAACCCGCAAACGTCGTCGCATAAAGCCTGAACATATAAAAAGCAGTCAGCATCGCAGTAAAAAGCCCCACCCCATAATAGATCGGGCTCTTCGCATAAGCCGCCCCGAGTATCTCATCCTTCGAGAAAAAACCGGAAAAAGGCGGTATCCCCGCGATCGCCAGACAGCCAATCAAAAAAGTCGCATTCGTCACCGGCATCCACTTCCTCAGTCCCCCCATCCGGCGCATATCCTGTTCCCCGCCCATCGCGTGGATCACCGAACCGGCGCCAAGGAAGAGCAGCGCCTTGAAAAAGGCGTGCGTCATCACGTGGAAGACCGCGCCCGTATAGGCGCCCACACCAAGTCCCAGGAACATATAACCCAGCTGGCTCACCGTAGAGTAGGCCAGCACCTTCTTGATATCGTTTTGTTTCAGCGCGATCGTCGCCGCCAGCACGGCCGTCAGCAGTCCAATGACCGCGACCACACCCTGCGTTACCGGGGTCAGGTCATAAAGGACATGGCTCCTCGCGATCATATAGATACCCGCCGTCACCATCGTAGCGGCGTGGATCAGCGCACTCACGGGCGTCGGACCCGCCATCGCGTCCGGCAACCAGGTATATAAAGGTATCTGCGCAGACTTACCGGTAGCGCCCACGAACAACAGCATCGTGATCGCCGTCAGCACCCCCACCTTCGCCGAGGAGGCATGCGCGAACACCTCGCCAAAACCGACCGAACCGAACTGCTGGATCATCAGAAATATCGCGATCAAAAATCCGAGGTCACCGATGCGGTTCATGATAAAGGCCTTCTTCGCGGCATTGCCGTACTCCAGGTTCTTGAACCAGTAGCCGATCAGCAGGTAGGAGCAGAGCCCCACACCTTCCCAGCCGATAAAGAGGATGATAAAGTTCGCGCCCAACACGAGCAGCAGCATCGAGAACACGAAGAGGTTGAGATAGGAAAAATATCGCGCAAAATGCGGCGCCTCCTCCTCGTGCATATAAGAAGTAGAGTAGAGATGGATCAGGAAACCCACCCCCGTAATGATAAGCAGGAACAGCATCGAAAGCTGGTCGACCTGGAAAGCGAACGGTATACTCAGCTTACCCACCGTGATAAAGTCGAACAGGGTCACCACCTCGCCCTGAAACCCGGGCTGCCGCACCTGTCCGAAGATCAGCAGGCTCACGACAAAGGAAAAGAGGATCGTCCCGCTTCCGATGATCCCCGTCAGTGACTTGGAAAGACTATTCCTGAACAGGCCATTAATAAGGAATCCGATCAGCGGCAAGGCAGGAACTAACCAAATTGATTGTATGCTCATAAAATGACTTTGGCTTCCGCCGATTTTTGCCCCCCGCAAAGCAGGGGTGCAAAACGGCATTATTCTCTAGTGCTTTAATCGATTTAAAAAGTTAACGTCGATCGAATGCGTATTGCGGTACATCATAACAATAACAGCCAGCCCCACGCTAACCTCCGCCGCCGCCACCACCATGATGAAGAACACAAAAAGCTGTCCGTCGATCCCCGCATGCGGAGCCGTCGCCGACAGCGCGTGATAGTGCATCTTCGAAAAAGCCACCAGCAACAAATTCACCGCATTCAGCATCAATTCGATGCACATAAAAATAATGATCGCATTCCGGCGCGTCAGCACTCCCGCCACCCCGATACAAAACAGCGCCACAGCAAGAAAGATGTAGTAATTTATTGGCATGTTAAATTGTTCTCATTATCATTAGTCCTTCTCCCCAATCACCACAACCCCGTCATCGCTTCCCCCACTCCCGGCCTCCCCGGTCCATCCCTTCAATCCTTCTTCCCAATCACCACAACCCCATCATCGCTTCCCCCACTCCCGGCCTCCCGGTCCATCCCTTCAATCCTTCTTCCCAATCACCACAACCCCATCATCGCTTCCCCCCACTCCCGGCCTCCCGGTCCATCCCTTCAATCCTTCTTCCCAATCACCACAACCCCCACCATCGCGCTCAAAAACAAAACACTACTGATCTCGAACGGCACCACATAATCCTGGAACAACGTCATCCCCAGCGTATGGATCAGCCCGATATCCCCCCTGTTCATCTCCGCCACCTGCAGCTTCAGGTCCGCCTTCTTCAGCGCGGCCACCAGCACCAGCAGCAACGCGCCCCCCGCAACAACCCCCGCTATCTTCAGCCACCGGTTCTTCTGCGGCTCGGTCTCTGCGTTCAGGTTCATCAGCATGAACACGAACAGGAACAACACCATAATCGCCCCCGCATACACGATGAGGTTCACGATCGCCAGAAATTGTGCGTCCAGCAGGATATAGTGCCCCGAAATGGACACAAACACCATGATCAGCCACAACACACTGTGCACCGGATTCTTACTGATCACGACCAGGATCGCGCTTAGAATTGCCAGTATACTTAAAAACCAGAACAGAACTTGCGTAATACCCATTGAGCAGTTGTTATAAAATTTGTTTATTAATCATCCCCCGTCCCCGTCTCTCTCCTCCCCCGGCTCACTCTCCTCCCGGTCCACTCTCTCCTCCCGGTTCACATCCTCTCCACGTTTACATTCCTCTCCTTATCCCCTTTTCTGCGGTTCACATTCCCGTCTCCCCCATCCCACCGTTCACTCTCACCCCGGCGGTTCACTCTCTCCCCCCGTTCACTCTCTCCCCCGGTTCACATCCTTTTCCGTTTACACTCTTCTCCTTATCCCCTTTTCTGCGGTTCACGCCTACTGATGTTTCCCCCTCGCCTTGGCGTATTCATCCGGCTGCGTCACCGGGTTCGGTATCAACAACTCCTCCTTCCCATAAATAAACCCTTTCCTCGTATAGTTCGAAGGAGCAAACGTCTCCGACAGGTAAATGGCATCCTTCGGACAAGCCTCTTCACAAAGTCCGCAGAAGATACACCTCAGCATATTGATCTCATACTTCGCGGCGTACTTCTCTTCGCGGTACAGATTCTCCTCACCAGGCATCCGCTCAGCCCCCTCCATCGTAATGGCCTCGGCCGGACACGCGACAGCGCAAAGCCCACAGGCGGTACACCGTTCCCGGCCCTGCTCATCCCTATTCAGCACATGCAGCCCGCGAAACACCGGGCTGAACGGCCTCGTCTTCTCGGGATAGTTCACCGTCGGCTTCTTCTTGAACATATGCCCGAACGTAATTGACATCCCCTTGGCTATTGCCGGCAGATACATCTTGTCCCACAACGTCATCGGCTTGCGATCGACCGCCCTTGCTCTGCTCGTTAATGATTCCATAAATTCTTTGTTTTATAACTCAGGTCCGGCGGCGCTATCCGCGCCCCGCGGCCGCAAAAGTATTTTTCTCAACTCACTTAACCAAAATCTCATTCTCCTCCTTAGTCTTCCATCTCATTAATCCTCCATCTCATTAGTCTCCCCCCCCACGGGGCCGCTAGCGGCCCTCCTTCCATCTAATGTCTGCGCCGCAAACGGCGCGGGTCTTCGTCGGAGCTGCTTAGATCTTCGTCGGAACTGCTTCGACACGTTCCTCCTCGATCGTACCCTTCGCCAAAGCTCGGGTACCCTCCTCCTCGATCATTCCCTTCGCTTCGCTCGGGAACCTTCCAGTCGGTTCAGAAGTGCCAATGATTAGCTTTCAACAACACGATAAATCCCGTCGCCAGCATATTGGCGAGAGCCAGCGGGATCAACACCTTCCACCCCAAATTCATCAGCTGGTCGTACCGGAATCTCGGTATCGTCCACCTCACCCACATAAAGAAGAAGATAAAGATCACGATCTTCAGGAACAGGCTCACCGCCTGCAACGCCGCCACCGGATTCTGTCCCCAATGCGCCGCCAGCGCCCCATCGTTCACGAACGGTATATCATACCCCCCAAAATACAGCGTCGACATCACCGCGCTGCTGATGAACATATTGATGTACTCGGCAAAAAGGTAGAAACCCAGCTTCATCGAAGAATACTCCTGGTGATAGCCGAAGTTCAGCTCGTTCTCCGCCTCGGACAGGTCGAAAGGCGTACGGTTACATTCCGCAAAAGCACAGACCAGGAAGATCAGGAAGCCCAGCGGCTGGTACAGGAAGTAGTAGTGTCCTTCCTGCTGCTGCGTGACGATCGTCCCCAGGCTCAGGCTGCCCGTGATCATCAGCAGCGCGATGATCGAAAGCCCCATCGCCAGCTCGTAGGAGATGATCTGCGACGCGCCGCGGATCGCCGCCAATAAAGAGAATTTGTTGTTCGAAGCCCACCCCCCGATCATGATCCCATAAACTCCCATGCTCACCACGCCAAAAATATACAGGATGCCGATATTGATGTCCGCGATCTGCAGCGAAATATCCCGCCCGAACAGGTGAAAATGACTGCTCCATGGAACGACCGCGCTGGTCATCATGGCCGTCAGCATCGCCATCCCCGGACCGAGAACGAACAAAAACCGGTTCGAAGATGTTGGTATTATCTCCTCTTTCATGAAAAGCTTCAGCCCATCGGCCAGCGGCTGCAGCAACCCAAAAGGCCCCGCCCGGTTCGGCCCCCGGCGGTCCTGCATGAATGCGGCAACCTTTCTCTCGGCATAAGTCTCGTACATCGCGATCAATAGCGAGACGCTGATGATGATAAGGATCAGCACCGCTTTTTCGATCAATAAAGCCCAGTCCATGGCTAGTAAAGTCATTGTCATCTATTTTGTTTGTCGTCCACTCATTTAATTAATCCCCTTCCTTCACCACTCCGGGTTCCCTTTACCTTTCCGGATCCCCCTTCACCTCTCCGGATTCCCCTTCACCTCTCCGGGTCCCCTTCACCAGTTCGGTTTCCCCTAGCGTGCCTCATGGGGTTCAAAATCCGTCGAGTGCGACGGTCCCTGTATCTTGGATAGATCAATCTCCGGTCTATTCACCTCACTGATCGAATGTATATCCATCAACAATTGCGGCTTCCTCCCATCCAGCACATCATACAACACCTCCTGCGGCCGCTGCACCCCCACATAATGCCCCTGCGAGATAACACTATGGCGGTTGATCAGCGTCGGTCCCTCGATCTCCCAATCTTTAGTTTCCTTCTTCTCGAACCGGCACTCATTACAGATCCAGTCCTTCACCTCCCCCCACTCGTCCTTCCTGGCCGTGACGCGGAACACCTCATTCCCACGATACCACAGGGTCACTTTGCCGCTGCAGTTGGCGTGGTTACAGTTGCGGTGCGCATCCACCGGCTTCAGGAACCAAACACGGTTCTTGAACCTGAACGTCTTATCCGTCAGCGCGCCCACCGGGCAAACGTCTATAATATTCCCAATAAAGTCGTTGTCCAGCGATTTCTGGATATAGGTCGCGATCTCCGCGTGGTCGCCGCGATCGAGGATCCCGTGCACGCGTTTGTCCGTCAGCTGGTCTGCCGTGAAGACGCAACGGTAACAGAGGATACAGCGCGTCATGTGCAGCTGGATATACGGACCCAGGTCGTGCTTCTCAAAAACCCGTTTAGGGAACTCATACCGGGTAGTCTCCTTCCCGTTCTCGTAGCTCAGGTCCTGCAGCGAGCACTCCCCGGCCTGGTCGCAGATCGGGCAGTCCAGCGGGTGGTTGATCAACAACATTTCCACGACCCCGTTGCGGGCATCGATCACCTTCTCGCTCGTGATATTCTTCACCACCATCCCGTCCATCACATTGGTCCTGCAGCTCGCCACCAGCTTGGGCATCGGCCGCGGGTCCGCACTCGAGCCCGCCGCCACCTCCACCAGGCAGGTACGGCACTTCCCCCCACTACCCTTCAATTTCGAATAATAACACATCGCAGGAGGCGCCACATCCCCGCCGATCTTCCGGGCCGCCTGCAAAATGCTCGTCCCCGGCTCTACCTCTACCGTGATGTTGTCTATCGTTACCTTGAATAATTTCTTTTCGTCAGCCATTTGATATTATATTGATTAGCTGTATCTGTTTTACTCCCTTTCCTTGACCCGCGACTGGCCCCGGGCGCCTCGATCTCCCGAACCCTCGGCTCGCCTCGATCCCCGACCCCGCGAACCCTCGACTCGCGACCCCGCGAACCCTCGACTCGCGACCCCTGCTGCGCAGGGTCTATACCGGGGCCTATGTCTTCGCCGCTGCGCGTCGCTAAGCAGGCTCCGCCAGCTTAAGCGGATCCGCATAATGCGCCAACCCATAATTCCTCACCAGGCACTCCTCCGGATTATCAATATGCCACTGAAACTCATCCCTGAAATGTCTGATCGCCGCCGCAACCGGCCACGCCGCCGCATCCCCCAGCGGACAGATCGTATTCCCCTCGATCTTTCTTTGAATATCCCACAACAGGTCGATATCGCTCTTCTTCCCCTGTCCCATATCGATCTTCTTCAGTATCTTCTCCATCCAGCCCGTCCCCTCCCGGCACGGCGAACACTGCCCGCAGCTCTCATGCCGGTAAAACCGCGCCAGCGTATAAGTATTCTTCACAATGCACTGATCCTCGTCCAAAACGATAAAACCACCCGAGCCCATCATCGATCCCTTCGCAAAACCCCCATCCGACAGGCTCTCATAGTTCATCATCCGGGTCTCACCCTTCGCCGTCTTCAATAATAGATTTGCCGGCAGAATAGGCACCGAGCTTCCACCCGGGATACAGGCCTTCAGCCTCTTGCCACCAGCGATCCCCCCGCAATATTCGTCCGAATAAATAAATTCCTCCACCGAGATCGTCATGTCGATCTCATAAACCCCAGGTTTATTGATATTGCCACAAGCCGACAAAAGCTTAGTCCCCGTCGACTTCCCAACCCCAATTTTCGCATACTCGTCACCACCCATATTGATGATCGGCACGACCGCAGCCAGCGTCTCTACATTATTCACCACCGTCGGCCGGTCCCAGACCCCCTTCACGGCCGGAAACGGTGGTTTGATCCTCGGATTCCCCCTCTTCCCCTCCAGCGACTCGATCAGCGCCGTCTCCTCACCGCAGATATACGCCCCCGCACCGCGGTGTACATAGATCTCGCAGTCAAACCCTGTCCCCAGGATATTCTTCCCGAGCCAGCCGTTGGCGCGAGCCTCTTCGATCGCCGTCTCGAGAATATCGGGGATCCACGCATACTCCCCCCGGATATAAATATAGGTTGCCTTGCTCCCCAGCGCATACGACGACACGATCAATCCCTCGATCAGCAGGTGCGGCAGGAACTCCATCAGGTACCGGTCCTTGAAGGTCCCCGGCTCCGACTCGTCAGCATTACAAACGAGGTGGCGCGGTACTCCTTCCGGCTTCGCCAGAAAGCTCCACTTCATACCAGTCGGGAAACCCGCACCCCCGCGACCCCGCAGCCCGCTCTTCTTCACCTCTTCCGTCACCTGGTCGGGAGTCATATTCTTCAGCGCCTTCTCCACGCTCGCGTAACCACCCTCGCGGCGGTACACATCATAGCCGCGGATCCCTTCCACTTTCGCTTTCTCTAACAATAATAATTTACCCATGATAATTTTATTAATTATTCGCCGCAGCCGTCCTCCTGCACTCCTCGATGATCTGATCCACCTTCTCCGGCGTCAGGTGTTCCCGGAAATGCTTGCCCAGCTGCATCATCGGCGCATACCCGCAGGCGCCCAGACACTCCACGGTCTTCAGCGTGAACAATCCATCCGGCGTAGTCTCCCCGACATTGATACCCAAGGTCTTCTTGATATAGTCGATGATATTGTCGCTCCCGCTGATCATACACGGCCCCGTCTGACACACCTCGAACATATACCGCCCCACCGGTTTCAGGTTGTACATCGAATAAAAGGTCGCCACCTCATATACCTCGATCGGCTCGATCTTCAGGATCGTCGCGACATAATCCATCGTCTCGGGGCTCAACCATCCCCCAAACTCCTCCTGCGCCAGGTGCAGTATCGGTATAATGGCGCTCTTGCTCTTCCCCTCGGGATAGCGGGCGATGATCTCATCAACCTTCTTTAACTTTTCGTCTGAGAACTTGATCATAACGTTTTTATTCTTTATTTGGTCAGCGTCAGAACTTTCCCCAACATCCTTGCGACGCTCCGTTCATCGTCATTACTACTATCAGGCGTCCATCTCCCCGGCAATAAGGTTCAGCGAGCTCATCACGATGATCGCATCGCTCAGCATCGCTCCCTTCGTCAACTCCGAATACGCCTGGTAATAAATAAAACAGGGTCTCCGGAAATGCAGCCGGTAAGGCGTCCGCCCCCCGTCGCTGATCAGATAATATCCAACCTCCCCATTCCCTCCTTCCACACACTGATACACTTCACCCGGAGGTATTTCCGTCTCCCCCATAACGATCTTGAAATGCCAGATCAGCGCCTCCATCTTCGTATATACATCGGCTTTAGGAGGCAGATAGTACGCGGGTGCGTCGGCATGATAAATTTCGGCCTCGGCGCCCTTCATGTCCTGTACCTTCCGGTAAGCCTGCTCGATGATGCTCAGCGACTGCCACATCTCCCCATTGCGCACGAGAAAACGATCGTAGCAGTCCCCCGTCGTTCCCACCGGTATCTCGAACTGAAAATCCTCATAGCTCGAATACGGCGTATGCACCCGGACGTCATAGTCGACACCCGCGGCCCTCAGATTGGGGCCGGTAAAACCGTAGTTCAGCGCCCGCTCCGCACTGATCGGCCCCGCGCCGATCGTCCGCTCCATAAAGATGCGGTTCCGGTTAAAAAGGTTCTCGAACTCCTTCAGGACCTTAGGATACTCGGCCAGGAACCTGTCGAGCTTCTCCCAGACGGCGCTGTTGAAGTTCCGCTCAAAACCGCCGATCCGACCCATATTCGTCGTCAGCCGCGACCCGCAGATCTCTTCATAGATCTCATAGATCAGCTCGCGGTACTGCATCACGTACAGAAAGCCCGTGAAGGCTCCCGAATCCACACCCACCACTGAGTTACAGATAAGGTGGTCCGAGATACGCGACAGCTCCATGATGATCACGCGCAGATAGTCCACGCGCTTGGGCGTCTTCACCCCGAGCAGCTTCTCGCAGGTCAGGTGCCAGCCCATATTGTTGATCGGGGACGAACAGTAGTTGAGGCGGTCCGTCAACGTCGTGATCTGATACAGCGGCCTCCGCTCGGCCAGCTTCTCAAAGGCGCGGTGGATATATCCAACCGTCTGCTCCGCGGAGACAATACGCTCACCATCCAGCTCGAGGATGTTCTGGAACACGCCGTGCGTCGCCGGGTGCGTGGGCCCCAGGTTCAACGTCGTCGTTGTCTTTTCAATGCTGCCTTCCGGAAGCTTTACGTGATGCTCGACACTCATGTGTGTAACTATTTTTTAGTCGGCCCCGGATCCATCCCCAACATCGTTGCGACAGAACTTCGTCGAAGCGTCGTCCCTTGCTTCTCCTCGTTCGTACCCTTCGCTACGCTCGGGTATGTTCATCGGCCGTAATTCTATTGATCTTCTTTTATTCCACCGGCGCTCCACTCGCCGGCACGACCGGCTGCCCCGGCTGCATCGGACTCTCCGACGGCCCCCGCTGGGCCGCGGCCGGCAACGGTCCCCGCCCAAACATTGAGTCATCTTTATCTATCCTCGTCTGGTCCTCCAGCGGATACTCCTTACGCAGCGGGAAATAATCCATCTCATCCACGTTCAAAATACGCTTCAGATTGGGGTGCCCCACAAAATTGATCCCAAAGAAATCATAGGTCTCCCGCTCCATCCAGTTCGCCGCGGAATACAGCTGCGTCGCCGTAAAAATATCCGGCTGCGCACTCGCCGTAAAAACCTTCAGACGTATCCTGATATTGTCCCTCAGATTATGCAGATGATAGACCACCGCCAGCTCACGGCCCGGCTGATTCGGATAGTGCACGGCCGTCAGATCGGTAAGGAACTGGAACCGCAGCTCCTCGTCGTCGAACAGGAACTGCAACACTTTCAGATTGTAATCCTTCGGCGCCTCGAAGGTCAGCAGACCATAAGGCTCTTCGAAGTTGGTCAGCTGCTCCCCAAATTTGGAAATAAGCCGCTCTTTGATCGTTTCGTTGGTTAATGCCATATATGCGCTATCGCCCCACCGCGGTGGGGCGACAATTTTATGTTATTGTATCCCGTAACTATTTAATAACCCTTTATACTGATCACTGTTTCGGCGACGGATACTCTCCTGCCCAACCAGGTCCTGGATCCGCATGAACCCGTCCAGGATCGCCTCCGGCCGCGGCGGACACCCGGGCACATAGACGTCTACCGGCACCACCTGATCGATACCCTGCAGCACCGAATAAGTATCAAAAATGCCCCCGCTCGACGCACAGGCCCCAACGGCCATCACCCAGCGTGGCTCCGCCATCTGGAGGTAGACCTGCTTCACGATCGGTCCCATCTTCTTGGCGATCGTCCCCATGACCATCAGCAGATCACACTGCCGCGGCGAAAAACCCAACCTCTCCGCGCCAAAACGGGCAAAGTCGTAGTGTGACGCCATCGTCGCCATAAATTCAATACCACAGCAGGAAGTCGCAAACGGCATCGGCCACATGGAGTTCTTCCGCGCAAGCCCCACCACGCTGCTCAACGTCGTGGTAAAAAAACCCTCGCCGGAGAAGCCCTCAGGTATATTGGCATAGGTGATATTATCCTTTGGATCTGCCTTTATCGGGTGAACATTGAACCTTACCGGACGTGCCATATCTTGAATAGTTTAAAGTTATGAAAGAGAACATTATGCCATGGTCGCAGGCTTATTATGTAAGAATAACATATTGCACCGGGCAGGGGTTCGCTCTTTCATATTTTATAGCAATCTTAATCAGTCTTCCCAATTCAACGCTCCCTTCTTGATGATATAGATGAAGCCAGCCAGGAAAAGGGCCACGAACAACAATACCTCGGAGAATCCCGCCCACCCCAGACCGCGGAAATTTACCGCATAGGGATAGAAGAAGATCACCTCTACGTCAAACAACACGAATAAGATAGCAACTAAAAAATATTTTATGGCCATCGGATGGCGGGCATTGCCAACGCCTTCGATACCGCTCTCAAAGTTCTGTAGTTTTTCGGCTGTCTTACGCTTGGGGCCAAGCAGATGGGTAACGCCGAGGACCATTCCGACAAAACCAAGAGCGAACAGAAATTGGACACCGATGGGGAAATAACTGAAGGAATTATTCGTTGCGTCGGTCGGAAGAATATTGGCCTGTAATAAGCTGATGTCCATTTTAAAGGAATTACACGGGCAAATTTAAGCCAGTGGTCGGAATT
>Ga0207695_10002582_pt1 | contig 26563 bp, 44 predicted proteins | sample KBSC54metaG_FD_184354 | JGI IMG/M metagenome (GOLD analysis project Ga0207695, IMG submission 184354) | Corn rhizosphere microbial communities from Kellogg Biological Station, Michigan, USA - KBS C5-4 metaG (SPAdes) (version 2) | ecosystem: Host-associated > Plants > Roots > Rhizosphere > Soil...
TGCTCGGCGAGCACGGGCACCGTAATCTGCTCGCCGTCGACCTCGACGGTGACCGGGCGGCAGCGCTCGGCGGGACGCCGGCGGAAGCTCAGGCGCTTCACTGCTTGCCCCCGGCCACATCGGCATCACGCGCAATGCGCTTCCAGTCCACGGATGGAACGTTCCGCGCGGTGGACTGGCGGGCGCGATCGAGGAAGTCTGCCAGTGTGATCGGCTCGTCCCATGCCGGGGCGTCCCGGTGCCGCCATCCGTCGGGATCGGCGATGTCCACGCCGTAGCGGGTGCACCACTCCTCGGGAGTGCGCTTTTCGGTCGCCTTCGCATCGTCGTCCAGCGCTGCGATGCGGTCGGCAAAGCGGGCATCCAGCGCCAGCATCGCCGGTACGGCGTCCAATCCGGCCTTCGCACGCTGGCATCGCGCCACCGCCCGCGTGTCCGCCTCGCGCTCGGCCAGTGCGGCGTTGAGCTGGGCATGTGCCTGATCCAGCTCAGTGCGAAGTTCGCAGACCTTCCTCGACTCGCCACAGGTGCACATGTCAAGCTCGGCCGGCATCCCCGCGACCTGAGCGGCGAGGGCGTCGCGCTCGGCCAGGACGGCGCGCAACATGCCAACGGTCAGGCAGTAGCGCCCCAGCCCCTCAATGACCGTGTCGTCGCTGTCCCCGCGGAAGTGGGTCAGGAACCTGGCGATGCCCTCGGCAGCCCCCTCGACCGCCCCGTCCTGCGCCTGCTCAGCCTCCACGCGCTCGTTCCACCACGTGATGGCCCAGTTGATCTGCGTGGCGGTGTAGCCGCCGGAAATGGTCGGGTTCGGCTCCAGCTCAGTGCCGGTCGCCGCCCCGTACTCGGCGATCGCCTGGTGATGCCAGGGCTGCGGCCGACCGCCGGCAAGGGCCAGCGGCATGCGCTGTGTACGCGGCCACGGCTGCTGCTCGCCGCCCGTCGCCTCGGCCGGCTGCTGCTCGTCCGGCCACGACATGGTGATCTGTGCGGTCCGGATCGCCTCGCGGATCGCTGAGCACCAGGCACCGTACTCGTGCTTCGACAGGTCGGCACCGACGCGAACGTAGACGTAGCTGCCGATGTCGTCGGCGTCGCGACCGCAGTAAAGAATGTGCTCCCGCGCGATCTCGTGCACGGTCTTCGGGTCGGGGGCGGTCATCGCGCGAAGTCCCTTGCCTTGATCTTCACCATGCGGCCGTCCTCGTGGTGCCAGACGATCCCCTCGCAGCCGTCCGCTTCGGCCAGCGCAAGCACGGCCTTCCGGATCCCGGGGAACGTCAGCTCCGGCACGTCAACGTGCACCGCGTAGGCATGCTCGACGAGCAGGTGCATGTCGCACCGCTCCGGGTTCCCGTTGACCTTCGGGCCGATCAGCTCGAACGTCCCGGTGTAGCCCTTGGGCGGTCCGCAGTTCTCGACAGCCTCGGCGTGGTACTTCGCGAACGCCGACTGCGCGATCGGCTCCCAGCCGACGGTCTTGCCGGTGGCACTGTCCGTCTCGACCGCAATGTAGTTCGGCGGCGGCGTCTTCCCGGGCTTCACCTCGCGCCGGGCCCACCAGGCGCCGTCTTCGTCGAGCATGACGCAGGTGCCGTCGAACTTCCGCGTTGCGACGCCTTCGCCGGCCAGAACCCATTCGCAACCGGGCGTGACAGACTCGGTGACGTAGCGACGGTCCGACTCGTCCCTGACGAACAGGGTGGGGATCTTCTTCATGGGCTCAACTCCAGTTGTTGTCGCGTGGTGCGCGGTTAGGTGGTGCTGGTGTCGGCGGCCAGGCAGCGGGGGCACCAGTCGCGGTAGTAGATCTCCCGCCACCCGCTTTGGCGGATCCAGGCGTCAAGCTCCGCGAGGGTGCGGAAACGGCGGTGGGGTTGCGCACCGCACTCATCGCAGGACAGGACAATCACGCGTCTAACGGCCATGTCACTCGACGACCTCGAATGTAACCGTCACCCTGAAGATGGTCTTGGGCGGGTCGCCCGGTGCCATCGCCTGAAACGCAACACGTTCGGCTTTCGCATCCGCGGCTCCGTAGAACAGCGGCGGCAGGTGAAAGATCCACGACGTCTTCGTCCGTGCGGGTGGTGAGAAGCCGGCGTTCTCCACGAGGTAGCCGACGAACGGCTTCGGGACCTTGGCGGGGGCGACTTTCTTGGCGGGCGTGGTCGCTTCGGCCTCGTCCAGCCTCAGCCGAACCGCCTTGGCCAGGTCCGGGGTTACGGCTTCGACCTGCTCGATGTCAGTCATGACCACCGGCCGCGGTTCGGTCGTCGTCGCTGTACGCGTACAGCCCGGACTGCGTGCCGTCGGTGATGACGGAACTTCGAATCCGCTGAAGAACTGCCGGACCTACAAGTCGCACGGCAAGGAGTTCCGCATCGGCCATCAAGGCGGCTTGAGTATGGCTCAGGTCAGCCTTCTTCAGGGCGTTCTCGGCAACCGAACCGAGGTAGTCACTGCCGTAAACTCCCGTATAGTTCGACGCCTTCGCCTTTGCCTGCTGCGCCTTCACCGTCGCACGCGAGCACGTCCGGCACCTTCGGTGCCCGGTCCTGGGGTCAATTTTCGTGTTTGCCTCATCGTAAGGATGCCCCTGAGGGCAGTGCGTCTTCGCTCCAACCCATCCAATTCCACGTCCAGTAAAGCCAGCACAAGCCCTGCATGCGCGGCCGCGTCCCCCGTTAACCAACTTCGTATTCTCAGGTGAGTACGGATGGCCTTGAGGGCAGTGCGTCTTGTCCCGATTTGGAAACCATCCACGGCGAATATTCTCGCCTATCGTAACTGGTTCCAAATGGTCGGGGTTAACGCACTTCCGGTTCCGGCAGAGATGGTCAAGCACCAGGTCATCTGGGATCGGGCCCACGAGGAGCAACCACAGCCAGCGATGCGCCCCCGTTTCCTTCCTCACGTCGCGATACGAAGTCGTAAATCGGCCGTAGCCAGCATCGCTAAGCAACCCCTGCCATTCCCAACAAATGCCAGTGGCGTCTACACGCACAAAAAAGCGGGAAATGTCACTGGCTTTAGCCTTGAAATCGGAGCGGTCGATAACGAGGTGGATGTGGCGGCGGGCGGTGTCGGGCTGGGTGGTCATGGTTCTCCGATCGAAAACGTCTGTGAGGGCTTCTGAGGGCCGCGCACGGCCCACGGCGTCTTCCGGGGCCTGCGCGGCGTTCTGGGGGCTGTGCGGGGCGCTGAGGGGTCGCGGTGAGGCACTCACGGCCGAACCGATGGGCGCGGGCGCGCATGGGGGCGGAGTGGCCCTGTGGGGTCCGTAGGGGCGCGCGAAGGTGTCGTTGCGGGTCCCAGGAGGTTCCGCCCCCTGGAAGGCTCTCTGCGGGGCGCTCAGGGCGTCGCTGGCGACGAGAGGCGTCACTGCCGACCCCCGAACACCGTGCCGATGAGGTCCGACACGTGCGCCAGCGCGTAGCCGAACGGCAGCGTCGCCACCGCGAAGAACCCGCACAGCAGCACCGCGGTACCGATGCCGCTGCGGATCCAGCCGGGGCTGCGGTCCCAGCCATGCTCCTGACGAGGCTCCCGGCGAAACGCGCGCTTCACGCCGCCACCCGTTCCGACCGGCGCACCGGCACCAGCCGCAGCGCCCCGCACGCCACACCCGCCGCCACTGCCTCCTCGCGGCCGGACACGCCCAGCACCACAAACAGCCGCCGCACCCGCGACTTCACCGAATCGGTACTCAAGTGCAGCTCGACGCCGATCTCCCGGTTGGACATGCCGCGGGCGATCCGCACCAGCACGTCGAACAGGCCCTCGTCGAAACCGGCCGGGACCTCACCGGTCACCGACACCGGCAGGTCGCCGCGCCGGATCGCGAGCCCGACAACCCCGGCACGGTCCCCGATGCCGTACTTCGCGGCGACACGGGCCATGTGGTTCTTCACCGTCAGCGGCAGCAGGCCGAGCTCCGCGGCGATCGCTGCGTTCGTCATGCCGCCCGCTACTAGCGCCACCACCTGCTTCTCGCGGTCGGTCAACGGCAGGCCGCGAAGTCCCTTCGGGGCGGTCATGCCGCGGCCCGCCCCTCGCCCATACGGGACCGGGTCCGAGCGGCACGGCGCTTCATGGCGCGCCGTTCGTCCTCGCTGGCATTTCCCCACACGCCGGCGTCCTGGCTGGTGTCCAGCGCCCACTGCAGGCACTGGTCGACGACGTCGCAACGGCGGCATACGGCCTTGGCGTCTTCGATTTGCAGCAACGCCGGCCCGGTGTTCCCGATCGGGAAGAAGAGCTCGGGGTCTTCGTTGCGGCAGGCTGCACGGTGGCGCCAGTCGGTGTTGGTGCTGGTCATGGTCGTCTCCTAGCTGCGGGGTTGATTGATCGTTTGCTTCTGTTCTGACCGTCAGGCGTTGTTGTCGCGCTGCGTCCGCACCCGTTCAACGTGCTTGGCCAGGTACGACCGGCAGTTCAGCAGCGCCTGCGGTGTGGCTTTCGCCAGCGGCATCGAGCCGATGAACACGCCGTCCGCGGTCTCGACCCGCTGGTGCGAGCCGCCGGGGATCACTTGCAGGCCAGCGCCCTCAAGGGCCTTGCGCAGGGCTTTGACGGTGGTGACGGGCATGGCGCGGACCTGCGCGCCGGTGGGTATCGCAGCCTCCTTCACGACTGCGCTCCAGCCCGGGAGTCGATGTCCTCGATCCATGCCACGCAGACCGCCGCGCTCTGTACCAGCTCGGTACGGAGCTTGACCGGGTCGTCTTCGGCCATGGCCTCGAAGACCTCCTCTAGCAGCACCGCGCGCCAGTCGGCGCCGCCGTGCTTGGCGAGGTACTCACAGCAGGCGCGGGCCTCGTCGGCCTTGTGCTGCATGACCGGTCCGCCGGTGCCGTCCTCGCGGTGCTGCTCGCCGAACTTGGCGATCTGCCGGACCCGCTCGGCCTGGACGTCACCGAGAACCGCAACGGTGCGGCAGTCGCAGTCGGCCACGCGCCGACCGCAGTCGGGGTGGTAGTCGCTGGGCGTGCACGTCTCGACCTCAAGCCCGTCGCCGTCGGGCTCGTAGTTGTCCCACCAGTACCGAACCCGGTAGGTGCCGACGGCGGGCGTGCCCTTCTCGCCGTCGAGTCCGAAGTGCCTGGCGTGGTACTCGGCGGAGCAGTCCTCGCCGTCCGGGTCGCAGTCCTTGGGGTGCTTCACGTCAAGGTGCAGGCCTGCCGTCGGCTCGTCGGTGACGGTGACGATGTGCCAGGGCTCGTAGTGGTTGTGCGGCCGGGTCGCCATCACGCACCCGCCGTCTCGTCAACCAGCTGAACCCACCAGCCGGTGAACACGCCGTCCTCGAACAGCACGTGGTGATTCGGCTGCTTGTCGTCCGTGCGCCACGAGTAGTCCGGCGGCGGGATGCCAGGCCCGGTGTCGCCGGATTCCCAGTCGATGATCGCGGCGTGCTTCGCGGCTTCCAGCGTGGTGAACGTGCGGTTGGAGTCCGCGGTCTCGTCGATGCTCGCGAAGAACCAGGCGGCGGTCGGCATGTCGTGCGACCAGAACGCCGGCTTGCCGTAGTGCAGCGCCACCGCGTAGCTCGGGTCCTGGAGCTCGACCGCCAGCGGCGACCCGGGGCCGAACCGGGCGTTGAACTCGGCCAGGTAGGCGCGGACCATCTCCTCGGTGAACGGCTTGCCGACGTCGTCGACAGCCGGGTCGGTGCCGTTGCCGGGGTAGTGCCGGTCGTGGGCGGTGATCTCGCCCATGCCGGGGAAGTACACGCACCACTCGGTGGTGCCGTAGTCCTCGGCGAACCAGGCAAGGTTCACCGGGTCGAGGATGACGGGGTCGCCGCCCGTGGTGTTGTTGCTGGTCATCGTTCGCGTCTCCTCGTTCGTTTCGGTCGGGTTGGTGCCGTACACGGCGGTCATGCGGGCACCGGGGCCTGCTCGGCGAGCGCGGCCCGGATCTCGGCCGCGGCCTGCTTCATCCGGTCGGCCTGTTTGTCCAGGGCTGCGAGCGTGTCGGCGATCTTTTCGGTGGCGCGGATCTCCGTCAGTGCGTTGCGAACCGCGGCAGCCCAGGCCTCTGGTGTGGCGTTGGTGCCGTAGTCCCAGTCGGCCAGGCGGAAGCCGGTCAGCTTCTCCAGCTGGTCCATCAGCTCAAGCCGCTCGCGGGTCTGCGGGTCATTGCGGAGCCCGGCCTCACGCTCGATCTTCGAAATCTCCATGCGGCGCTGCTCGTGAAGACGGCGGGACTGGCTCTCCAGCGCGTTGTTCTGCTGGGTCTCCATCGACACCAGCAACGCCGCAAGCAGCGCCGTAGACGGCTGAAGACTGCGGTGCTCCGGCTCGACCACCGTCTTGAACCGCCGGCCCCGACCGCCCGGAACCATCAGGCCCCAGCCGTTCGGCAACATCTCCGGCGGTGCAACGCCGATATCCGGCGCCACGATCCAGAACGTGTTCGAGTGCGGCCACCACGCCTCGGCCTTCGCCGGCGTGTCCAGCTCCCGCTTGAAGTCGGCGTGCGAGACCTTCAGCTCGTGGACGTCCACGGTGTAGCCGCGGGAAGCCCACATGCCGACGTGGATCGCATCGGCCCGGTTGCTGCGGTTCGGGGCGGTCACCTCGGTCAGGAGCACGCAGCCGGGGCGGGTGTTGCCGGGCTTGATGTAGTGATTGCGCAGGGCGTTGAGCAGGTCGACGGTGTTCACGCCTGGGCTCCGCAGCTGGCGGCACGGACCGTGGCAAGAAGCTCGGCGCGCTGCTGCGGGGTGTCGTCCCACCCGATACGGCCGAGGTACTGCCACGTCGGCGCCGCCCCGTCATCAAGCTCTTCGTCGTCGCCCCAGTCAGTGCGGGACACGTCGATGCCGTCGGCGCTGATGACGTACAGCCAGTCAACGAACGTGGCGTCGCTGTCCTGCGTGAACGAGGCGAACGCCTCGTGCCGGTCGCCGTGGCAGTAGCAGATGAAGCCTTCGCGGAACGGCTCGGCGTCACTCCAGCGGGTATCCGCAGCGGGGTCGTTGCCGAGCTGGGACCAGCCGCCAGGGTGCCGGTCGATGAGGAACGTCTGCATGGCGTTCACGTCGCGGTTGAACGGGCGCCGGTAAAGCTGCACCAGCAGGCCGGTGACGTAGGCGGGCGTTCCGGCGGAGTGGACTTGGCGGCCGGTGAAGCCGGCGCCGTCAGGGCGGGCAATTACGGACGGGAAGTACGACATGGGGTTCTCCTTCGGGGTTGGTGGCGGGCTAGAACGGAGCGTCCTCGGGCGAACCCCAGCCGCCCTGCCAGCTCTGGCCGGCAGCCTGTTGTCCGCCGCCCCACCCGCCCTGGCTCTGCTGGCCGCGGTTGGACTGCTGGCCGGTACCCTGCTGCTGGTTGCCGCCGGACTGGCCGCTGCGGGAAGTCTTGGTGACCTTCGCCGTCGCGTACTTCAGCGACGGGCCGATCTCCTCCACGTCCAGCTCCACGACGGTGCGCTTCTGGCCGTCCTTCTCGTAGGAGCGCTGCTTCAGCGCGCCCCTGGCGATGACACGGGTTCCCTGCGTAAGTGATTCGGCCGCATGCTCAGCGGCGTCCCGCCACAGCGAGCAGCGCAGGAACAGCGGGTCGCCGTCCTTCCACTCGTTCGCGTTCTTGTCGAACGTGCGCGGGGTGGAGGCAATGGTGAAGTTGGCGACGGCCGCGCCGGACGGGGTGAAGCGGAGTTCAGGATCGGCGGTGATGTTGCCGACGACGGTGATGATCGTTTCGCCACTCATGGGCGGGCCTTCCTGGTCATGGTTGGGTTGGGAATGGCTGGGGCGTTGCGGGCGCCCCGGTCGCTTTGTCAGCCGGGGTACGGGCTCTCCGAGGTGTTCACGGCGCGTCGCCGTTCAGCAGGCGAAAGTTCTTCGGCAGCGGCAGCACCCGGTCATACGGCTCCTGAAAACAGGCCGTCACCATGCCCGCGATGCCGTTGCGCTGCTTGGCGATGGTGATGTCAATCTCGCCTGCGCGAGTGTTGTCGCCGTGCGCATCAGGTCGGTGCGTCAGCAGCACCAGGTCGGCGTGCGCCAGGTACGAGTCGCGGTAGTCGAAGTCCTGAAGCGTCGGCTCCAGACCGATGGGCTTGTCGTCGCGCGTTACCAGCGGTACCGACACCACGACCGGGATACCTGCGCGTCCGGCCAGAGTCTTCAATGCAAACGACTGCATCTCAGCCCGGTGCTCCTGGTTCTCGACCCGCGCCCCATCCGTTAGCAGCAGGTGCGCGCCCTCAATGACCAACAGCCGCACGTGAGCCTGGGCAACGCGCTCGGCAATCTCGGCGATTGCGGGGTCGGCGCAGTTGAGGAACAGCGGCGCGGATCGCATCGCCTCGGACACGGCGGCGATACGGTCGGTCTCCCGCTCATCGAGGGTGCCCCTGGTGATGTGGATGTACGGCACGCCGGCCTGTGCGGCAACGAGGTGGTCCATCGTGATGGCTTCGCTGTGCCGGCAGCTGGTGAACAGCGTCGGGATGCCGCGGTTGATTGCGACGTTGCGTGCGACGTTGGCCGCGAGCGTGTCGGCACCCATGCCGTAGCGGCTGGCGATGACGACAAGGTGACCGCCGCGCAGGCCGCCATAGGCGAGCTGGTTGTCAAGGTCAGCCAGGCCAGTAGGGATAAGGTCGTTCATGGGGCTCCTTCAGTTGGTGTTGGATGCGGCCTTGATCCGGCCGTTCTCCTTCAGGAATGGCGGGCCATGTCGTCGAGGCGCGACACGTAGCCGCGGAACGCAAGCGGGATGGTGATGTCCTTGGGTCCGTTGCGATTCTTGGCGATGATCAGGTCGATCTCGCCGAGGCGTTTGCGGTCCTCGCCCTCCTCGGGCTCGGGATGGGTGAGGATCACGATGTCGGCATCGTTCTCAATGGACCCTGATTCGCGCAGGTCGCTCATCTGCGGCTTCTTGTTGGTACGTTGCTCGGCGCCGCGGTTGAGCTGGGCAAGAGCGATGATGCAGATGTCGAGCTCGATGGCCATAAGCTTCAGGCCGCGAGTGAACTCGCCGACCTCCAAATCCCGCCGCTCCGCCTTCTTGGTGGCGGTCATGAGCTGCAGGTAGTCCACGACCACAAGCTGCGGCTTCAGGGTGCGGCTCATCCAGCGAATCCGGGCGCGCAGGTGGCCGAGGCTGGTAGCGGAGTGGCAGTCGATGACCAGCGGGGATTCGCGGATCTCGTCGGCGACCTTGGCGATGTGTTCCCAGTCGTACTCGGTGAGGGTGCGGTTTTCGAGCCGGGTCATGGGCACGCCGGACCGTTGAGCGAGGGTGCGCTGCAGTACCTCGGTGCGGGGCATTTCCATCGAGGACACGAGGGCCGGGATGCCGTTGTCGATGGCGGCGTGTACGGCGACTTGCAGCCCGATGATGCTCTTGCCGCCGCCGGGCCGTCCGCCAACTACCACCAGCCGGCCGGGGCGCATGCTGACCTTCTCGTCGAGGTCGCGCCATTCGGTGGTGATGCGGCGGCCGTCGTCGGGCCGGGACAGGTCTTCGAGGTAGTCGTCGAAGTCGTCGCGGATCCACAGCGGCTCCTCGACCTTGGCGTGGGGGAGCGCGTTGTGAAGGTCGTCGATGATGCGGTCGATGTGTTCGAGTTCGAAAGTCGGGTGGCTGGTGATGCCGACTCCGCGGACGCAGGCAAGTTGCACGCGCCGACGGATGGCGTCTTCGCGAATTACCTCGGCATCGGCTTGCAGGTTGCCGATGGCGTGGGCGCCGACGTGGATTAGCTCCGGCAGGCGTTCGGCCAGGCGCGGCAGCGCAGCCATGCGGCCGGTTTTGGCCAGGTGGTTTCGGACTGCGATCTCGTCAACGGGCTTGCCGGAGCTTGCCAGTTCGGTTGCGGCAGCGAAGACGGCGGAGTGGATCAGGTCGTAGAAGTCGTCTTCGGTAAGGATCCCGATGACTGCGTCAACGTGCCGGGTGGAGAACATGACTCCACCGGCCACGGCTGCTTCGGCCTGGAGTACCGCAGGGTGCGGGCTGAGGTTGCCCGAGGTGGTGCCTGTGGTGTCGTCAGTGGTGGTCACCGCGGGTCCTTTCCTGTCTGGGCGAGGGGGCTGCAGTCGGGGCAGCGTTGGAACCCGTTGCCGGTGTCGATCAGGCGGGACGGCTCTTCGCACTTGCCGCACCAGTCGGGCATGGACGGGCCATTGGATTCGGACGGCCGTTCCGATCGATAGCGACTGGGCTGGGGCAGGCGAGAGTGAAGGAAGCCGCCGAGGCTTTGAATGGGGTTGGGCGGGTTGTCGGTCATGCGTGCCCGCAGTTCATCTGCGGGCCACCCAAGGGCCAGCAGTTGCGCTATCTCGGTGGCGAGCTTTTCGGCTGTTCGCCGTCCGGGGCGGAGATTGGCGGGCTCAAGCGCAGCAAGGAGTGCAACCGCTTCGGCTTCGTAGGCAATGTCCGCAGGGTTGCCCGCGGGAAGATCCGATCCACCGCCCGACCGTTGGCCGGGAACGGTTGTGTCCGGCGGCCGGGAGTCGTTCTGGTTGGTTGGTTTTAAACCTCTAACCTCTCCTGGCGTGACATCGCGTGACATTCGCGTTTTGTCACGTGACGTGTCCGGAGTGTTGTCACGTGACGCGTCACGTGATTTTTCATCCTCCCTCGCGGCAGCCTCGCGCTCCCGCTGAGCCCTCTTGCGGTCGCGATCCGACCTCCGACGTGCAGCGAGAGCGTCGAGCTCGGACTGCCAGTCTGCCCATCGCTTGATCTGGTAGCCGTCCTCAACCTCAACCCAGAGGCCAACTTTTACGAGCGTGGCCGCGCGCCGATTTGCGTTCGAAGGAGTGAGGCGTTTTACCAAATTTTTGCTCACCAGCCCGGCCGTCTCCTCCCTGGCGCAGTACGCCAGGGCGCGAACGAAGAGCAGCTCTGCCTGTTCGCCGGCGGCCACGATTTTCGGGTCGTCGGCGTAGTTGGCGGCGAGCTTGAACCACTCCATGTACGTGCTGCTCTCTGTGGTGGGCTAGCGGGTGGTGATGTTGGACGGCAAGGCAACAGATGGCTGCGGCACTTCGGGTTCCGCTTTGAATGCGCGGACCAGAGCGGCAAAGTCCTCGGGAAACATGCGGTAGCGGAGCGCTTCCACCGCCCGCTGCGGCCCCTCATCAAGGCGAAGTTCGATGGAGGCTGGCCGCCGGTTGTGGATCACGTTGTACAGAGGTCGTTCGCGACGGATTGCTTCGCGCTCGATGGGGGAGTTGCCTCCGCCGCTGTACGGGATGCACTCAATAGCTACGAAGGCTACGAGCCCCCACCACGCTGAGGATCTTTGGTGATCCACCCATCGCTGTGGCTTGCGGCTCCAGTTGGTGACGCCGATGTAGAGCAGTGCGCCCTCGGCGTTGAAGAAGCGGTACAGGATGCCGTTTTTCAGCGACTGATGGATGGGCATGTCGGCGGGCCGCTCAATGGGCGCGGGCGCCTTGATGGCGGATGGCATCCACTGTGCTCGCGGGCCGTGAGGCTCAAACGGGTAGAGCTGCAGGCCCGTCGCGTTGTTGTCGATCGGCATGTGACCATCGTACCGTAAATCTTGGAAACCTTGATAAGCTTGACTAGGAAACCTTGCAAAGATCGACTTGCAAGCTAGACCGTTTACACTGACCCCGTGACCACAGGAGCCAAAGTGACCACCGACACCATCAAGCCCGGCGACGTCTACAAGAGGCTGGGACCCATCAGCCGCGAGGCCACGGCCGCCCGTCCCGAACTGGACGAACTGCCCGTGGTCTTCGTGGAGAGCCGCAACGTCAAGACGCTCGCCCTGGTGCCGGCATGGCTGGCGGAGTGGGCGGTCGAGCACGCCGCCGAGGTGTTCGCCAGCGTGAAGGCCGACCGCGCCAAGGGAACCTGACCTCACGACCTACCCGCCGATCCGCGCGGCAGCATCACGACGTTGAATAGCTCGCCCTGCTCGATCGCCGGGCAGCGGTGCGTCTCGTGGCCGACCGGGTCAATCTGCTTGTTCCAGACCAGCGCGGCCTGAACCTCCGTGACGGTGCCGCCGCCCGGCAGGTACAGGCCAGCGCGGCTGGGTGCGAGGTCCAGGGTGCGACCGTCCTCGTGCTGGATAACAGGCAGGGCGCATGCCTTGCAGAACGTCCGGTTCATGCCGCGCCACCAAAGCGCTTGTCGATCTCCGCGGCCACGATGTGGCAGTGGCACCGCAGCGGCGCACACCAGCAAGCCAGGACCCGCCCGCGCAGCGCCTCAAGCTGCTGCTCCAGATCGGGCCGGCGCACCAGGTCGTCGCGGTACAGGTTCAGTGCGATGTCGCGTCCGTACTTGCTGACGCTGTATCGGTTGGCCAGCGGGTGGCCGTCGAGCAGCCGGCCGCGGCCCCACCACTGGCGGCGTCCGAGGTAGACGACCTGCGGGTTAAGTTCGGGGTCGAAGTCGGGGTGTCCGCGGCGTCCGCTCAGGTTGATGACGCTGGTGTGTTCAGCCACGACGAAACCCCCTGATCAGAGCGCGAATCGACAGGTTGTGCGTTTGTGAATCCGTCGAGGGGTTTTGGCGGTGGCGCCGTCCCGCACGGCCGTGCGCGACCCACGCGCTCCAGGCCATGAGCGCAGCGATGATGACGAAGCCGAGCGCGACGACGTAGTGCAGACCCGGCGAGGTCGTGACCGTGTCCGCTACGGCAAGTCCGGCGAATCCGAGTGCGATACCGGCTACGAGCTGGAGGGCTTTGATCCCGGCGAACTTGGCGGTGTGCTGGCTGGCGCGTTGCCAGCCGGGCCACTGGTGGAAGATCTGCGCGAGGTGCCTACGCATCGCACGTCACCCCCACCCGGTACGGCACGAGCCGCGTATCACCGGGCACGTACAGCGGATGCTTCGGCTGCCCGTTGGCGGTGGTGCCGAGGCAGTGCAGCCGAACGCCAGCATCGGCGAGCATCTCGGCGACGTGCTGCCCTCGGCCGTTACGTGTCCCGTGCGTGCCCCAGGCTGCAATGACGTTGGCGCGTCCGGCTGCTTGGGTCTGGATGAACTGGTCGCCGAGCGGTTCTATCGGGTCGTCGTGTGTCCACAGCGCTTTCGGCTTGGTGGACCGCAGTGAGTACAGGTTCACCACGACGAGTCCGGAGTATCCGGCGCGCTGCGAGAAGCTGCGGCAGCGGCGAATTGTTGGATCGTCTGCGAAGGCCGATGCGGTCGAGGGGTTGAGCATGACCCAGCAGATCGTCGGGCCGTGTCCCCATCTGCGGAACAGCGCGTACCGGTATGCGCCGTCGGGGCTGAACGTGGCCCGATCAACGCCGGCGGTGTGTTCGTGGCGGTCGGTGACGAACCCGGGGCTAGGCATGCTCGGGCCCCGTCTCTTCGAGCACCCCGTCGAGCATGTCCCGCAGTACTTTCGCGTTGCCGCGGTCGATGAGCAGGGTCGCGGCCCAGTTCCCGGCGTGGTCGTTGAGCGGGATGTCGATGGTGTCGCCGCTCATGCCGACGGACTCGCCCCAGGTGTACGTGCCGGTTTCGCTGAACTCGATGACCTGCTGTACGTCAAGCAGGCCTTCGCGGGACGGGTGCGGGTCCCATGCGATCTGGCCGTCGCGGACGACGACGGCGTGGGAGATGCCGCGCGGCGACGGTCCGATGGCGAGTCCGAAGTCCGGCAGCGTGTTGCCGTTCCACGCGCGGCGGTGGATCTGCCATCCGTGCTGGCCGGCGAACGCCGCGAGGGCGAGTGGCCATACGCGGGTGTCGTCCTGGCAGGTGAAGTGGGGGACTTGGGCCGGGTCGAGGTTGAGCAGGGATGCGACGGCGGCGCGGACGCAGTCTCCGGGTACGCCGGTTGGGTTGCCTGCGAGGAACGACTGGGTGACCTCGCGCAGGTCGGGGTGCTTGCGGAAAAGTGCAGGATCGTTGTCGGTTCGGCGTTGGTCGCGACCGTTGCCAACGTTAGGGGCCTGCTGAGCTGTGTTGTTCACGGCGTTCTCCAGAGGGAAGGAGAGCCGGGCGCGGGGTGATGGCCCGCACCTCGGCCGGGTCGGTCAGTCCTTGATGCGGTAGCCGTTGCCGTCGGGCTTCCACGTGCCGGCGGTGACGAGCTGGTCCACCAGCGCGGGCGTCCCGAACGCGTGGGCGATGTGCTCGGGCACGAAGTTCGGGTTGCTGGTGTCCGCAGCCCAGGCGCGGCAGCGGTCGTGGACGCCGGCCGTGCCGGCGGCGTGGCCCCCGATTGCGGGCTTCTTGTGCCGCGCCGTTGCCGGGCGCTTCTTTGCCGCGGCCGTCGGGGTGCTGTGGATGCCCTGCAGCTTGCGGCAGGTGATGACGCCGAGGCGGGTGGCAAGTGCGTCTTCGGCCGCGCCGATGATGGCGGATGCCTTGGCGAGCACCTCGTGTCCGGCGTCGGTGACGGCGATGGTGTGCCGCCGTCCGGTGCCGGGAATGCGGGTGGCCTCGATGAGGCCTTGCGCGGTGAGGTTGTGCAGCAGGATGGTGCCGGTCTGTGGGGTGATATGGCAGGCACGTGAGGCGTCAGCGCCGCTGCATCCGGGGTTGGTGGCGAGCGCAGTAAGGAACTCGACCTGCGGGACGGTCACGCCTAATGGGCGTAGTTGCCTGTCGAGGGTGTTGCTGACGTCGCGGGCTACGGATCGCAGGGCCTGGATGGTTCCGGCGGTGTCAGTCATGGCGTGCGGTCCTTTCGGTTGCGGGATGATGCGGTGGCCGGCCGGCCCGGGGTCGTTAAGGGATCCCGGGTTGGCCCGGTCAGAGCTGGTTGCCGATGCGGTTCCACGGCCGCCACTTCTCGCGCTGGTCGATTTGGTTTTGAAGCCGGGCGTTCTCGCGCTGAAGCCGGTCAATCTCCAGATCGCGTGTGTCGATGCCGGCTGCGAGTTCACGACAGCGCTGCTTGTCGCGCCGCGACTCTGCGACGGCGTCCTCGAGTTCTGCTTCGGCGGCTTCGGCTCGGGCGGTCTGTGTTGTGGCGCAGGCCTTGTAGATGTCGGCGAGCGCTCCGGTCCGGTGGAGGTCGTCGGCGAGCCTGCGCACGGTGGCGGTGAGTCCGGCGACTTGTTCCTCCAGCGTCGGCTCGATGACGGCGGTGAAGGTGGGCATGGGAGCGGTCACAGAAGTTCTCCGGTGGGGACGTTCGCGATGAACCGGCCGTCGAGGGTTGCGGTGTGCACGTCCACTTCGAAAGCGAACGGCATGGTTCGCGGCATGGCGGGCTCGCAGTCGGACGGCGCCTCGACGGCTTCGGCTGCGGATTCCGCAGCGAGGCAAGCGGCATGGTCGGTGCACCAGTGGCGGCCGGCGAATGTGATACCGCCGGGCTGGTAGGCGGCGCAGGCCAGGCCCTCGGCGAGGGCGTTGAAGACCTCGGCAGCCTTCCCGGGCTTGCTGCCACCGAACTGGAGCACGTCGCCGCGTTCGGCCACCGTCGCACCGCACCGTTTGGCCCGCGCGATCCGCTGTTCGTCGGTGATGTCGCGGATCTCGTCGATCCACAGCGGCACCGCGAAGGCGAGCGACTCCAGGAGCGTGATCTGCCGTGGGTCGTCGGCGATGCTCAGGCCTTCGGCGTTGGCGAGCCGGCGGGAGGGCAGGAAGTGCGGCTCGGCCGTCATGGGGTTTTCTCCAATCCGACAGCGTCGGCAACGGATTGGCGTTGCTGTCGCTTCTTCGCGGCGTAGGCTGCACGCTCGGCCAGTTCCTTAGGGTCCGTGGCGGTGCGGGTGTGGACGCGCTTGTCCATGCGACGCTTCGGAGGGGTCTCGCCTTCGAACCACAGCGCGTCGAATGCTTTGCGGGAGCGGCCGATCAGTGCCTGGAACGTGTCGGGCTTAATGTTTAGGGCCACGGCAGCGGCGGCGTAGTCGCCAGTTGCGGCCAGCGCCCCGAACGCCTCGCCTTGGCGTCCGGTGAGGGCGCTGAGAACCTGGGCAACGGCTACGCGCTCGACCACAGTGGTTTCGGGCGACGGCGCCGGGTGGGAGTGCCAGCCCCAGTAGCGGCCGAAGTTGGTGCCGTCGTTGGTGCCGTCGCGCCGCGCCCCGTGCATCTGCATGGCGCTGCGGACGTCGTCGGCGAGGGCGCGTCGGCCGGCTTCCATCAGTTCGATTCGGCTCGGTGCCTCGGCGGTGTAGAGGTGTTCGACGATGCCGTGCCACGCGGTGGCGTGCTGGTCGTCGCGGTCGCCTGCGGGCCACCAGTTGCGGCCGTTGCGGACGACGCGCTTGGCCAGGTCGTCAAGGTCGGTCAGGGTGTAGCCGTGGCGCAGTGTTGTGGCGTCGCTGGGGGCGGGGGTCGAGTCGACGTCGTGGTGGATGGCCTTCTCGGTGGCGGCTGCTTGGTCGGTCTCGACGGTGGCGATCTTCCATCCGCGCACCTGGGCGGTGGAGGGCGTGTGTCGTCTCATGACTTCGCCTTGGGCTTGTGGGCGCGCCGCCACTGGGCTTTCGGGGTGAGCGGGTCGATAAGGCCGAGGTGCTCTAGGAGGTCGCGGGCATCCGCGGCGCCGTGTGCGCGGGCCGCGACAGCACGCATCGCCGGCATGCGGAGTTCCGGCGGCACCTTGGCGGTGGTGGGGTAGATGTCGGGGATGTTTGCGCCGACGGTCCGCTTCTTGTCGGCGCCGTCGCCGGGCAGCAGGTTCTCGGTGAGGCTCATGCGGCCAGCGCCTGACGGTCACGGGCGCGCTTGGCGACACGCTCGCGGGCCTTGTCGAGGGTGTTGCGGGACACCCCGAGGCGTTCCGCGGCCAGGTTCCAGCCGACGTTGCTGGTTTCCCGGATCTCCTCGGCGTCAGCGACGAGGTCTTCGGAGCGGCGGACGCCGTACCACCGCATCGGCGCCGCCCCGGGGTCGTCGATGTCGTCGCACCATGCGCCGGCCTGGGCCCACCGGCGCTTGCGGGCCAGTGCCCGTGCGCGTCGCGCCGTTTCCGGGTCGATGCCGTTGCCTTCGGCCGGGATGCCGGACCACGACGTAAAGAGGTCTGTGACGGCTTGAGCGTGCCGGGCGTCGATGCGCGCGCAGCACAGCCACGTGCGGATCTTTTGGGGCGTTTCGCCGATGGCGCTGGCGATGTGGTCCGCGTCGTAGCCGTCGTGGTGCAGGGCCTGGATGCGGCGCCGGGTTCCGGTGGCGTCGGTTTTGGCGTCTGCGGCGTGGAGCGGTCGCGACGGTCGGGCCTCGACCGCGAGGATCCTGTTTGCGACGTCCGTTTCGATGGTCGTGGGGTTGCGGTACAGGATGCGGTGGACTTGTGAGCGCGGGACTTCGGCGAGGTCCGCGACGGCACGCCAGCTGGTGCCGGCGGCCATGAGGTCGCGGATGTGACGGCGGACGAGTGCCGGGTCTGCGGTGTCATGTGCCGGCGTCGATTCGATGAGGACGGCGGTCACAGTGAACGCTCCAGGTCCTCGCCGGTGATGGCCTCGACAAGTGCCGAGTACAAGACTTCGGCGACCGGGGCCGTGACGGCATTGCCCAGGCCCCGGACGATCTGGCGCTTCGACCCGAAAGGGATGCGGTAGTCGTTGTCGAACGACATCGCCCGCTGAATCTCGTGAGGCTCGAGCATCCGGAAGTCGACGTCGCTGATCCCGGCGTCGGCCATGCGCGCCGCGGCGGCATCACCGAGCGCCTCCAGGCGCAACTGCTCGCGGGACTTCGGCTCACCCTTCTTCCGCTTCGGCAGAGCGGCGATCAGGTCGCTGATGCGGTCGATCTCGTCAACTTCGCGCCGCACGATCTCGGGGTCGATGTTGAACGTGGCGGAGGTGGCGCGTCCGTACCGGTCCCGGGTGGACAAGGTGCCGATCGGCTGGGCGGGCGTGGAGGCAGTGCCGTTGCCGTAGTACGGGACGAGCATGTCGACGGACTTCGACACGATGCCGTGGTGGTTGCCCGACGCGCAGACGGTCGTCAGGGCGTGGTCCGCGGTGGCGGGAGCTTTCGCAGACCCGCCGCCCCGCAGCGTGACGACCACCGGCGGCACTGTGGCCAGGCCGGTCTCGTTGCGGCAGGTCTGGGTGCGCGCCGGATCGGAGACGGGCTGGGCGTCCTTGCCGGGCCGCCCCTCGACGGGCACCAGCATCGGCGGGACCGCGACACCGTCGGTTTCGCGGGTGGTCCGTGTCGGCATCGGCTCGGTAACCGGGGTCGGTTCCTGTCGCCAGGTGCCGCCGGCCGGGGCCAGGTACGGCACGGCGGGGCTCAGCGGCTGGGCAAACCTCAGGACGCCGGTGCCGATGCGGGCCATGGTGCGGAAGGCGAGAGGCTCTTTGCGGTCGCCGATGCGCTGGGACTTCAGCGACCAGTCGATGGCGGCGTGCGCCCCGAGCGTCTCGGGCTCGACGACCTGTCCGCGGCAGCGCGTATCGGGGCAGCGGTAGACGTACTGCGCCCGGTATCGGCCCATGTCCTTGGTGGGGTCCTTGAACCGCTGCACGGCCTTCACGGGGCGGTCGCAGCGCGGGCACCAGGCGGTGGGGCGCAGCCATTTGTCGAAGTCGGGGTCGCGGCCGAGCGCTTCCAGCCAGTAGGCGACGTAGAGGCGGTCGCGGGACTGGGGCGCACGCAGTGTCCTGACGGGCTCGGCGTGCATGGAGTTGAAGGCGATGACGCGGGTCTTGTAGCCGAGCTTATGGAACTCGCCGAGCCAGCGGCGCCACTGGTCCCAGCGGCGGCACTCGATGACGTTTTCGACGACGCCGACCAGGACCGGCTGTCCGGAGATCCACATGGCGTTGAGGTAGCGGTGGACCTCGTCCATGAGGAGCCGGGAACGCACCGTCTCCTCGTCGTCGCCGCCGGGCATCCCGGGCAGCGCTTCCTGGTTGGACTTGTCGAAGTCGCGGACGACGCCGGCCGCGTTGGTCCACTTCGGGCACGCGGGGGAGGCGGCGAAGATGGCGCAGGGCTGGAACTTGGTGACGTCGTGCCGCTGGACGTCGCCTTCGTAGTGTTCGACGTCGGGGAAGTTCTCCCGGCTGACTCTCAGGACGTAAGGGTCGTGGTTGGCGGCGAAGCGCCCATAAGTTCCGGGGACTTTGAGGATGCCCTGGAAGTCACCGGAGAAGCCGGTGAACTCGGAGAACACGCCGAGGCCGTCGGTGTCGCGGCTGATGCCGAGGGTGTTTACGTTGCTCATGCGGCACCGTCCATGGGTGTGATACGCAGCGCGATCTGGTTGTGCCGAACCGGTGCGCCGAGCACCACTTCCACCTTGATCAGGTGCTTGCCGTTGTCGTCAGGAAGCACCCCGGCGTCCACGACGCCGTCGATAGCCGCCTTGAACGACGGATACCAGTTGTGAGCGTCTCGGCGGCGCTTGTCGTGCGGGTGCAGGACGGCCTCGATGGTGGCGCGGTTGAGCGGCGGGATCTGCACGTCGAGGGCTGATTTCTCGGCGGCTTCTCGCAGGGCCTTGGTGATGCGAGCCCGGGTGCGCCAGTGAGTACGGTCGTTGGCGTTGAGGAGCTTCAAGCCGGCAGGCAGCGTCACCACGTAGGTGGTGGTCTCGGTGGCGTCGGTGGTCATGCCGCACCGCCCCGCACGAGGAACGAGCCCTGCGGCAGTCCGCGGTCGGTGAGCTTGGAGATGGTCCGCAGGACCGCCGTGGGTGTCTTGCAGTCGATGGTGCGGATGTTCGGGGAGAACCGGCGCCCGGTGGTGCGCAGGTATTTCTCCAGTCGCTCCCGGTCTGTCTGGTCGACGCTGGCAAGGTGGTTGGTGTCGACGATGATCGTGTACTTGGGTCTCATTGCGGGACTCCTCCGAGGTACATGGCGTGCGCATGGGCCCCGAGGTGCCGCAGAAGCGCAGCGATCTGCTTGGCTGTGGCAACCTGGCCGCATTCGATGAGGGCCCGACCGTCGGCGAACCTGTGGGCGCCGTGACGGTCGAGGAGCCGGTCGAGGGTTTCGCGACGGTGCGGGGCCATGGCGCGGGCGACGTGGACGTTCACGCACGGGGTGATCACAGTGCTGCCACCGCCTCCCGCACGGCGCTACCCAGCTGCTCCCGGACCGCGTCCAGCACGACCCCCAACGACCCGCCGGCGCCGGCAGCGATCGGATCCGCGCGCCCGTCGGTCACGTAGGCGACCAGGCGGTCGCCGACGACATCCACGACCAGGCGCCAGGCTCCGTCGGCGCGCAGCAGGGCGATGCCGAGCAGGTCTGCCGAGTCGTCGGCGGGCGTGGCGTCGGGGACGTGCGGGCGTTCGGATCCGGGGCAGCGGGGCCAGGTGCGGGCGTCGTCGAGAATCGCCAGAACCTCGGCGGACGTCAGCGGTGGATCGGCGAGGGTGGTGGTCTTGTTCGTCACCGGCGTCGGCCCTTCACGAGGGCCATGAGCGGGCAGGCGGGGAGCTCGTCGTCGCAGTCGGCGTCAGCGAGATCGGCGCACACGATGCAAGATGGCGAGGTGCCGCGGTCCATCCATTCGCCGGCCACTTCGGTGCCGCACAGCGCAACGTCGCCGGGGTCGTCGTCGCGGCAGCAGGTCACGTGGATCAGATCGGGCGGCAGGGTGCGGCCGGGAACCCGGACCGGCAGCTGCTCGGTTGTTGGGGCGGTCACTTCGCACCCGCCCGGATTTCAGTGCGCGGAAACTGCCGCACCCGAAGCTCCGCCGGCCATTCGTCCGGGTCGCCGCCCTTGCGGCTCGCAGCCTTCACGGTCCGGCTCCACGCCGTACCGAGCTGCTTCATAAAAGCCGGAACGCCGGCCGCCTCGCACTGCCCGAGCAGCGTCCGCACCCAGTCCAGCTCCGTCGTCCTGGGCTTGGCGCCGCTCTCACCGCCGCAAATGACCCAGTGAAGCCCGCCGGCCGGACCGACCCGCCCGTTCAGGGCGGCGAACATCTCCGGGATCCAGTCCCCGATGACCTCGCCGTACTCGACGCCGAGCCAGCGCGACAGGTCCACGGGACCCAAAAGCGGCTCGCACGACAGGAAGCGCGTCCGCGCCGGCGCGGCGAGCAGATGCGGGATGCGGGTCTCGGCCCACCTCTGGTTTTCGACACTGGTCCCGAGCCACACGCTCTCCGGCCAGTCCGTACCCCAGGGCGCCATCGCGGCGACATTCTCGGGACGCTTGGTCAGCAGTTGCCAGTGCAGCCACGGCGTGTTCTCGATCAGGTCCCACAGCCGCTTGCGCGGCTCGACAACGTCCGGGTGGTCCTCGAACACGTCGGCCATGGACGCGCAGAACACGCGCTTCGGGGTGCCGTCACGCTCGGCGTCGCGGTTCCACTTCAGCGGCTGCTTCCAGTGGGTGTCGGACATCATCCGGCGCGGGCCTTTGCGGCGCCACAGCTGGTCGTGGCCGTACCGCGTGGCGAGGGTGTCGGCGTAGCGGGATCTGCATGCGGGGGAGACCCGCGCGCAGCCCCACCACGGGTTAAATGTAAAATCCGTCCATTCGATCTTTGAGATGCTCATGACTGCCTCCGGTTGGAGTTGGAGGTGCTTGTGGTGTGGCGCCGGATCCGGCGCCCGGGGAACCGCCTGGGCCGGCGGTGAAGCTCACGTGTGGGCAGCTGCGACACGCCCGGCAACTGCTCGGCGTCCGCAGGGTCGTCGGTGCTGAACGAGCCGCACAGCTCTGCGTACTCGCGGTCCAGCGCGTCACGCCGGACGTACCGACCGATCCACACCGCGCCGTTCACGGTCAGCCGGTGCAGCAGCCACAGCGACACCGGCACGGCGACGAGGCAGGCGACGTCCGCGACGAACGCCGGCAGGTCCTCGACGACCGCCAGGACGATGCGGGCGATGACCGCGGCCATGCGGTGCGGGAACGAGGGGGTCACGAGGCCTCCTCGAAGTCGAGGACCGGCTGCGACAGGCGCTTGGCCGCAGCCTCGGCGTACTTCTCGTCGCCTTCGATACCGATCGCGCGGCGGCCGGACTGGCGGGCGGAATCGAGCGTGGATCCGGAGCCGGCGAACAAGTCCAGGACCAGACCGCCGGGCGGACAGGCGTACCTAATGCACGGATCCAAAATGCCGAGCGGCTTCTGGGTCGGGTGGATAGCGCGGCCATGCATCGAGCGGACGTATTGGACCGAGCGCATCAGGCGCGGGCCGCCGTCCTCGCTGGTGTAACTGCCGCGCTCGATGTCACCCATGTGTGTCGGGCGCTGCTTACGGCGCACCGCACGAGCCACGGCATCCGGAGTGGTCGGAACGTCCCGGTGTTGGTCAGCCCAGTTGCCGCGATACCAGTGCGTTACGGACTCGTGTACGCGCTTGAACCGGTCGGCATGGAACCCGGACCCGTTGTGCTTTTCCCACACGATGTCCTGCGAGAACTTCCAGCCAGCCTCGGTGAACTCGTGACCGTGCTCCAGAAACATCCGCATCGAACCGAAGCACCACATTGAGGTGGCAGCCGTGGCGGCGAGCGTCGGCCAGCCGTCGACCCAGCGGTCCCACTTCAGCGAGGTCTCGCCGTAGGGGCAGTCGGTGACGATGGCGTCGACAGTGAGATCGAGCTCGGGTAGCACCTCGCGGCAGTCGCCGAGATACAGGGAACAGGTGTCGTCCTCGAAGTAGGGCTTCATGCCGCAGCCGCCTTCCGCTGCGCTTCCACGCCCACCCACACCGACACCGCAGACCCGCCGGACTCCGGCCGGTGCGACGTGTCGAACAGCCGCAGGCCGAACGCCATCGCGTGCTCGACGACGCCCTCGTGGTGCAGCTGCGCCATGAGGATCCCGGGCCACTTGTCGCTGCGCGGGTTGCGGATCCGCAGCGGCGCGTCCCGGATGCAGTCGAACGCGGTGAACCGGCCCGGCTCGGCGGCACGGAGGATGAAGTACGGCGCGGCCTCGGCGCGCCAGTCGGCGAACGACTCGTAGCGGTCGGCGGCGACGTCATCCGGGTTGGCAACGGAGCCTTCCGGCAGGTCGCTGCGGTCTATGAGTGCCTGTTGACCTGGCATTTCAACGGTTTTAGACATGCTTGGGGCAACTCTCAGAGCGGGTGCGTGAAGTTTGGGTGACCGGCAGACGCCCCTGGATAGGAGGATCGGGGCGGGACGTCTGCCGGCCGGTGGTTCAATCCGCCGGGGGGAGTGCGGACTGAACCGGCTTAAGGCGCCGGACTACTCCGGCCGCGTATCCCGAGGCGGGATCTCTTTCAGGTCCTCGTCGTCGAGCGGGCGCCACGGCTCGGGCACGAAAGGCTTGACGTAGTCCCGGCCCGGGATCGCCTGTGACAGGTCCTCCTGGAGCTGCTGGTTCTCGCGCCGCATCATCACCAGGTTTCCGACGAGGAAGACGATGCCGAGGAGAAGGAAGCCGATGATGATGTAGGCGATCACGAGGTCACCGCCACGGAATTCTGCGACTTCGTTTGGCGCCGCTCGGACTCGCATTGCGGGCAGTAGCGCTTCCCGCGCCGCGAGAGATCGAATGGATGACCCTTGGCGCATTCGGTCCGCCTGGCGTTGTAGCTCGTTGGTGACGACCCACGCAGGTTGTTGACCTTTCGGGTCACGGGCTCAAGGTGGTCCGGGTTGACACACGCTCGATTTCGGCACAGGTGGTCGAGTTCAAGTCCGCGTGGTATCGGCCCAACAAGAAGCTCGTAGGCAACCCGATGGGCCTTCTCCCAGCGCCCGGCCCGATAGAAGTGGCCGTACCCCTTGGGGTTCTTGTAGGCCGTCCACTCCCAACAAATTCCTGACGCGTCCACCTTTGACCACAGTCGATCCGCAACCGACAGGGGCTCGCGAAGGGGGTCACCGTGGAGTAGCCAGCGCTTGTAGTGCTTGTCGCACCAACCGCGGGTTCTGCCGCTGCCGTTGCATTCAGGAATTGAGCAAGGTCGTTTGATTTGGGCGTTCATGACTGAGCCACCCATTCGCGAACCGGCCACGAACCGTCGTAGTCGCCATCGGTCTTGCCCTGGCGCCGGTGATACGCCTCCAGCCCGGCCATCTGCTCCGCGCGCCAGCCAACCTGCCACCGGTGCAAACTCTCGAGGCTCGCCTCTCCGACCTGCGGATACCTGACGGCGATCTCCTGCGCCAGCCGCACCGCACCTAACGCGTCCGCCGCCGCGTCGTGCGCGTTTGCCAGGCTAATTCCGTAGAACTCACACGTCGCGCCCAGAGTCCGGCTGCCCCGGCGGTACTTATCGGCCGCCTTGTCGATCACGTGCGGGTCAATCACCGGCGACGGGACCCGGCCCAGCCGGTCCGACAGCGTCGGGACTCCGACGCGACGACATTCCCGGTCCAGGATCGTGAAGTCGAAGCTGGCGTTGAACGCGACCACCGGAGTTCCGGTGATGAAAATGGTCTCCAGGTGCGTAGCGATCTCCTCGATCGCCAGTTCCCGCTCGGCACCGTTTTCGTTGGCGTGGTCCGTAGAAATTCCGTGGACCTTGAACGCACCCTCGGCAATCGCACGTTCCGTCTGCAACAGCCACGGCCGGCTGTCGATCTGTCTGTCGCCGTCGACCGTGAGGATGGTTGCGGTGATGATCCGCGCGTCCTCTGGATCGGCAGAGTCCGTCTCGAGGTCGTAGCCGGCTAGTCGCTGTGCCCAACTCATCGCGCACCGTCCTTTAGCCACGCCAGGAAGTCCCGCAGCGCCTGAACCGAAGCCGACGTGGGCAGCTCGCCGTTGTTGCGGCCAGCGAACGCCTTCTGGAGATCGTCGTTCCCCCAGCCGTCCGGAGCGTTCTCCACAATTTGGAACCACACCTCGTCCGACTCGTCGAAGTCCTCGCCGACGATCTCCGCTTCCTCTGGTTCCGAATCCGCCGGGGCGTTCCCGACCGACTCCGGCGCCGGTACCAAGTCCGCCGACCGCGCGGCCATCAGAGACTCGAGCTCCGGGTCCATGTCGCCGGCATTCTTGGCCTGCCGCCACAACTCCCGGACCGCATCCACGGTCTCGGCCTGCTCCAGCAGCGCCTTGTAGTTCGTGGACTTGCTGCCAGCGGTCAATGCTGCGCGCTGCGGCTGAGTTACCGCCGCCGGGCCGGCCACGGACACCCCGCCGGACATCAGAGCCCGCGGCGTCGCCTCCATGTGGATGAACGGCTCCACCCACTCCTTGCGGCCCTCACCCGGGCGCTTCACCGACCGCTTCTCCAGCCCCAGCACCGCCGGCAGGTACACGCCCTGCTGCGCCGCCTGCGACAGGAACTGCGCCAACTTCGGCAGCTTCGACGCCGCGTGGTAGCCGTGGGACTCCAGGCGCCACACGCCCACACCCTCCACGTCAGCCAGGACCACGTTCAGCCGAGTCGTCGGCTTGCACGCCTTGCCGAACGCGGCAGCCTGCGACCGGTCGATCGGATCCGACGGGCACACGCAAGGAGAGTCCTTCAGCACGTTGATACGGCCGTCACAGCGACGCTGACAGCCGCCGCCGGACCACAACTCGTACCACTGGTTGATCGGCTCCGGCGGCAGCAGAATCGGCACCCGGTCGGCGGTGGTGTACACCTCGAACTCGGACTTGCCGTCGTTGTTCCACGGCGCGGCGGTGCCGCCGTACAGCTTTGCGATCGCCTCGATCAGCGACCGGTCCGCCGAGGTGAAGCGGAACTTCTCCAGCTTCACCGGACGCTTTCCGCCGTCAGCCTTCGCGCCGATACGGATCCGGCCCAGCTCGCGGTCACGCTGTGCGATGTCAAGAATCGGCATCTCATTCCCCCCTCGTGGGCAGGTTCAGGGCCGAGCCCACCACCTGCTTTGACAGGCCCCGCGTCCAGCCGCGATCAAGCCGGACCAGGGCCAAGAACTGTTCGAACGTGGGCGCGCCGATCTCCATCGGGATCAGCCGGTAGCCCTCCGGGCGTAGGTGCAGCACCACGCCGCGGTCCGCGACCGGCGGCATCACGACACGGCGGCCGGCCCGGGTCTGTGCGAACTCGGCGTGCGCGTAGGCCGACATCTGCAGTGCGGCCTCCGGGTATACGCCCTTGACGTCCAACTCGCCGCCGGTTTTTGTGTCCTCGGCGATGTCCAGGTCCGGGTTCACGCCCAGCTCCTCGGCGATCAGGACGCTGCGCAGTAGCGTGTCGAGGGTTCCGCCGTAGCCATGGGTGGCGTTCGCGACGATCATCTCGGAGGCGGTGAACTCCACCTTCCACTCACGCACGAAGTCGTCAAAGCACCGCAGGTACGGCAGGAACTCGGGGTTCTCTGCGACTTCCGGGGCCAGTGGCGTCCCGAGGATCCGCGCCTCGATCAGCGAGTGGATTGCGCTGCCGATGTCGCCGCGCTCGTTCTTCTTCCGCTCGTGCGCCTTCTTCAGCCATTCGTAGGCGTCGATTCGCTCATCGGCGTTCCTCGATGACTTCACCAGGTACGGCAGGTTGTCCATGGCGCACCGGGCCACCATGTTTCCGGCCCAGTGCTGCAGGTGCTTGGCGACATTGCGGTCCAGGATCGTCGTGACCGACGTGTACTTGGCGCCGGTTCCGATGTCCTTGTAGTAGCCCTTGGTGCGGACCCGTACCAGCTGGGCGGCGCCGGGGATTACCGTTGTGGTCGCGTCCTCGTGCAGGGTGGCGGTCATTCGCCACCACCGATCGCCCATGGCAGCCCGGCAGCCTCACGCCCGCGCCCG
>Ga0207695_10002589_pt1 | contig 26529 bp, 22 predicted proteins | sample KBSC54metaG_FD_184354 | JGI IMG/M metagenome (GOLD analysis project Ga0207695, IMG submission 184354) | Corn rhizosphere microbial communities from Kellogg Biological Station, Michigan, USA - KBS C5-4 metaG (SPAdes) (version 2) | ecosystem: Host-associated > Plants > Roots > Rhizosphere > Soil...
GACCGGCAGCAGCGCCCACGCAACGGCGATCAGGGGGAAGCGCCGCAGCATTTGCCTACTTCAGCTTCGCCGCCAACTCTTCGGCGTGCTTCTGATGTTCCTGGAACAGCGTCAGGCCAGTCTGAAGCAGCGACTTGAGTTCGGCGTTCTTGGCCGACGGGATCAGCGTGTCCTTGAGCGCGCCGTTCACCGTCTTGTGGAAGGCGACCTCGTTGGCGACATAAGCTTTGTCGAAGGCTCCGTCCTTGAGCTTCGCCAAAGTTTTGAGCTCGGCGGCGGCGCCCTTGCTCAGCGCCTGGCTGGTCGGATTGTCCGCGGGCGTCACGTGCAGTTTCTTCACGAGCGCCAGCGCCTTGTCGTTCACCGCGGTGTGATCGCGCACCATTTCGCTGGCGAACGAGCGGACAGCCGCATTGTGCGATTTGGCGAGCGCCTGCTTCGCCGCGGCAATGTCAATGTTGCCCGCGGTGTAGGCGATGTGGGCGATCTGCGCGTCGTTCGGTGCGTCGGCTGCCACGACCGGCGCGGCGAAGGCCACGAGACCTGCGAAAACGATGGGTGCCAAAATTCGATTCATCCGATTCCTCCCGATTGCGGCGAGCCGATCTGCCCGCCTGCTGTCGATTGGATGGAAGAGGCCGAAGAAAGGTTCCCGGCCTAGTTGGACGCCACCTGCGCGCCGGAATCGAACATCTGCTGCATCGCCACCGAGTCCCAACCGTAGGGATCGGGCCGGAACACAACCCCGTTGCCCTTCGGCTCGACGGTCAAATAGGTGATGAACACGGGCACCGGCTGCGGCGGATCGAAGATCTGCTCGCGCGGCGTGCTTGCCTGCGGAACGCCGCCGAACACCCAGTCCGCGAAGCGCTTGTAATCCGACAGACGAATGCAGCCGTTGCTGAGGTGGCGGTCGCTCTTCGCGAACAGCTCCTTCTCGGGCGAATCGTGGAGATAGATGCCGTAATCGTTGGGAATTTCGAACTTCATCTTGCCCATCGAATTCCAGGGGCCAGGAAGCTGCCGGACCAGGATCGTCGGCTTTTCCTTGCCCGACGCGATCGCTCTCCAGTTGACCGTCTTCGGATCGACCGGCTGACCGTTCCCGCTCCAGTCGGAAAGCACCTCGTAATGGAAATTCTTGAGGTAGGAGAGGCCCTGCTGCTCGATTCTGGTGGCGGTCAGCTTGCGGATGAGCTCGGGGGGCACGTTCCAATAGGGATTCACCTTCGCGTCGCGCAGGATCACCGCCATGATTGGCGTTTGAGTCTTCGCAGTGCCGACGATCACCGGCATGCTGTCGACGATGCGGTCGTGATCGACGAGATAGGCGTTTGCCCCACCGGCATCGACGATGATGTAGCGGCCGAAAGTGCCGGTCATCGGCAGCCGGTAGGCGCGCTCGACGTTGATGGCCCCGCGCTGCTCGTAATAATGGGCGCCGCGATTGAGGGACGCGATCGTCGCCCGGCCCGCGATTCCGTCTGCCGGAGCGAGCCCATGCACCTGCTGGTAAGCGGTCACGACGCCTTTCAGCTGCTGGTCGTAGCTTCCGCTGGGATAAAGTCCGAGGCGAGTGCGAAGGAGCTCGACCCGCTTGCCGGTCATTCCCGGCTTCAACGTCGAACCGGCAGGGACGTTGATCTGCGGCAGCCGACCCCAGGTGGACTCATACTGCTGAAGATCCTGCCCGAGCTCGGCGAAGATCGGATTGGGCCGGCTTCGCGGTCCAAAGTTGAAGCTGAATAGCCGCGCAAGCCAGTTCTGCGGGCGTTGGTGCCGATGCGCGATATTGCTCAGCTGCGGATCGACATAGACGAAATCGATGCCCTGCTTGATGTTGCGCGGAACGGCGATCGGCTCGTCACCGAGCGGGCCGACGCTTGCGGCCGATACGGGTACTGCCAAGGCGAGGCCGATGGCGCCGGCAATATGAAATAGCTTCATCTTTTGAATTTACCCTGCCGCTCTCGCGGGGCTCCAAGAAAACAACTGTGTGGGCTCAACGCGGCAATCATGCCTTTGTTCGAGTGACGCCGCCCTGAACCCATCGTTTAGGAAATTGCAAGCTGAGCCGAACCGACGGGCGTTTCAGTCGAAGCGTCTGGAATGGCTCGATTCGATAGCGGCGGCGGGCTTGCGCGATCCGCTGCATCGGCTCACATTTCGGCGCATGGGCAAGGAGCATCTGGAGTCGCCCGCAGCGGCGCGATCGTGGATCAAGATCGAAGATTATATCCGCCCGCTGCAGCGGCGTTCGGTGCATCGACTCGCTCCTCTCAAGCCCAGAACGCAACCCGAAAGACCGGCCTTTCTCCTGACCACATTGCCGTTTGTCGCGCTTCTCGGCGCGATGATCCTGCTGACCGCCGCCATCGTCGTGATCGCGTGGCCGCCGTCGCAACCGCAACTCGCTGAGCCCCGTCCGGTGAAGGTGCCTGAGTTGGGGACCGCGCCCAAAGGATGGTTTCAGGAAGCGCAGAAGCAGTTTCATTAAATCCGCAGGGCAGAGCCCCTGAATAGGTCAAGAATCGGACCTTTCGCGCCTCCACGCGTTTTTCAGACGCGGACCGCAACTTCAGGAGGTGAAAGATGGCCCAAACCGCCAGCGACGTGCTCGTTCAGACGCTGATCGACTGGGGTGTCGAGGTGGTGTTCGGAATTCCCGGCGACGGTGTGAACGGGGTGATCGAGGCGCTCCGCGAACGGCAGGACAAGATCCGCTTCATCCAGGTCCGGCACGAGGAAGTCGCCGCGTTCGCTGCCTGCGGCTACGCCAAGTGGACCGGCAAGCTCGGCGTTTGCGTTGCTACCTCCGGGCCGGGTGGAATCCACCTCCTCAACGGAATCTACGACGCCAAGCTCGACAAGCAGCCGGTGCTCGCGATTACCGGCATGCAGCACCACGACCTGCTCGATACTTTCACGCAGCAGGACGTCGATCTCGACAAGCTGTTCATGGACCCGTGCGTCTATTCGACACGCGTCATGGGCCCGTCGCACATGGAGCCGGTAGCCGAGCAGGCGTGCCGGATGGCGCTTGGCTATCGCCAGCCCGCGCACATCACCATCCCGATCGACATCCAGTCGCTGCCCGTCGACAAAGCGCACCGGTCGGAGCGCAATATCCCGCACCACACCTCGGATCTCATGGCTTACGGGGGCCAGCTTCCCGACCGCGATCAGCTCCAACGAGCCGCGGACATCCTCAATGAGGCGAAGAAGCCCTTCATTCTTGCCGGCCGGGGCGCGATCCACGCCACCGACGAGCTTCTCGCAATGGCCGAAAAGCTGAAGGCGCCGGTCGGAATGCCGCTGCTCGGCAAGGGCGCGATTCCCGACCAGAGCCCCTATGCGACGGGTGGAGTCGGCCTTCTCGGCACCAAGGCGTCGCAGGAGGCGATGGAGAGCTGCGACACGATCCTGATCGTCGGCTCGACCTTCCCTTACATCGAGTTCTATCCCAAGCCGGATAAGTCGCGCGGCGTTCAGATCGACATCGATCCCAAGCTGATCGGCATCCGCTATCCGGTGGAGGCGGGGCTGGTCGGCGATAGCAGGCGTGTGTTGGCCGAGCTTCTGCCGCTGATCCGCGATAAGCATGACGACAGCTTCCTGAAATCGACGCAGAAAACCATGGCGGACTGGCGTGAGCTGATGACCGAGCGCGGGACCCGGCGCGACACGCCGATGAAGCCCCAGGTCGTCACCCACGAACTCAACAAGCTTCTCCGCGACGATGCGGTCGTCATCACCGACAGCGGCACCATCACCACCTGGACCGCGCGCCACATCGATATGCGCGGCGACATGATGTTCAGCTGCTCCGGCACGCTCGCGACGATGGCCTGCGGTCTTGGCTATGCGATCGCTGCGGCGGTTGCCTACCCGGACCGGCAGGTCGTCGCGGTGATCGGCGACGGCGGTCTCGCCATGCTGATGGGCGATCTGGTGACGTTCAGGAAATATAATCTCGACGCGAAGATCGTCGTCATCAAGAACGACGTGCTTGGCCAGATCAAGTGGGAGCAGATGGTCTTCCTCGGCAACCCGGAATATGTCTGCGACCTCGAACCGATCGACTTCAGCCTGGTTGCCAGGGGTTGCGGCCTCGAGGCGGTCCGGATCGAGGACGCGGCGCGCTGCGGCGACGAGCTGCATCAGGCGATGCAGAAGAAAGGCCCGGTCCTGATCGAAGCGGTGGTCGATCCCAACGAGCCACCGATGCCGCCGGCTGTCGGGGCGAAGGACGCGCTGCACCTGGCCGAGGCGCTCGCCAAGGGAACGCCGCACGCCGGCAAGATCGCGCTCACCATCGCTTCCGACGTGGTGCGCGAGTTGGTGTAATGCCGAGCCGCCGAGCGCAGCGCAGCGATTGCGCAGCAATCGGCAGCTGCGTCGAGAGATGGGGAGGCCGGCCGACCACCGGCCTTAGGCCGAGTGGATCGACGTCACGGGACTTATTCCCGTGACGGCCGACTCTCCTAGTTCCAGAGCCGAAACGCTCGCCCCGTCCGGGCGGATCGCCTTTGAACAGCCGAGGGTCTCCGCCGAGGCGATGCGCGCGCTTCGCACAGACCTGAAGCGTTCGCTATCCTGTGATGTCGATTTCAGCACCGGCGCCCGGGCGATGTTCGCGGCCGATGCCTCGAATTACCGCCAAGTGCCGATCTGTGTCGTCACTCCGAAGTCGCGCGACGAAGTGATCGAGACGGTCCGGATCTGCCGAGAGCATGAGGCGCCGATCCTTCCGCGCGGCGGCGGCACCAGCCTCGCCGGCCAGACCTGCAACGTCGCCGTCGTTATCGATTTCTCGCGGCATCTGAATCGGATCATCGACATCGATCCCGGGGCTCGACTGGCCCGCGTCGAGCCCGGTTGCATCCTCGACTCGTTGCGGGACGAGGCCAAGAAGCACGGGCTCACCTTCGGGCCGGATCCTGCGACCCACGATCACAACACGTTGGGCGGAATGATCGGCAACGACAGCTGCGGCGTTCATTCGGTCAGCGCTGGGCGAACCGCCGACAATGTGCAGCGGCTGACGGTGCTCACCTACGACGGCACGATCCTCGACGTCGGTCCGACGTCGAAGGTGGAGCTCGCCGCATTCACTGCCGAGGACAGCCGCCGCGGCGACCTCTACCGGCGGATGATGAAGCTGGGTGAGCGCTACGGGCCGGAATTGAAGGCGCGCTATCCCAATATTCCGCGGCGGGTTTCCGGCTTCGAAAATCTCGACGAGTTCCTTCCCGGGCGGGCCTTCAATGTCGCTCGCGCTCTGACCGGGACCGAGGGGACTTGCGTCATCATTCTCGACGCACTTGTCGATCTCGTCCCGCATCCGCCGTGCCGCGCGCTGGCGTTGCTCGGCTTCAAGGACGTGTTCACCGCGGCGGACGCGATCCCCGACATCCTGCAACACCGCCCGGCCGGCCTCGAAGGCTTCGACGACAAACTGTTCAAGGCGGTGAAGCGCGCGGGTTCCGGCCACGGTGGCCTCGATTTGCTGCCCGAAGGCAGGGGATGGCTGATCGTCGAGATGGCTGGCGAGACCGAGCAAGAGGCGAAGGACAAGGCTCAGCGGCTCGCTCGGGCAATCCAGTGCACCCACCGGATCGTAAGCGACCCCTCCGAACAGCAGCGCGTGTGGAAAGCGCGGGAATCTTCGCTTGGGGCGACCGCCTTCGTCCAGGGCCAGTCGGCGCACTGGCCCGGTTGGGAGGATAGCGCCGTGCCGCCGGACAGGCTCGGCGACTATCTTCGAGATCTACAAAAGTTGCTCGACCGATACAGTTACACGATGATTTATTACGGCCATTTCGGGGACGGGCTGACCCACGGCCGGATCGACTTCGATTTCCATACCGAGGCGGGGATCGACACATATCGCCGCTTCATGCGCGAAGCCGCGATGCTTGTGCACCGTTACGGCGGATCGCTCTCCGGCGAACATGGCGACGGACAGGCACGCGCCGAGCTTTTGGAGATCATGTACGGACCGGTGCTGGTCGACTGCTTTCGCGAGTTCAAGGCGATTTGGGATCCGCTGGGCAAAATGAACCCGGGCAAGGCGATCGCGCCTTTCCCGCTCGATTCCAACCTCCGCCTGGGCCCATCCTATCGGCCCCCGAAGCTCGATACCTACTTCAAATTTCCCGGCGATGGCGGCTCGTTCGCCCATGCGACGATCCGCTGCGTCGGGGTCGGCAAATGTCGCCGCAAGAGCGTCGGCGAGGAAGTGATGTGTCCAAGTTACCTCGTCACCGGTGAGGAGAAACATTGCACACGGGGCCGCACGCATCTGCTTCACGAGATGGTGCGCGGCGAGGTCGTCACCGACGGCTGGAGAAGCGACCAAGTCGAGGAGGCGCTGTCGCTGTGCCTTGCCTGCAAGGGCTGCAAGGGCGATTGCCCGGTTTCAGTCGATGTCGCGACCTACAAGGCGGAGTTCCGTGCCCACCATTACGCGGGGCGGCTGCGGCCCCGCGCGGCCTATTCGATGGGGCTGATCGACAAATGGGCGCCGCTTGGGGGGCGAATGCCCGGCCTCGCCAATTTCCTGACGCAGCGGCAACCCCTCGCGGCCGCCGCGAAGTGGATCGGCGGGATCGATCAACGCAGCCCGATGCCAAAGTTCGCCCGGCAGCCATTCCGCCGTACCTTCCGGCCGCATGGCAGGGCAGGGGAGCGGGTGCTGCTGTGGCCGGACACGTTCAACAACCACTTCCGTCCCGAAACATTGAGCGCCGCGGTTGACGTGCTGGAGCGGAGCGGCTTCGAGGTTGCCATTCCCAAACGCCGTCTCTGCTGCGGTCGGGCGCTTTACGACTGGGGCTTTCTCGATCGCGCGAAACGGCTGCTCGAAGAGGTGCTCGACTGCCTCGCGGATGACATCGCCGCCGGAACGCCGCTGGTCGTTCTGGAGCCCGCCTGCGCGTCGGTATTCAAGGATGAACTCACTAACCTGCTCGCGAACCGAGACGATGCGGGCAAACTGTCAAAGCAGACCTTCTATTTCGCTGATTTCCTCGCAGCTCATCGAGATCGCTTCCCGAAACCGCGGCGAGGCGGCCGGGCCTTGGTGCAGGTTCATTGTCACCAGCACGCCATTTTCGGCTTCGATTCGGAAAAGGCGCTGCTCGACTGGCTCGAGATTGACGCCGAACGGCCGCCGCAAGGGTGCTGCGGAATGGCCGGCGCGTTCGGAATGGCGAAAGAGACCTATGAGACCGGCCAAGCCATCGGCGAGCGCGTCCTACTGCCGCGCGTTCGCAATCTCGATGCCGAAACTTTGGTGCTGGCCGACGGCTTCAGCTGCCGCGAACAGATCGAGTTCCACGGCGGCCGGCCTACGCTCCACCTAGCGCAATTGCTCGCGGAGCGGGTCTAGGCGAGGCGCTTAGGCGGCCTCGAACTCCTCTTCGGTCATCACCGGCCCGCTGTCTTGCCCCTTGGCCGAAACGTCCCGGTCGACGAATTCGATGATGGCGATCGGTGACGCGTCGGAAATGCGGATGCCAGCTTTGATCACTCGCGTGTAGCCGCCGTTGCGGTTGGCGTAGCGAGGGCCGATCACCTCGAACAGCTTGCGCTCCTGCGCTTCGTCCATGATTCGGGCGTGCGCGAGACGGCGGTTCGACAGGCCGCCCTTCTTCGCCAGGGTCACCAGCTTCTCGACATAGGGGCGAAGCTCTTTCGCCTTGGCAACCGTGGTGGTGATCTGCTCGTGCTTGATCAGCGATGCCGCCATGTTGCGGAACATGGCCTGGCGGTGGCTTGAAGTACGCTGAAGTTTCCGTCCCGCGACGCGATGACGCATTGTCTTTCTCCGTTCGTCAGGAGCCCGTGCAAGGTAGCTCCGGCCAGGCGGTTTTTCGTCGGGACCGCCCCACATAACCCGTTAAACGAAAACGGCGGGACCAGCCCGCCGCTCGCGCCGTCCCTCAAGCGGAAGGAGCCGCTAAAGTCAAGCTGTTGGCCTGTCGGCGCTATTTCAGCGCAGCGACCTGCGTCGCCTGTGTATCGCGGCCGTAAATATCATCAATGTAGCTTAGCTGGCCGTCGTGGGCCTGTGCCGTCAGATAGGTGACGTAGATCGGCACCGGGCTCGGCAGCTGCACCTGCTGCTCGGGAGCAGTCGTCTCCGGCTCAGAGCCATCCATCAGCCACTGCTCCAGCCGCTGTGCATCTTCGAGCCGGATGCAGCCGTGGCTGATCGTCCGATCGTCGCTCGCGAACACGCCCTTCACCGGCGTGTCGTGGAGATAGATGTCATACTGGTTGGGGAAGCCGAATTTTACCCGGCCCATCGAGTTGCGCGGCCCAGGCAGCTCGCGAATGCGTACCTTGAGGCTTCCGTCGGCAACCGCGTGCCAGTCGATCGACGCCGGATCTAGGATCGAGTTGTCGCTCTCATCCGCAGGCATCACCTGATACCCCTGCTGCTTCAGGTAACCGAGGCCTTGCTCGAGCACATTCTTCGCGATCAGCGATCGGATGAGTTCGTCGCTTACATGCCAATAGGGATTGACCGTCGCATAGTAGATGGTGCTCGCCAGCATCGGCGTCTGTGTATTTTCACCCGGCTTGCCGACGGCTACCCGCATCGAATCTACAATCCGCCCGTCCTGGATCATGTAGAGCCGGGCCGCGGCGGCATCGACCATCACACATTTGTGCTGCAGCGGCATCTCCCGGGCGCGCTCGAGACTCGTCCGGACTCGCGGATCGAGCGAACTGCTCAACTGCAGCTGATTCCAGGCCGCGTCACGTAGCTGTGAATAGAGGGGATTCACTTCAGAGACCGACTGCACGTAGCTCGAAAGGATCGGGGCCGCGGCGGTTCGCTGCAGGATTTCCATTGTGCCTTGCTGGCGGGGCTTCACCCAGTAATCCGCGTAGGTCATGCCCTGGGTCGGGCGTTGCAGGGCCTGGACATATTCGATCCAGGCAGTCGAAAGCAGCCGGTCGGCGGCATTCAACGCGGCTTCGTCGCCATTTTGGCCGCGGGCGATCAAGGCTTGCGCCTGTGCTGCAATTTCCGGCCCCTTGGCGAATCCGTCGAGCGAGGCCCGCTCCAGGATCGCGATCAAGTCGTTCGCCGCGACGCTGTTCGGGCCGTTGGCAAGCCATAGCGGTTCGCCGCCGCGGCTGGCGTAGAATGCGTCGACTGCCTGTACGGCGGCCGGAGTGACCGGGATAGCCGCGCTCGAATTTTGCGGGTCCGTTGCAGCCAAAGCGGGTGCAGCAAGACCCATCAGCGCGGCACAGGCCGCGCCGGTCAGTAACCGGGTTAACACGTTCAGAAACCTTCAAAACTGTTTTGCCCGCTAAACGCAGACCTTGGCCCGAAGGTTCAAAATAGATGTTGACTTTGGCGGTGAACGGTCGGGCCAGACCGTGACAGAAGGGCGACTCGGGGTCGCGAACTTGACTCGCGGGTGCACACCTCGGAATTCGGCGGGGCTTGGGGCAGGGGAAATCAAATGAAATCGAATAAAAGCAATGCTTTGCTGCTGATCTCTGGCTTGCTTTTGACGCCCGCTGCCACGGTGTTTGCCCAACCCCCTGGCGATCCCACCGGTTTTGCATCTTCCGCGGACGTGCAGGCGCAGGTGGAACAGATGCGCAAGGCAATGAAGCCGGGTCAGGGCTTCCTCTGGCAACCGCTGGTGCGTGGAGGCGATGCCGTCGCGGCGCTCGAATATTGGACGAAGCCGGCCAAGCCCGCCATTCACCCGAAACAGGCAGAATATGTCATCGTGATCGCCGGGTCGGGAACGATGGTGTCGGGCGGCCGGATGCTGAATCCGTCCACCACCAACCCCGACCTCATTGAAGGCAGCGGCATCGAAGGCGGCACGACTCGCAAGCTTCATCCCGGCGATGTCTTCCTGATCCCAGCCGGCACGCCGCACTGGTTCGGAATCGACTCCGATCGCCTCGTGCTGCTCGGCACAAAGATCCCGCAGGTGGCGAAATGAGCGTCGAAACAATGGTTGGCGAGGGACATTCGCTCGAAGTCGTTCACAATCAGGAACTGGCGTGCGACGTGTCGATGAGGCCATCCTTGAAGTGTACGATCCTGCGCGCGTAGGCAGCCATGTCCGGCTCGTGCGTAACCAGCAGGATGGTCAGGCCCGCCTTCACATTGAGATCGGCGAGCAACTCCATGATCTCCACCGACCTCTCCGAGTCGAGATTTCCGGTTGGCTCGTCGGCAAGAAGCACGTCCGGTTCTGTCGCCAACGCGCGCGCTATTGCGACACGCTGCTGCTGACCACCCGACAATTCGGCCGGCGTGTGATGCGACCAGTCGGCGAGCCCCACCTTCGCGAGTGCCGCCATGCCCTGCTCGTGACGCGCGCGCCTGCTCTCGCCCCTGTACAATAACGGTAGCTCCACATTCTCCAGAGCGGTCGTGCGTGGAAGCAGGTTGAATCCCTGGAAAACGAAGCCGAGGTATTTGCGGCGAAGGAGCGAACGCTGATCCCGGTTGAGGCCCTCCACGTGCACGCCACGGAAGAGGTAGGCGCCCGAGGTTGGCACATCGAGACATCCCAGGATGTTCATCGTCGTCGATTTGCCTGAACCTGACGCTCCCATGATCGCGACGAAGTCGCCTTGGCCAATATCCAGGTCTATTCCCTTGAGCGCTTGAAAAGCTGCCGCGCCCTGACCGAAGCGCTTCGTGATTCCACGCAGCGCTATGAGCGGCTCTGTCATCGCCTAATTGCCTGGAGCGGCGAGCTGGCCCGTGATGACTTTCAAGCCGGGGCGCAGGCCGGGCCCGGTGACTTCGGTGAGGCTGCCGTTGGTATGGCCGACGGCGACCGGCATCGCTTTCGGCTTGCCATCGGGCCCGACCACCCACAGCTGTTGTCGGGCACCTCGTTCCACCTCGGCATTCTTGGGTTCCTGTGGCGGAGGAGCGAAAAGACCCTTCTTTGGGGGTGCGCTCATGGGATCGAACCGTAGCGCGGCGTTGGGCACCAGCAGCGCGTTACCAACCGTGTCTGTCACGATTGTGGCAGTCGCAGTCATTCCCGGCTTGAGCAGACCATCCGGGTTCTGCACTGTCAGTGTCGCCGTATACGAAACGACGGTGGTCGTCGTTGTCGGGGTGGCCCCCGCACTGTTGACGATCGGGGTAGCGTTCGCTCCGAGGTCGACCCGCGTCACCGTCGCCGGAAACGTCCGGTTCGGATAGGCGTCAACCGTGAATGTGGCAGGCGCTCCAGCGTGCAGTTCTCCGACGTCGGCCTCGTCGACTTTCACCTGCAGCTTCATCTGCGAAAGATCCTGTGCGATCGTGAATAGAGTCGCGACGTTGAACGACGCTGCGACGGTCTGCCCTGGCTCAACCTGGCGCGACAGCACGACGCCCGTCACCGGTGCATAGATCGTGCCCTTGGCGAGATTGGTGCGATTGCTGGAGACGTTTGCCCTTGCCTGGGCGACCTGCGCTTCGGCCTGAGCGACATTGGCGACTGCACGGGTATAGTCGGCGCGAGCGGTATCCAGTTCGGTTTTCGACGGCACCTTTCCGCCCGAGAGCTTGTACACCTGTTCCTGGCGCGCGAGGGTGGCTTTGGTCTGGGCGACCGTCGCCTGGTCCTGCGCGACCGTCGCAACAGCTGCCTGAAGCGTCGCGTCGCTCTGCACCAGCGCGTCGCGCAACTTGGAAAGATCGAGCTGGGCAAGCGGCTGGCCTTTCACCACATGATCGTTGTTCTGGACATAGACCTTGTCGACGAGTCCCGATTCCTCCGAGCCGACGTTGACCTGGACCGTCGGAGCAAGTGCGCCGGTGGCGGTGATGGTCACATTGAGGTCATGCCGCTCAATGGGGGCGGTCGCATATTGAACCGGCGGCGCGGGCGCGAAGCAGCGGGCCAGCAGCAACAGCGCGATCAGTATCGGAACGCCGATCAAAATCCATTTGCGCCAGCGGCGCCACCAAGTCTGCGGCGGTTGTCCGAGGAATGCGTCTAGATCAGTGTCAGTCACTCTGATTCCCCGTTGAAGTGGTCGGCTGCCAACCGCCGCCGAGTGCGAGATAAAGCTGGACGAGTGCGAGCGACTGGTCAGCCCGCGCTGAGGCGAGTTGATCGCGGGCCGACAGCAACGCTTGCTCACTTTGGAGAAGGCTCAGGAAATCGATGAGGCCGGCGCGGTATTGGCTGCGCGCATAGACTGCCGCATTGTTCGAGGCGTCGACGGCGATCAGGAGCTGCGCCTGGCGCGCTTTCGCTGCCTCCAGCGCCTGCACAGCGTTCTCGACATCTTCCAGCCCTGAAAGCACTGTTTGCTTGTAATTGGCGAAGGCAAGATCGGCCCCGGCGCGGGCCGCACGAACCTCTGAACGATGCCTGCCGGCATCGAAAATCGTCTGGGCCACGCTCGCGAACAGCCCGCCTGTGAGCAGGCTGCCGAGCTTCCCGATAGAGGAGCCGTCGGTGTTGATGTTGCCGCTGATTGAGAGGGCCGGAAACAGCGCAGCCTTTGCAACGCCGATCCGTGCGGTGGCGGCGGCGAGCTGGCGTTCCGCGCTCCGGACATCCGGACGACGGCGCAATGTGTCAGCCGGTATGCCGATCGCTATCTCGTCCGGGCCGAGCGGAATGGGCTGTGCCGTTTCCATAGTGGAGCGCAAAGCGCCAGGTGCCTGTCCCGTAAGCGTCCCGAGCCGAGCGACCGCCTGTAGATAAGATGTCTCGAGCACGGGAATGCCGGCCGCCGTTTGCGCCCTCTGCGTACGGGCCTGCTCCACGTCTAGCGCGGAGACGAGCCCCGCTTGCACTCTCCACTTGGCAATCTGAAGGTTGTCATCCTGCGTGGCCAAAGTGCTCCGCGCGATCGCCAGCCGCGCCTGCGCCAGCCGAGCCTCGACATAGTTGGTAGCGACCTCCCCGGCGATCGATGTCCGTACCCCTTCAAGGTCGAACCGCGCGGCCGCCTCTTCGGCACGGGCAGCCTGCACATTGCGAGTGAGGCCCCCGAAGACGTCCGCCTGCCACGACGCGTCGCCCTCAAGGGAGAATTGTGAACTGGTTGACGTTCTGTGCGAGCTGACGGCGGCATTTTCGTTCGCTCCGGCAGACGCTGTGACCGTCGGGAGGAGATTGCCTTGCGCCTGGATTCGAGCCTCTCGCGCTTGCGCAAGCCGGGCCAGGGACTGGGCTATCTGCAGGTTGTCCGAGGTCGCCCTCGCGATCAGATCGGTAAGAAGCGGATCGTCGAACTGCCGCCACCACGCGGCAAGATCGGTGTGCTCAATCTGTGAGGCTCGACTGGACTGCGATTGTACCGCTGCCGTGACTGGCGGCGCGTAATTCGGCGGCACGCCAAGCGTCGCCTGATTGGGCGCATGGTAATCCGGCCCGACCGCGCAGCCGGCGAGCAGGAGCGGGATCATCGCGACCGCGCGCACTTTTGGGCGCTTACTCATGACGCAGGGCATCGATCGGATTGAGCGCGGCAGCGCGCTGTGCGGGAACATAGCCAAAGAGAATTCCGAGGAAGGATGAAAAGAGCAGGCTCAGGATGTTGATTACCGGGTCGAACACGAAATCGACGGACATGATCTTTGTGAGGAGGATCGATAGCCCAAAAGAAAGCAGGATTCCGATCGCTCCACCGAGCGAGCACAATACAACCGCTTCCGTCAGGAATTGCAGCCGCACCTCCCGCGCGAGCGCGCCGATCGCGAGCCGGATGCCGATCTCGCGGGTGCGCTCGGTCACCGAGACCAGCATGATGTTGACGATCCCAATCCCGCCGACGATCAGCGAGATCGAGGCGATGGCTGCAACCAGTGCAGTCATTACGCGGAGCGTTCCCGATACGGTGTCGGAAAGCTGCTTCATGTCGAAGACCTGGAAATTGTCCGCCTGGCCTTGAGAGAGGTGGCGTCTTTCGCGGAGCAGCGACTTCAAATCGGAGCTTACGGCATTATTGTCGTAGGCCGGATTCACCCCGATCACGATTCCGCTAATGTCCGTGGTGCCAAGGATCTGGCGCTGCACCGCTCGCAGCGGCATCAGCACGACATCGTCCTGATCGTTCATCGAGCCGCCGTTCCCACGCTCCTTGAGCAGTCCAATGACTGGGCAGGACAGTGAACCGAGCCGCATCTCCCTGCCCACGGGATCGACGCCCGCAAACAGGTTTTTGCGAACCGTTTCGCCGATGATACAGACGGCTTTCCCGGCAGCTTCTTCGTCTGCGGCGAAGGGTCGGCCGGATGTCAGGGTCATTGCCTGAATCCTCATCCCCTCGTCGGTGGTGCCGTCGACACTCGTCTGCCAATTGATCCCGTCGGCGGTCGCGGTGGCGGAAGAATTCGCGTGACCAGACACTCCGTCAATCCCGCCAATCTGCTCCCGGATCGCGATGACGTCCTGATCCGTGAAAGGAGGCGGCTGTGTCCCGCCTGCCTGGAGAGGCCCCCCGTTAGGCACTGCGATCAAGGTGTTCGCACCCAGAGACGCAATCTGCGTGCGGACCGACGCCGTCACCCCGTTGCCGACGGTTACCATCGTCACCACGGATGCGACGCCGATAACAATACCGAGGACTGTCAGAAACGAGCGCAGGAGGTGACGGCGTATTTCTCGCAACGCGAGAAGAAACGACGCGCCAAGCATGCCGTTGAACATCACAGGATGTGGTAGCCGATCACTTTCCAGTCCGATCCCTCAAGCGCGAGCGACACAGTTTCCGTGGCGCTCTTTTTCCGCTCGAAATCAGTCCGGAACACGACGTTCATGTACTCGCCCGGAGGGAGACCGGGTGGGGTGCCCGCGGGAGTGACCGTCACCAGTCTGCGGGAAGACACTGCCCCAAGGGGTTCCCGAACGTTCTGAGCCGCCGAAACGAACCCCGCTTCCGAGACCGCGGATCTGAACCGTGTGCTGGCTTCTTGCCAGCATTCGGCCCACTGCTGTCGATCATCCAGGCGGAGCCATTCGAGAGCGGTCTGATCGGCGGAAGGCGACGTAATTGCGGCTGGCGTGATCTTCGGCCCTGCGTGGGCTTCTGCGCGTTGGGTCCCGGCTGAAGCGGACCAAACCGCTGCGCCGGCGATCACGAAAGCCAACATGAGCACCCCTCCACCGAGCCAGGCGAGGCGAAGATCGCCTCCGGGTCGATTCTTGCTGCCAACCGTGCTGCTGCCCACCCCCAATCCCGTGTCCACAAAAGAATTGGGGTTCCTCTGTTCGACTCCGGCCAGCAGCCGCGCCGCTTCCCGGCTGCTCGAGACATCCAGCTTCCGCCGCGCATCGCGCAGGCGCTCGTTGATCGTGTGAACCGACAGGCCGAGTTCACGCGCAATCGACTTGGCATCGTGTCCGGAGAGGAGAAGCCGAAGCGTCTCCTTTTCCCGGTTAGTCAACGCGGAGACGTTACAGCCCACAGCGCGACAAGCTAGACTTTGCTCGACAGGGCGCCACCGGCCGCTGCTTCAGTGTCGCAACAGTCACACCGGCGATAGCCGCGCGTCCGTCTTTTTATCCGCTGCATCGAGCCGCCCCGGCTTACGCGCCCGTTCATCCGCCGCCCCCGTGTAACGTATCACTGATATATATCAGTAAAACGATATTCAAGTGATGCGGGTCGGGAACACTCCGCAGCGATTTCGGCTTAGTCCGAGCGGACGAAGAAAGGGCCGCTCTTTCGAGCGGCCCTTCAAAGGTGAATTCCCGTTTTCGTGGGAATGGCGAATGTGGGTTGTTAGCCCAGCATCTCTTGTTCCAATTTCTTTGCCATCTCTTCGATGTTCTCAGGCGGCCAGCCCGGGATATCCATCCCGAGGCGTAGCCCCATAGACGCCAGCACTTCCTTGATCTCGTTCAAGGACTTGCGGCCGAAGTTCGGCGTGCGAAGCATCTCGGCCTCGGTCTTCTGAACGAGGTCGCCGATGTAGATGATGTTGTCGTTCTTCAGGCAATTGGCGCTGCGCACCGAAAGCTCTAGCTCGTCGACCTTCTTCAGGAGGTAACGGTTGAGCTGGTTGGTGTCGGCCGGGACTTCGGCAGCCGTGACCGGCTGGCCGATCATCGTCGGCGCCGCAGTGCGGACCGCGCCCTCGTCAAAGTGGACGAACAGCTGCAGCTGGTCCTGAAGGATCCGCGCCGCATAGGCCAGCGCATCCTCCGGAGTGACGGTGCCGTCGGTGTCGATCGTCAGGGTCAGCTTGTCGTAATCCAGCTCCTGCCCGACGCGGGTGTTCTCCACCTTGTACGCGACCTGCCGAACAGGCGAGTAGAGCGCATCGACCGGGATCAGCCCGATCGGAGCGTCGGCCGGGCGGTTGGCGGCGGCGGGCACATAGCCTTTGCCGATGTCGACCGTGAGCTCCATGTTGAGCGTCGCGCCCTCGTCGAGGTGGCAGATGACGAGGTCGGGGTTGGTGACCTCCATGTCGCCGCTGGTGACGATCATCCCGGCAGTCACTTCCGCAGGCCCAGTGGCGCTGAGCTGCAGACGGCGCGGGCCTTCGCCCTCCATCTTGAGCGCGATCTGCTTCACGTTGAGGACGATGTCGGTGACATCCTCGCGGACACCCGCGAGGCTGGAGAACTCGTGCAGAACGCCTTCGATCTTGATCGAGGTGACCGCCGCGCCCTGGAGCGACGAGAGCAGCACGCGGCGAAGCGAGTTGCCCAAAGTCATTCCGAAACCGCGCTCCAGCGGCTCGGCAACGAAGACCGCACGGCGGCGGGTATCGCCTCCGCCGACCTTCTTCTCCAGCGAGTTCGGCTTCTTCAGTTCCTGCCAGTTCTTTGCGTTGACGGCCATGTTCATCCCTTGGCAGTTGGGGGTCGGAACCCCTGATTTCAAACTAGTCTCACCCCCGCGACAGCAGGGACGCACTCAAAACCCTTAGACGCGGCGCCGCTTCGACGGCCGGACGCCGTTGTGCGGGATTGGAGTCACGTCACGGATCGAGGTGATGGTGAATCCCACCGCCTGGAGCGCACGAAGCGCGCTCTCGCGGCCCGAGCCTGGGCCCTTCACTTCGACTTCCAGAGTGCGGACGCCATGTTCGGCGGCCTTGCGGCCGGCGTCCTCGGCGGCAACCTGGGCCGCGTAGGGAGTCGACTTGCGGCTGCCCTTGAAGCCCATCATCCCGGCCGAGCTCCACGCGATGGCGTTGCCCTGCGCGTCCGTGATGGTGATCATCGTATTGTTGAAGCTGGCGTTCACGTGAGCGACGCCGGCCGTGATATTCTTGCGTTCCCTTCTGCGGACACGCTGTGCTGCTTGGGCCATGAAATCCGTTTCCTAATCCAGAAAAACCGTTCGTCCTGAATAGCCCCGCGGATTGGGGGCCAATCGAAGGGCCGGCCTTATTTCTTCTTGCCTGCGATCGGACGCGCCTTGCCCTTGCGAGTGCGGGCGTTCGTGTGGGTGCGCTGACCGCGGACCGGAAGGCCCTTGCGGTGGCGAAGCCCACGGTAGCAGGCGAGATCCATCAGCCGTTTGATGTTCATCGCGGTTTCGCGGCGAAGGTCACCCTCGACGCTATGGTCGCGGTCGATTGCTTCACGAATCTGAACGACTTCCTGGTCGGTCAGGTCCTGGACCCGGCGCTCCGGCGCGATGCCTAGCTTTGCGATGATGTCCTTGGCCGTGGTTCGGCCGATTCCGTGGATATAGGTGAGCGCGACTTCCACGCGCTTGTTCGAAGGTATGTTGACCCCGGCAATACGTGCCATTCTTTATCCTTTTTCAGCTCCACAGGAGTCGAGATTGGCGAGGGGGAAAGCCCACCCGAATTTCGACGCCTATCTCCTCGCTAGGTTAGTCCCGCTCCAAACGAAAAACCGACGCGCGCACGAATGCGCCGCCGGAATACCGGTTGAACGGGATAGGGCGCAAATAGGATTCGGCAGGGTCGAAGTCAAGGCCACGGCTTGACCACGGAGCAGTGGAATGCGTTGACAGTTCCATGCGTGAAAAGACGATCCACCGGATCTTCGACGTCAGCGTCGCCTTGAAGGGGCTCCATGCGCTCATCGAGATCCTCGGTGGAGTCGCGCTATACCTCGTCAGCACCGAAACCATCGTTGGCTTCATCAACCGCTACAGCCAGGACGAACTGATCGAGGACCCGCATGATTTCGTCGCCACGCACCTCCTGAAATTCGCGGAGGGTTTCTCGGTTGAGAAGCACGATTTCTACGCCTTTTACCTGCTGAGCCACGGACTGGTGAAGCTGGTGGTCGTCACCGGCCTGCTCAAGGAAAGGCTCTGGGCTTATCCGGCGAGCTTCGTCGTATTCGGCGCCTTCATCGCCTACCAGCTTTACCGCTACAGCTACACGCACGATGTCTCGCTGATCCTGCTCAGCATCTTCGACCTGTTCGTGATCGCTCTCGCTGTGCACGAATACCGCCTCGTGAAGCATCACCTTCCGACGCACTGAATTGCGATAGCGGCGGCGCGTCGATAGAGGCCGGAAAGGATGGAGCGGCTTACCTCGGATCAGCCTGTACCGGCGCACCTGCGCGGAAGTATTCTTGCGCTCGGCAATTTCGACGGCTTCCACCTCGGGCACCAGGCGGTGGTGAGCCGGGCGATCCAGCGCGGCTTCCACGAGCGGCGGCGGGTGATCGTCGCCACGTTCGATCCGCACCCGGTTCGCTTCTTCAAGCCTGACCTGCCGCATTTTTACCTGACGACGCTTGACCAGCGCGAGCGGCTGTTCGCTCACGCGGGCGCCGACGCGATGCTGGTGTTCCGCTTCGATGCGGAACTCGCCTCGACGGCGGCTGAGGATTTCATCAGTGGAATCCTGGCCGAGCGGCTGGGAGTGGCGGGCGTGGTCACCGGCGCGGACTTCACGTTTGGCCGCGGGCGCGGCGGCAATGTCGAGCTTCTGCGCGAGTTTGGGGCAAACCACGACATCATTGCCGAGACGGTTTCGCCGGTCATGCTCGATGGCGCGCCGGTGTCGTCGAGCCGGATCCGACAGGCGCTGGCTGGAGGTGATCCAGCAATGGCGACGCACTTGCTTACGCGCCCATTCGCGCTTGAGGGCATCGTCGAGCACGGCGATGCGCGGGGGAGGGCGCTTGGCTATCCCACCGCCAACGTAAGGGTCGGCCAGTATCAGCGGCCGCAATACGGGATTTATGCGGTGCGGGTCCGTATCGAAGGGGACGAGCAGGATCACCCCGGCGTCGCCAATTTCGGAATCCGGCCGATGTTCGAACCCCCCGAGGAGTTGCTTGAAGCGCACCTCTTCGACTTCGAAGGCGACCTCTATGGCCGCCGGATCGAGGTCGACCTGATCGCCTTTCTGCGCCGCGAGGCGAAGTTCGACGGTGTCGACGGGCTGATCCAGCAAATTCGGTCCGACGAGGCCGAGGCTCGGCGGTTGTTGTCGTCCGCGTAGGTACGCTATCCCGTCTAGTCATACTATTGACCCTGAGGAAGCGGAGTGCGCATAGTTGGCGCACGGGGCAACACAGGCTGGCTCGGCTTCTCACATGGCGTTGCGCACACTCACATGAACAAGCCCATCAGATCATCCGCGGTTGTTGCGATGCGACACCGGAGGACCAGCGGCGAGTTGACGATCGAGCAAGCGGTGAATCCAACCTCGTCACAGACGCCCACCCTGTGGTCCACCAAGCGGCTGAGCCGAATTCAGGTGGCGATTCTGATTTTCCTGTGTTGGACGGCCGTGGGGCTCTTCGTGGCGCTCCCGGTCATCTTCGAAGGTGACGGTACGGAGTGGAGCGCAAACCTGCTCGACAAGCTTGTCGATGCCTGGTCGTGGGCAATCCTCACTCCGGCGATGGTGTTCATCGACCGCAATTTCGCAGTGAGGAGGACGAGCGGCACACGTTTGGTCCTTCTGTACGCTCTACTTTGCGCTCCGGTAGTGCTCGTGCACACCATACTTACAGCGGTGCTCCTCTACCCATTTCCGCTGGTCGCGTGGAGTCCTCTGCGGAACTCAGGCTATACCGTCTTCTATGTTCTCGGCGGTCTGGAGATGTATGCCGCTCTCGTGGGCATCCTGGAGGCGCTGCGCTTCTATAACAATTACGTAACCGGACAGCTGCAGCTCGAGCGGGTGGAGAAGAATCTCGTAGAGGCGCGGCTGAACGCTTTGCGGTTGCACCTGGAACCTCACTTCCTGTTCAACGCGCTCAACGCAATCTCTTCGGAACTCGGCGATAATCCTGCGCTGGCCAGGGACATGATCGGTGACCTCGGCGCCCTTCTGCGGCGATCGCTCGACTGCAAGGACAAGAACGAAATCGCGCTGGCGCAAGAGTTGGCGGTACTGGAGCGCTATCTCGCGATTCAGCGGGTGCGGTTCGGCGACCGAATTACCTTCGACGTAGATGTCGAGCCCGAGATGCTGGCGGCGAACGTGCCTTCGATGCTGCTCCAGCCCCTGGTAGAAAATTCCATTCGCCACGGCGTCGAAGAGCTAACCTCGGGTGGAACGATTTGCGTTTCAGCCAAGCGGGTCGGCGACCATCTGGAAATTCGCGTGAGCGACGACGGGGTGGGCCTGCCTCCTGGCTGGAACATGGAAAGTGCAACTGGTCACGGAATCCGCGTGACTCGGGAGCGGCTCGCGGCCCTCTATCCGGAGGAAGGCGGCAATTGTTTCAGCATTGGGCGACGCGCCGAACGGGGGACTGAGATCGTCGTGCGCATTCCACTTGCAAGGGGGCTTCCGAATGGCGGCGCAATCTGAAGCCATTCGCGTGCTGGTCGTCGATGACGAGCCGCCGGCTCGAAAACGGCTGACGGATCTGCTCAAATCCGATCGCGATGTCCGCGAGATCCACGAGGCGCCGAACGGCGCGGTTGCCGTATCTCAGATTAAGGACCAGCGGCCCGACGTCGTGTTCCTCGACGTGCAGATGCCGGGGATCGACGGATTCGGCGTGATCGGTGCGCTCGGGGCCGAAAATATGCCGCTCACCGTCTTTGTTACCGGGTACGATCGCTTCGCCGTCAAGGCGTTCGAAGCGGACGCGTTGGATTATCTGCTGAAGCCGTTCCCCGATTCCCGTTACGAACAGATGATGGCGCGGGTGAAGGCGCGATTGGGAGAAGTTCGCAAAAATCGCGCGAAAGATCCGAACTCGTTCAGTCCGGAACTGCTCCAACTCGCCGCAAGGCGCTTCAAGCCAGGCGAGATCTGGGAATGGATCGCGGTCAAGACCAAGGACAGCACGCATCTGGTCATGACCGAGGAGATCGATTGGATCGAAGCCTCGGGTGTGTATGTGACCCTTCACGCCGGGATCAATGAATATCTTCACCGGGCCAGCCTGGCCGCCATCGGGGATCACCTTGACCCCTTCCGCTTTGTCCGGATCCATCGATCGACGATCGTCAACATCAGGTCCGTGACCTCGCTGGAACGGCGTTCCCACGGGGAATTCGAACTCGTGTTAAAAACCGGTGCGCGCCTAATGCTAAGCCGCAGCTATCGTGGACTTGTCGAGTCCGTACTCGGTCAATCGCTTTAGAACCCTGCAGCGTCGCTCAGCTTGAGCGCAGCGTTTGCATGACTCGGGCTCTAATCCGGCCATAGTTCTGTTTCAGCGGCCCCAGTATCCCATGCTTCTCTGCGGGAAGATGGGCCAGTGGGTGACCTTCGAGCCGGAAGACATAATGGTCGAAGAAGGCGCGCCAGGCTTTGCGTTCCGCAAGCGGCCGTTCGGCAATCGCGATCATCGCCAGCATCATGGCTGTGTAGGGCGCATCCGGTCCCGCAGGAAACGCGTCCCACCAGTAGTTGACGAGCATGTTGAGCGGCTCCGTCGCCTCTACCTGATGCCACCAGAGCTTTGGCAAGTAGAGCGCGTCACCTGGCTCGAGCTCCGCCACCAGTGCCTGGTCGCGGACGGCCTCAAAACGGGGGTAATGCGGGTCACCGCGCTCGCTTCCGACGGCGAGACCAACCGGCGGCCCCGCCATCGTGAAGTCGATCGGGCCGGTATAAAGATTGCCGATCGTTTCCGGTCTGTAGAGAGTGAAGCGCCTGCGGCCGGCGACAACACAGGCAAGATTGTCGAACGTGTCGTAATGGGCGCTTACGAACGAGGCATTGCCGAGCCAAAGTCGCGGCTGGACCTCGTCAGGAACAATCGAGAGGCCGTTCTCGCGGCTGAATCCTGTCACATGATCGTTGGCCGGGATCGATCCGAAATACACGGATGAAAGTTCCGCCTCACGGGCAGCTGCGCTCATTCGGGCCAGCGCGTCCGAGAGTGACATGTCCGCGCGGTCAAAGTTGAACCCCGAAAGGTCGTCGGAATAATAATAGCGGCCGCTTATCGACGGGCTTCCAATGAACGCCTGGGAAGGCAGGCCTGAATCGCGCGAAGCCAGATATGTGGCAAGCGTTTCCCACGATTCGGCCGCAGCCTTGGTCGCCGGCCAGTGTGCGCACGCGCCTCGAAGGATGATCGGCTCACATTGGGCGGCGACGGCTCCGCGGAAATCCTCAGTGCCCGAAAAGGAACTGGACTCAATGTCCTTGACGCGCTCCGACATCGCTACAGCGACTAGCCCGCAGCAAGCCGTTCATTGCGGCGGTTTGCGAGGACGGAAATCTGCTTGAGAGAACCCGCGATGGTGTAAGCCAGCAGCAAATAGCCTTTTCTAAACAACGTGAGCGCGTCCGAATCCCCAAGCTCCGCAATCGAATCGAGGCTTACAGTATAGAGACCATCGAGCCGGACCTTTTTGCCGTCATCAAACCGCAGCGAGATATCGATCGGTTCGACCAAACGCAGGTCGACGAGCGTTTCAATGAAGCGCTCGGTTTCTTCGTTCCCGCTGGCGAGCAATCCAAGAGCACGCTGGATACGCCGCATTGCATCGGTGGGCTCGCCATCGTCGCCGAACAGCCGCTCGCCTTCCTTTTCGCTGATCTGCGGATGGTCCAGATCGACCGCAATATTTTCGCCCGATGTGAAAAAGCCTTGCCGCTCAAGATCCAGCGGGCGGAAGGTTCGCGCCGCTCCAGGGTCGGTGTTCACAAGGTTCTCGCCTGGCTCGAAACCGAACAGCGCAGCCATATAAAAGCGCCCGTCCTCCGGATTCTTGGCTAGCATGACCGGACAGCATGCTGCGGCCGACGGGAGTTCGGACAGGACAATCGGGACGGAATGCAGGGCGGTCCCCGCGCGTGGCAGCAAGCGCAGATTCCGGTGAGCTTCGCTATTGAGTATTTGGAAATTCGCCATCGATTACCTGCCCCACATTTGCCCTACGATCTATCCCACACCTCTGCCGAGAGCGCCACGCTCGCGCCAGCTGTGGCGAAAATGTCGCACCAAAACTCAGACAACATCTCTTCTGATAGCGCTATCATTATTAGTATTGATAGCGCTATCATTGAACGATATCGTTCTGGACAGGGTCACAAGACTCATTGGGGAGCTTCATCATAAAAGTCCTGCGCATCTCAGCAGGTCGGCCCGGTTGGCCAATATTCCCTAATGAAACTGTGATTCGATTGTAATTCACGGCCCGGGCCGCCCTCAGAGCGGCTCCGAAACAGGGAGGGGCTTAAATGTCTTCGGGAGCTAACACTACTCACGCACGTGGAGAGCGTAACAACGTTCGATCGCGCCGGCTGATGCTGGCGGCCACGCCAAGCCTGCTGGCACTTGTCGTTTCGACTCCGGCTTACGCGCATTCCGCGAAGCATCACAGCAAGGCCGCGCCCCAGCTGGCGATGGCTGACACGGCTGCGAACAGTTCGGCTGTGGCAGCAGACGCCAGCGCAGCGGCGAGCAGCGCTGCAGCCGCCCAGGCTACAACGCCTACTCCCGCCGCGCCTGCGACCGCGACTGATCAGAACAATCAGGCAACGGCGATTGTTGTCACCGGCATTCGCGGATCGCTCCAGCGCGATATCAACATCAAACGGAATGCGACGGGTGTTGTCGACGCGATCTCCGCGGAGGATATCGGTAAGTTCCCGGATCCGAACGTCGCCTCCGCAATGCAGCGCATTCCGGGCGTGACCATTCAGCGCGCAGGTGTCCGGGGCGATGCGAACGGCGTTACGGTCCGCGGCTTCGGCGGCGACTTCAACGACACTTTGGTCGATGGCCGTCACGTCTCCACTGCAGCCGGCGGCCGCGGCGTCGACTTTACGACGATCGGCGCCGACTTCATCGGCCAGGTCGATGTTCTCAAGACGCCGGATGTGGAACTGTCGACCAGCGCGATCGGTGCGACGATCAACATCCTGCTTCCGAAGCCCTTCGACAGCCCGGGCTTCAAACTGGCGGCATTCGCCGGTGGAACCGAGCAGTCGCGGTCCAAGCACATCACGCCGAAGCTGGGGCTCCTGATCAGTGACACCTTCGCTGACGACACGATGGGCATTCTCGCGGACGCGACCTACACGCGTGAAGATACGAAGACGAACCATGTCTTCATCCCCGGCTGGATCGGTGCGCATTTCGCGCCGTGCCAGCAGGGCCCCATCAACACAACTTGCATTCCAACGAGCGATACGACGCAGCCTGCTAGCGACGTCCGCTCGGTGCTCACCTGGTTCCCGCAGCAGATCGGTGCGGACCAGCAAGATACGCACGACGAGCGCATTGATGGGCGGATCGCATACCAGTGGCGGCCGAGTGATAGCGTGCTGCTGACTCTCGATGACAATTATTCGAGACAGACGCTGAAATCGACCGACTACGGTTACGCAGCATGGTTCAACGGCGACGACCTTCGCAATGTCACCTACGACTCAAATGGCTCTGTAACGAACTTCAACCAGTTCGGTACACCGATGGACTTCAACGCGAACGTTTCCAAGACTGTCAACGAGCGCAACGAGTTTGGCGCGAACTTGAAATGGAGCGCAACTGAAAACCTGAAGTTCGAAGCTGACGGCTCCGTTGCGCGTGCCGAGCAGAACCCGGGCCATGACGGTTACCAGGACAGCATGGACATCGGTTACGGCGGCTATAACAACATAACGGTACCTGCGGGTGAGACCTGCGCGCAAGCTGGGGGGCAGTTTGCAAGCTCCGGCGGCTGCGTCACCACAATCCTCGGCTCGCCTACCGGCGTTCAAATTACTGGCCCTAGCAGTAGCAATCTGCCCGTCATTCATGACGTTGGTCCCGGCGCCAATATCGGTCAATTCCTTGATACGACGCAGATGGGATCGCACGTCATTGTTCGGATCGATCCGTACAACACCGATCTTGTTCGCCAGGCGAAACTTGCTGCCCGCTGGGAATCCGATAATTTCAACATGACCCTCGGCGCGCAGTATGTTGACGACAAGTTCCACCAGGAGAGTGCCAACACTTTTGCTGACGGCGTCTTCGCCAGCTACGCGGGTTACGGCACTCCGTCGGGTCGAACGGGCGGTCTCTGGCCGCTACCGGCATCGGCCTTCTCCGGCACGATCAGTACTTCGGGCTTCATTCCGGGCTACAACAACAGTGCACTTGCTCCGGGCTTTGTCATCTACAGCCCCTATGCCATCTACGATGCGCTTCAAGCCGCTGGGCATAACACGGCGCCGGGCTTCGATAATGGCAGTGTCCTCAACGTCGAGGAGAAGACGCTTTCATTCTTCATGAAGGCGAATTTCACCACCGACATCGCGGGGATGCCGTTCCATTTCGCTGCCGGTCTTCGCGATGAGAGCACGCACCTCAACGTGTCGGCTATCGGCCAAAACATCACGGCCCTGACCGTCGATCCAGGCGATCCGACTTTGATTACGCCGACCTTTGCGGCAGGCGCGGTCACCGGGAAGTCGTATTACACTTACCTGCTTCCCAGCTTCGACATGAAGTTGAATATCACGCCTGACTTCGACATCCGGCTTGACGCGTCGAGGACTTTGACGCGGCCGTCGCTGGGTGCTCTGAAGCCGACGATTGGCTTTGGATCCCTGCGAAGGGGTTCGCTGTCAGGATCGGGTGGAAACCCGGACCTCAAGCCGTATCTGTCGGACAACTTCGATGCGGCAGCCGAATGGTATTACGCACCGAACTCCTATGTGGCGATCGATGGCTTCTATAAGCACCTCACCAACTTCATCGTTGGCGGTGTCCACCAGACGAGCTTCCCAGGCATCATCGATCCGTTCACCGGTCAGCTGGCGGTATTCAACATTACCGGCCAGGTGAACGGGCCGGATGCCGACGTCCGTGGTCTCGAACTCGCGTGGCAGCACACGTTCGGGAACACCGGCTTCGGCTTCCAGGCGAATGCCACGCTCGTGAACACTAACCGCAAGTTCCCGACGAATGACATCTCGGGCGCTGCGTTCGCGATCACTGGTCTTGCCAACTCGGCGAACCTGGTGGCGTTCTATGATAAGCACGGGTTCCAGTTCCGCGTCGCGGCAAACTATCGCGGCTCGTACCTGCTAGGGCTCGGGCAAGGACAGGGCGGCACGTTCGGCGCCGAACCGGTCTACGTCGACAAACAGACCACCGTTGACGTTTCGACGAGCTACGACTTCACGCCGCAGTTCACGATCTTCGGCGA
>Ga0207695_10002591_pt1 | contig 26511 bp, 21 predicted proteins | sample KBSC54metaG_FD_184354 | JGI IMG/M metagenome (GOLD analysis project Ga0207695, IMG submission 184354) | Corn rhizosphere microbial communities from Kellogg Biological Station, Michigan, USA - KBS C5-4 metaG (SPAdes) (version 2) | ecosystem: Host-associated > Plants > Roots > Rhizosphere > Soil...
GGTGTATACATCGACCGGTACGTCGAAAGAACATCCGAGACCTTCTTGATGCGGGTCCAGATATCCTCAGGAGCGAACGGGAACGGGAGCACCGTGGGCTGGGTGAACTTCGGGTTCATGTGGCCATTGAACCCGCCCAGATCGTGCAGGCCGTAACCTGCGGACCCTGGTGTTAAACCGACGACTCCCAATCCGTAGTTGGTCTGATTGTCTGCGTCGGGATTGAAGAAATCGTTATAGTCCGAATATCGCAGGCGCTGCAGCGGCGGATTCGTCGACTCACCCAATGCGCCGCTCAACATCGGAGACCCGATGCGGCTTGCGAAATTATAGAAGACGTTATTGCGCAAACTTCCCATGAAAGATCCCGCGCCGATCGAGACCGGCGTGCCAGTGAACTGCATGAAAGTGCCGCCGCCGTCCATGACATTGTTGTAGAACTGAACGTTGTCCACGTTGTAGATGAGGCTGATTCCCGTTCCAGGGCCGTAAAACGTCTGGCTCACCGTGAACGAGAAAATGTTGTGATGCATTTTCATGCCGGGGAGGACGCCCTGCACAACCTGGTCGGCATTGCCGCCGGTATCGATCAGGTTGTAGCGGAGCTCGCCGCCCATGCCGCGCACCGGCCAGGACGAATTGCGGATCACGTTGTGTTCCGCCAGGAATCCATCGCCCTCCAGTTGGAAGTTGTCACCTTGCGACATACGGTGCGGATAATTGTGCTGGCTGTAGTTCCCGCGGAGCACCATGTTCGACGATCCGCGGATCGTGAATCCGCAGCGCACGCCCATCAACACATTGCTTTCGGCATCGGTATTCCCACCGATGAGCCAATTTCGTGTGCCTTCGAATACGACGGTCGATAACCCGACGTTGTTGCCCTGGAAGAATTGTTGCGCGGAGGAGTTGCCGGTCGCATGGAAAACCGGCAGCGTTTGTCCGGAGTACTCCGTTGGCAGCGAAGTAACCGGCACCAGAGTATTCTCCCGGAACTCGTTGGTACGGATGATCGCCTGCGCCTGATTATTGGTGCCGATGGAGACGGTTCCGAAAGTATCGAACACGTTGCCGGTCAGCTGAACCGAACCCGAGCTGTTGACGGTGACATCGATCGCAGGAGTAGTTGCCGTTCCCAGACCGCGGATATCGCAATTACTGATATTCAGGGAGCCGGAGAATCCGGCTACCGCCCGAATCTGAAATCCGTTTCCGTTAATCGCACAGTGGTTAGCCGGTGTTCCGGCAAAGATCGAGTTCTGCGATCCGGACAGCACCACGTCGGAAGTAAGGTTAAAGATTGGTCCCGATGACGGCAGCGGATTGTCCACATAGACAGTAACCGGCGGGCTGGTCACGGTCTGGTTATTCGTGGCGGCAAACTGCGTGGTGATCGCGTACGTACCGGCAGGAACGTTACTCGCTGTTAGCGCCCAATATCCGTTGTGTGCTCCGTCGCCGGTGAACGTACCGACGGATTGCCCGTTGATAAAGAAGTTGACCGTGAGCGCGTCCGGATCGGGCGCATTGACGTCCGACGGATCTGCGTAGATTCGGATCATCGCGGGAGCAGTGAAACGCATGCCCGATACCGGACTTTGAATGCGGATGTACGGTCCGTCAGACTGGCGAGGTATGGGTGGAAGACCCTCGCTGATACTGATCTGCACAGCGGCTGTCGCACTCTTGCTCGCATCGGCCACCGAAGTCGCGGTGACCGCAAAGCTTCCGGTATTCTGACCGGCGGTATAGAGACCCGATGTCGAGATCGTGCCGCCCGTCGCAGCCCACGTCACAGCGGTATTGGAACTGCCGGTCACAGTAGCCGTAAACTGTCGCGTTTGACCTGGCTGCACAGAGGCACTGGTTGGCGCGATGGTGATCGAAACGGCGGGTGCGGGCTGAATGGTCACACCGGCTGAAGCAGTTTTTGCCGAATCAGCAGTTGACGTTGCGGTGACCGTGAAGGCGTTACCTGTTGTTGACCCCGCCGTGAACAAGCCGCTGCTCGAGATCGTACCGCCCGTTGCGGTCCACGTCACAGCGGTATTGGAACTGCCTGTCACGGTGGCGGTAAACTGGCGTGTCTGACCCGGCTGGAGAGTGGCGCTGGTTGGCGAGATGGTAACGGACACAACCGGCGCAGACTGAATGGTGACGCTGGCGGAAGCGGATTTTGACGAATCGGCAGCCGAAGTCGCCGTGACCGTGAAACCGCCTGCCGCTGACCCTGCCGTGAACAAGCCGCTGCTCGAGATCGAACCGCCCGTTGCGGTCCACGTCACAGCGGTATTGGAACTGCCTGTCACGGTGGCGGTAAACTGCCGCGTCTGACCCGGCTGGAGAGTGGCGCTGGTTGGCGAGATGGTGACGGACACAACCGGCGCAGACTGAATGGTGACGCTGGCGGAAGCGGATTTTGACGAATCGGCAGCCGAAGTCGCCGTGACCGTGAAACCGCCTGCCGCTGACCCTGCCGTGAACAAGCCGGTGCTGGATATCGTACCGCCCGTCGCCGTCCAGGTGACGGCTGTGTTTGAACTCCCCGTTACGGTAGCGGTGAACTGCTGGGGTTGCCCCGGCTGCAGCGTTTTGCTCCCCGGAGAGACGGAAACCTGAACCGCGGCTGCGCCCGCGATAACGATCGTCAACTTCGGCCGCATTTTTTGTGTACCCGCGGTACTCACCGGCCGGATGATTTCACCCGGATTGTTGTTGACCAGCATGATCCCTTGATCTGCAACCGGGGAGTCGATCCAGGCTTGGACCTGCGCCAGATCCAGCGGAATCGTAACGGTCTGCGCCCCGACGGGCCGAAGCCTCGGAATCTGGAAACTCTTTCCAGCGATGGTATCGACACCAGCAGAGGAAGCTCCGGGTCCTGCCCAGTCGTGCGTGCCGTCACGATGCAACCAGCCGAGGCGGTTCGACGCCGCATCCCAGGAATTCTTCAAATAGAATCCCGTGATGTTTCCGCTGCCCGACTCCCAGGAATCGAGCGAGATTGCAAGGGTGGCGGAAACCACCGTCGATCCTGCGGGAATAGGGAGGCTCCCGAACTTTACGAGATACCGGACGGTGTACGAGCCGTCCCCTGTCGTGGTGTAGCAGCCAAGTTCCGGATCGCCCTTCCATGGAACTCCGTTGCCGCCGTTGTATTGGGCATATTGCGTATTGATCGAGAAGTCTTTGGCTCCCGAGTATCCATTCACGCCATTCTGAAGCGTGACCGTCGTATCGGCATACAACGCCGATGCGGCAAGCAATGCGAACACAATTTTGACAAGGGCGTTCATATAATTTGGACTCTCTCCTGGCTGGATCACTGTCTGCGTTTGATCTCCGGCTTCACGATGTTAAGCGGGGCTTGCAGTGCTGTCAATAATTGCGTTCTTGAGGGAGCATTAGCTGGAAAGTCGCGCCTTGCGTAGCCACAAACACTGCGAGGCTTGCCCTGGCAACAGCGGACGAGACACAACAATAACCGTAATCTCCTTCACGGAAAACCAAGAAAGAAACGAGCTTTCAGATTTCAGAGTGCGCATCTGCTGTGTCAGGATGCACCGCGCAATCGGTGTCTAAATGAAACAGTCAAACCCGGGACAGTACTCTCGGACCACTGTTTCAGCTCTTGCGCTTAGGGATAATCCTGGCGGACTTCAGTGTTATGGGGTATGCCAAATCTAAGGGAAGTGCGCTAAATCCAGGCGTATACTCCGCAGGTATTTATATGACAGCCATGTTAAACGATGCGCGTCTATAGCCATGACTTCCGTGTGCAAGTTGTGCGGCGCATTCTGAATGGGGAGACAGTCTCGGCACTCTCGAAAGAGCTGGACATTCATCCCAAGGTTCTTTATGAGTGGAAGCGACGAGTGAATGAAGGAGGCGAATCCAACCTCCGAAAGCGTGGGCGTCCGCGCAACAACGAAGTGCGTGACGGGACGGGCAGCATTCCACGACATGCGGCCGAGCTCGAACGGACGATTGCCAGCCAGCGACTGGTTATCGAGTTCCTGGAGAGTTGCCTGGCAGCGAGTCGAGAAATGGCGCCACGCGAAAAGGACGCCTGGAGCGATTGTATCTTCCGATCCATCGAGGTAATGATGCAGGAGCAGAGCGGGCTGAGCGTGGGGAGAATGTGCAAACTGGCGCGCGTGCCGCGAAGTGGCTATTACCGCTATTTGCGGAGACGGGACAGGAGCCTCCGCTAGCCTTCCAAGGTCTCCGTCATCTCTCTTCGCAACCACGTTTGGGCGAGCCGGAGTTTACGACGCACGACGTGCACGGAAATGCCCAGAGCGGTCGAAGACTCCTCGGCCGTCATGCCGCCAAAGAAGTGCATTTCAATCAATCTACTCTGCAGACGATCCATTCCTTCCAGCCGACTCAGCGCGTCATCCAACAACAGGAGCGGCCGATCCGTCTGGGATATCCGATTCGACACCTCTTCCAGCGGCACTTCGTGGCCGGCGCGTTTTTCGGCGGCCTTGGACCGGGCGGCATCCACCAGTACCTGTCGCATCAATCGGGACGCAATCCCAAAGAAATGAGCCCGATTCTCATAAGAAGGGTGGCAGCCTCCGGCCAGCTTCAAAAAAGTTTCATGCACCAAAGCCGTAGTCTGAAGCGGGGGTGCTTTTGCTTCACGCCGCAGGTGCCACTTGGCTAACTTCTTCAGCTCGTCGTACACCAATGGAATCACCGTGTCCAGAGCCTCGGGATCTCCGGATTCCAGGCGTTTCAGGAGGATAGTGAGATGCATTCTAAAGGAGCGGTAGAGGTCCCGGGCACAGGCAACGGGCCAAGCTCAGGATCGTACTGCGGAACTCGGCGCGCCGCTCGTTCTTATTGGTTTCATCATCTGGTTTCTGGCAGGCACTCTGCTTGCCGCCGATTCGAGTCACCGCCGCTCGGCCGGGCCGTGTGTTGATTTTCCGCATTGTCACTCTATTTACTGCGTAAAGATAAGGAACTGCTAGCGAGAATTCAGAAGTTACGTGACGCGGACGGCAGCCAGCACCCTTGATTTCCGCGGCCGCGAGTTCAAGTGGGCGAAGGTTTTGTGAGGAAGGGCGCGCGGCAAACCTGCCAGCAGACCGACTACGGCGAGTGCGGCGGCCAGAGCGGGCGACCTGTGCCGGCGAGCAAACCTTCGGGTCCGATACCAAGTCTGTCCTTTGCGCGCGCGAATCAGAGGCGATTCCAGGCACCCTCTCAGGTCCTCGGCAAACTGATCCACCGCGGCATACCGGTCGCAGGGTTCTTTGCGCAGCGCTTTCATGAGGACTATTTCGAGGTCCTTATTTATCTCCGGCGCCAGCCGGACGGGCGGCACGATCTCGCCGGTGCATATCGTCTGAACCAGCGCCTCGACTGAGTTATTTTCAAATTTGTGTGGGGACGCCCCCGTCAGCAGTTTGTACAGGACCGCGCCCAGGGAATAGATGTCCGTCGCCGTTGTCACCGGGCCGCCTTCCACCTGTTCGGGGCTGCCGTAATCCGGTGAGAGTATGCGCTGGTTCGTCACGGTGGAATCATCGTTGAATCGAGCACCTTGGCGAGTCCAAAATCCAGAAGCGTCGGCTCACCTTGCTCGGTGACCAGGATATTTGCGGGCTTCAGATCGCGATGCACGACCCGGTTCCGGTGCAAGTAGCGAACAACCTCGCACAGGTTGAGGAACAATGCGATCTTGCTGCGGACGGATAGCCCGGCGGCGTACTCGTCGATCGGTTTTCCCTTGATGTACTCCATCACCAGGTAGGGTTGCCCATCCTCCCGGTGACCTGAGTCCAGCAACCGCACAATCCGCCGATGAGATACGGCCGCGAGGATCTGGCCCTCCTCCAGAAAACGCCGGCTCGTCTCTGGATCGACGGCGCCCGGCAGTGGGAGTTTCACGGCGACGCGCTGCGCACGTTTGCCGTCCGTACGCTCGCCCAGAAAGACGGCTCCCATCCCGCCGTCTCCTAGGAGACCTCCCAGTTGGTAGCGACCGCACGAAAGGACCGACGGCTGAAGTCGCGCGATCGCATCTTGCGCAGCGTTCCCGACCTCTTCCTCTAAATGGCGGCTCGCATCCGCGTCGAACGCCACGAGCGCTTCCACTTCCCGGCGCATTTCCAACTCAACACTACCCTTGGTGAAATGCAGATCTCGGCCTTCTGGGGAAAGATGCGCCACCTGATGAAATAATTCCTCGACACTCAGCTCCATTACGAAATCCCGGCACTCCTTTCTACTGATTACTGGGAGTCCGCGAAGAGGCCGCAGGGAACACATTCCGCAAATTGAGGTTCAATTTAAGTCACTGAATCGCTTAGAGCAAGCTGTTTTGGATGCGGCCCGCTCGCGGGAGGATTCAGGCATCTCTTGCTTGGTTCCCGCACACTGGATTTTTGTGGTTCTGGCGTTCACCACCGTTCCCGAAGATTGCGTCTCGCCAAAGGAACAAACGCGAGTCCGGTTCCCAGCAGAAATAGTCCGCCGGATTCCGGTGCGGCCGCTTCCGTGCGGGTCAAGTGGCCCAATGACCAGGTCCGGACTGGCACAAGATAGCGGGGTACCTGCCTGTGTTCGAGCTAGGCGTAGCAGATATGAATTCCTTGTCGTTGCTTAGGCCGAGCGTTGCTACTTGGGCGGGCGAGGCCGGTGCGGCCTCGCGCTCCCGAAGAAACCATCTGAAGTCTCTAATAGGACGTCGAAATCGATACCGCCACGCGCGCCGGAAATTCCGGGACGCTTACATTCTCCACGAATGTGCTGAACGCGAGTTTCCGCGTGGGCAACACCGTGATGAACAACCTCAAGGTTGCTACGGCTCCTCCCGGCGGAGAAGGTTCAACGGCGGGCAAAGAAGTGGAGATCACGATCACGTTCATTAGCCCGATCATTTTGCCGGCAGGCCAGTATTTCTTCCGCCCGGAGGTCCTGCTGGCCAAAGGGGGATTTCCTCTACTTGTCTGCGCCGAAACCGATTCCGGCGCTCCAAGATCTGCAGACTTGGATCCGCGACTCCAACTTGGCCCCGAGCTGGCTGCGAATCGGCACGGACATCGTCGGGGGAGCAACGCCACCTACGTTCAATATGACCTTTTCCCTCGCTGGTGAGACTGTTCCCGAAGCAGGAATGCCAGGAGCGGCGAACTGCCATGGCAAGACCATCTCGGCGCTAACCCAGGAGTTTGGCAGTACCTATTCGGCTGCCTCGATCCTTGGGTTCTCGAGCGTACAGGCGCTGCAAGACGGGTTCACTCTGTTTTGCAAGCCCTAGACGGGGAGATCAGCAAGCCGTTTAGCGCAACCGGTAACGCGGGCCCACGAGGGCCTGCGCCCGGTTAGTGCTGCGCGGCGCGCACCATCGAACAGACTGTCCGGTACGCGGTTAGACAAGCCACGGAGCCTGGGAAGTCTGCCCACGCGGCCCGGGTCTCGTTCTTGGGTGCGCTTACACCCACTGATCCCGGCAAAACGTCTGGAAAGATCACAACAGCATGAGCTCTCTGGCGCGCGCGACGGCTTGAGTCCGGGAAGCGGCATCGAGCTTTCGCAGCTATGCGAAGATTCCCGCGGGGTTGACCAGCATTCCGGATTACTATTCGGTTCTGGCCCAAGATGTTCCGCGCGAAAAAGGCGTCCCACACCTCAAGAATGTGAGGATCTCCAATCTCAAGGCTTCAGGCTCGCGCGAAGCATTCTCCGTGAGCTCTTATCCCGAATCTCCGTTGCAGGACGTCACCTTCCGCAACATCGATATCCAAGCGCAGCGAGCCGGCACAATTCAGAACGCCGAAAACTGGAGGTTTGAAAATACGCGCATCCAGACCGCGGACGGGAGCCGCGTTGCGTTAAAGGAATCTCGCGGTGTAACCGGATTATTAGTGCCGTAAACAGGTTGCTCGCTGGGGCGCATTGACTAGCCCAAGCCGCTGCTACTTTTACTCGGTATGCGCAACCGTGGTGCCTTGGCGATTTCCGTTGAGCACGCACTGCTATGGGGAGCTGACTGGCCGACCGATGACGGCGTCCGCAGCGAACCAATTGCCGGCGCACAGATTGCGCGCACGCTTGCGGCCACAATTGAGGATTAGCATTGATGCCGCATCCAGCACTGACTCGGCAACTACGGAACGAAAGCCTCCCGGCCATGCCCGTGGTCCGCAAAAACTCGATTCGAGCCTCACTGTCGTCCGCAATAATCCCATCCCTCACGAGGCGGCAGAACCCGGAACTTCGGTCTTGCGTGGTGCAGGACGTTAGTTCCGCGTGCCCTGTGATGCTGCAATACCTTATTAGTCGGGTGTAGCGTGCCGGTGCAGACTATTGAATTCCGAGGGAATCGACAGCTACAAAACTGACTACAACCGTGGTTTCTGACTGTAGACGATATGGAACCAACTCATTGAATACATGAAGCTTATGGAGTTTCGATCCCTGTAGGTTCCGATGCCTTAGGCGCAGGGGGTCGTGAGTTCGAATCTCGCCGCCCCGACCAAATCTGCTTTGTTTTCAGCTGCGATTTGGCGAAACCGTGCACCTGTCTAAAGTGCAGGGGGCCGCGGAGCCCGCTATTGAAAACGTTGGAGTTATTGAGCCATCAAGCATGCTAAGTGGCAACTAGTACCTACAATTTTGACTACAGTTCACCGGTGGGACCGATCTCCTTTAAATATCGATGGCCGCCGAGGGACGACTTGACCACGGCGTACTGATACAATTTCTCTCATGCGAAAGGAAGAACTGGACCGCCGTAGTGATGAGTTGAAAGCCCGGATGCTCGCAGAGCGGAATCAGGCCGCGCAAAAGAAACCCAGCAGTGAAGGCAAAAGGGAGTCAGCCTCGCGGGCGAAGCCGTCCGACAGAGTCGCAAAAGTTCCTGGTGAGATCAGCTCCACTGAACGGCTAGAAATGGACGCTCTGAAGAAGCGGATAGCGCAACTTGTAGCAGAGAACGAGAGTTTGCATCGGCAACTTGCGTCAATCGACTACCAGGCACCATCGCCATCCCGATCTAGTAACGATTCCGTTCGCGAGCAGCAGCACAATTTTTTAAAATACAGCAATCTCAGGCGATATTAGGGGGGGTTCGAACGCGTCCTGTGATGTGCTCTTTCCTATTTGCGTTCTTGTTGTTTTGCAAATTGGGCTCAATCCTCTGCGTCAATATCGGCTTCGACCACGCAGGATGCAGGGCGGGAATGATTCGGCGCAGTGCGCCATCCCTCATCAAGCAGTTTGACATTACCTAGTTTCTCGAGTACCAGGCAACGCCAGTTCGCTGGCGAGCCGGAGACCTGGAGTCCGCTTTGGCTTCCGCCGCCGTATTGATAGCAGAGCACCCTTGTCTGCCCTTCTCTATTCCGACCCAATCGGTGCGGACACAATAATCGTCGGCGTCCATCATAGTTGGCCCCGATTGGTTTCTTCTTCGAAACCGCCGTCCAGACAAGCCGATAGATATCATCCACTGTTTGGATCTTAGCGACGACAACGCTCATGTTCTTTACCCTAAAACATGCCTGAAGCATCACGCTCTGGTCAGGCGGACGCAAAAATGGGCTCTTGCAAATTGATCGAAGATCAATTCTTGTCGTTACCGGCTAGTACACCTTCAGTTAGAATCGACTCTATTTCATATCCTATGGCACGGTATCCTTTCAACCGCTTCTCATACATCCGCGCAAGCATTGGAACCTGTGCATCGACGTAGTCGAACACTCGGACAACCTTCTTTCCGTGATGGATCCGGTGCAGCCGTCCGACGTACTGCTGCAGCGTGCCGCGCCAGGAGATAGGCATGGTTAAGAACAAAGTGTCCAAATCTTGAGTCGTCGAAACCCTCGCCAATATAGCTTCCGGTTGCGAGCAGGACCCGCGGTTCTCCGTCGGGAGTCAGGGCCAGCTTCTCCACCGCGGCTTGCCGTTCCTTCTTGCGCATGCCGCCCTCAAGATGAAAACGTGCTGAATCTCAGCGAGGCCACTGGCCAACCTGTCAAGGTGGTCTGTGCGATTGGTGAGCACGAGCGGTGTGCGGCCCTCGCGAACGGCTTGGATGATATCCGCGACGATCTGCCGGTTTCGCTCTTCGTTGGTCACTAACGCGGCATAGGCGTCTTGAATTGTGCTATCCGCGCCCTCAGGCTGCATTCGGAAACCCGTTGGTCGCGGCAAGACCAAGTGGCGAAACGGAGAGCGTTCGGCGGCCTCGCGTGCGCTCAAGTTGAACCGGATCGGCCCGCACTGCATGAAGATGATCGGATGATGGCCGTCCTTGCGAATCGGCGTTGCGGTCAGGCCTACGATAAACTTCGCTTTGACCCGCCTCATGACTTGTTCGAAGCTGAAGGCGGTCAGGTGATGGCATTCGTCGGCAATCACCTGCCCGTACTCGGCAACGCAGTCCTTCACTTCACCCTTACGCTGCAAGCTTTGAAGCAAAGCTACGTCGATCAATCCGGTCCGCTTGTCCTTGCCGCCAACGACCTGGCCGATGGCTTTAGGCGGAAGATCCAGAAACGCCGCAAGGCGTGCACGCCATTGTTCCAGTAATTGCTCGCGATGGACCAGGATCAGCGTGTTGACTGTTCGCTCGGCTATCAACTTGGCAGCCACCACGGTTTTGCCGAACGCGGTCGGTGCGCACAGGACGCCTTCATCATGCTGCAGCGTCTGGCGTTTGGCCTCGGCTTGGTCATCACGGAGGTTTCCGTGAAAGGTCACATCAATGGGCTTGCCGGCGTAGCGTTCGTCGCGAATTACCACGCGGATGCCATGCTCCTTCAGTAGTTCGCTCAACTCTCGCAAGCAGCCTCTTGGCAGAGCGAGATGTTGAGCAAATTCTTCACTGCAGGAGATGACGCGCGGCTTATCCCAAGTAGGGAGGCGCATCGCTTGGGCTTTGTAGAATTCCGGATTCTGAAACGCAGCGACCCGGATCATCCGGTTGAGCATTGGCTCGGGGAGATCTGCCTTTGAAACAAATATCAGATTGCTTCGTACGATCTCGACGGACTCTGGGAATGGCCCCGCGATGGGTTTCTCACTCTTCCTTCTTGAAGGCAGCAGAGTCCAGGGCGCACCGTCCGCGTCGTCATCGGTGCTTGAGAGCTTGACGCCCATGACCTGACCCCGGCGTGTGGCGTCATTGACGAGCCATTCGACTTGATCGGCCCCGGCTCGCCGGATTGAAAGCAACAATTGCCATTGGTCTGGGTACGGGCGAAGGTCGTCGTCGACAAACAAGCAATTGCCGTTTTGCCTGGGCATCCACTGAAGTGGAAGTGCGATTAGGTTTCCGAAGCCCCCCTTGGGCAAGGTGTCCTGGTTGGGAAAGAAACGGTCATAGGAGTCGAGACCCAGGTGGTGGCGACTCTCCATGGTTTGTGTGAGTAGAGCACAACCCATTTTGCGGGCGAGAACGGCCGAAATCGGCACTTCGAAGAAAATCCAGACATGACCGCCATTCCCGGATCGTGACCGTTCCAGATAAGCCGGAATTCCCGCACGTTTGCAGGTCGCGAGGAACGCCAATGAATCTTCTTGCCAGGCCGCCTTGTCGAAGTCAACCGCGAGAAGCCAACAGGTTTCATCTACGAGCAGAGGATAGATCCCGATCGTCTTCTTGCCCGTCAAATGTTGCCGAATGACATCGTCGGTTACAGCGTAGAGCGTGCGGGTTTCTCGATCAACTTTCTTGTGATCCTCCGGGCGACCTGCGGGCACCGCCTGCCAGTCCTTCTTACCTGCGGGGCGGTAGGCCCACGTTCCGTCCTTCACGCGCCATCGCTCTGCGTAGACGTCCTCGCGCCCGCGGAACAACGATCGAAACAGCACCACCTTTGCCGGGTTGTCCGACAACGTTTCAACTTGAGAGATATCCGAGGGCGCCGGGAGGCACCGTTCGGTTGGAGATTGCAGCGTCACTACTTCAGGTAGTGGGATGGAATGCTGTACGAGCAGCGCTTTCAGCTGCCGGGATTCTTCGCGAAGGCGCTGGCCCTCTGCAAGGGCGCTTTCTAGTCTGGCTCGAAGATCGCGCTGATCCTGCATGAAAGCACGCTGCGCAGCAGCCGTACGCTGTCAGGAATGTTCCGGATTGATTACCGAGAACCCCTCGAGTCCGGCAACCTCACAGAGTATTGTATCCGCCGCGACAAAATGATCCACCAACTTCTGATTTCGCAATTCCAGCGCCACGGCGAGTTGAAGAGCGTCCAGCGCACGCAGACGCGAAGCGAACGCGTAACGCTCCACCAGTAATTCAGCCCCAGCGAATTCCATCTCCCCGATGGAGAAAACTTCCAGTTTCCCGCTGGCGATGTCTCCTCGAAACTGGCGCAGAAATACGTCCGCATCGTCGCGGCCAATAGACTGAGTTCGCACTTTAATCGCGAATGCCGATGTTAGTTCCGCTATGGTTAGGCGGGCGACTCGGACTACGTTGTCAGCCCTGTTTACGATCTGATCGACGAACGGTGTGCCGGCCTCCGGGTGGTAGAGTTTCACCAGCGCACTGGAATCGAAGAAATAGCCAGCCAAGGATCAACGTTCCCCGCGTTCGGCGATAATCTCCGCAGCCATCGATCCGGGGATCTTGGCAAGCCGTCTCCGTACTTCCTCAATACCGGGAGCTGGCTGAGTGTCCTTGAGTTCCCTTTTGATATTCTCGATATACTCGACAGCCAAGCTGGATCGGTCGCGGGCCGCGTCTTTGACGACACTGACGAGTACGTGCTCATGCTCCTTCAAGTTCAACGGCTGCAGCGGCCGCAGCACACCGTTTTCATACACAGCGTCAACTTGAATGGGCATGCGACCATTGTAGCCGAAGCTCAAGCGCCGGACTGCGAGTTGTAGGGTGTTGCCCGCTGAGGAAATCGACAGCTACGATTCTGACTACATCGCACTACTTTCCCTGTATACGATTGCTCACAACGCTTTTAGAATGTGCGTTTTACCCGCAGGAAAGTCGACGCGCTCCGATGTCTTGGGCGCAGTCCAGCTTCGAGCAGCTACAAAAACGACTACAACGGAAGAAGTATTCTAAACCTTGATCGTCGGCGAACGTTTGAAACACGCTTACTCATTCTGTAACGTCCGGTCCGAGCAGAATTCGCTGTTACGACCTCGCGGTCAGCACGGGCCGCGGCCGCAGCGCACGTTCGTTTGTGATTGACCCGCTCCTCGCTTGTCAGCATCACCCACAGCCGCCGGTATCCGAAGCGAGGCTTCTCGCGAGCCAGTGCCAGCAGCCTTTCGCGCAGCGCGCTGTCGTCGCGGCGGCAGCGATACCGGTAGCTCATGCGCGGAATCCCCATCAGCCCGCAGACGCGGCGTTCGCTCGCGCGAAACTCGTTGACCAGGCGCCGCACTTCCGCTCTCTTTTCTACGAGCCCAAGGAGTTTTTCGAATCACCGATTGCAGCATATCCTTGTCCAGGCTTAGATCCGCCCACCAGCTTCTTCAATCGCGCATTCTCTTCGCGGAGCTGATTGACCTCCTGTGCCTCGCTAACGTCCATGCCTCCGTACTTCGACTTCCAGCCGTAGATCGTGTGCTTCGACACGCCCTGGTCCCGAGCCACCTCATCCGCTTTCCCTATCGTTCGTCCAAAATCGTATTCCATTTCGGACGGTTTAAGGGGGGCATGTCACTGCGCTTCGACGCGGCTGACCACACGGTCGTATGGTCAGTTTGCAACGCGAGCTCCTCTGGCTTTTCGAGTCTCGCAGCTACAGCGCGTATCGCAAGTACGCACGGAGGGCACAGAGAATAACGGCCGATTCGGTCTCCGCTATTTGAAGATTGCTGGCCGGGTTGCCATGTTGGGTCCGTTCAGGCTACCAGCCCCCAACGCCGGCGCCTGGCAATACAATCGACAAGCTCTTACGGGTGACTTCGACGGGATCGTGCTGGCACGGTGAAGAATTCCGCGACGAGATTTTATCGGGTTGATCGCTGGTCTTTCGCGGTCGAAGCGCTCATCAGTTTGCGAAGGAGAGCTTCGGTCTTTTCTTCACGCCTCGGAGGTTGCCCTTCAAAGTAGACGCCTTCCGCCCATTCCAACGGAGTTCGTCCCTCGCCTCGTGCACCGCCGTCTGTGCTTCCAGTGTCCCTGGCGTCTATTTTGGCGCCATTGTCCACCAGGAATTGAACTCCTTCAGGCAATCCCTTGAACGCCGCTCCGTGCAGTGCGGTCAGCCCTGAGGGTCCTCCGGAGTTAGGCTTGCCGTCGTTCACCGCATTCACGTCGTTACCTAATTCCACACAAAGCTTGAGCACTTCCAACAGGTTCTCATTCCGTGTATATACCAGGCTAGGAAGCCATCCCACTCCCGCGGCGGCCATCAGCGGCGTCGTTTTGTCCGACGCTGTGATTCCGGGATCGGCGCCGTAGGCCAGCAGAAGACGCATGACAACAACGTCGGTGGAGTATGCAGCTCGCAAGAAGGGCGTCGCGCCCACTTCGGACTGCCAAGTTGGGTTGGTTCCCCCGCGATACGGCAATTTTCCCGTTAGTCGGGCGTTCACATTCGCGCCATGATCCAGGATCTCCTTTATCAGGTCCAACGGATCCATGGTGTCTGGCTTCGCCTGAGGCACGTCCGTGGTCATCACATTGCGCATATCCACCGCTCCGTACAACGCTCCCATGCCGTTGCCGTCGGCGACGTTCGGGTCCGCGCCCCTATCCAGAAGAAGTTTAGCGAGTCCGAAGTGGGCATTGATAATTGCCACCACTAACGCACTGGTTCCGTCGGCCATGGTCAGGTTGATATCGGCTCCCGCGTCCAGCAGAACACGCACCGTTTCAAGATGGTTTTGCCGAGCCGCCAGGATCAACGCGCTAATGCATCCTCCGCCCGTCGCCTTAGTTCGGATAGTTTGTCCCGCCACTCCAAAAACCGGAGGCGGCCGAAGTGGGCCCCCGGATGGGGGGCAAGCGGGCGGGGCAGGACGACGGGCAACAGGCGCCGGGCCCTTCTTCTGGGCGGCCTTCCCCGCTCCTCCGCCTCCTCGGCCGCCTGCGGGCGGGAGCTCGGCGATCGAACGGGCATTCACATCCGCACCATGCTCGATCAGCAGCTTGACGGCTGCGGCATGTCCTTCCGAAGCGGCCCAAATCAAGGCCGTATCGCCTCTGGAAGTCTCCTTGGCGTTCACATTGGCGCCATGATCCAACAGAACCTTGACCGCTTCCACGTTGCCGGTGCGCGCCGCCATCATGATTGGCGTCTCGCCGAGTTCCGAAAGCGCGCCATTCGGGTCCGCTCCGACCTTCAACAACTTTTCAATCATAGCCGCGCTCCCGTTGATGCAAGCAAGAGACAGGGGCGTAACGTCAAAGCGGTTTACTGCCTTCACATTGGCGCCGGCTTCGATCAGTAAGTCCGCCATCTCCAAATCATCCAGGCGGGCCGCCCAATGGAGCGCCGTCGCGCCATCTACTTGCGGCGCGTTGACATCGGCCTTTCGCTGCAGCAGGGAGCGCACGGCCGAGATATTTTTGTTCATCGCCGCATCCGCGACCTCGCTGACGACGGCGCTCACGCCGCCGGTCAACAGCAACATGGCCACGACGGCACATCCCGCGATGAAACGTCCAACGCTCATTCGTAGTTCTCCTTTCGCCAGCAACTACGCGAGTCAGAACTGGAAGCGTGCGACCAGCATGCCTGCGCGTGGATCCCCGGTCGTTGCCGTATTGATATATCCGAAGCCCGCAGTGGTTTGGCCGGTCGCGGTCGTGCTTTGCGTCGCGAAGGCGTTCGTACTGGTGGGGGCGTTAAATTGCGTACGGTTGAAGACGTTAGTAAACTCGGCGCGAATCTGCAGGTTGGCGCGCTCCCTTATCCGGAAGTTGCGGCCCAGACTCAAGCTCTCGGACGGGATGCGCCGCTGCCGGTAATCGTTGTAGAAGGTGGCGGCGGTGCCCCACTGCCCCACCGGCGGATTAGCCCACGCCTTCGGATTCAATACAAACGTCGTGTTGGGATCGAAACAGTGGCAGTTGAGGTCCTTGGTGAACAGAGGCTGGCCCGGTACGCGATTCACGAAAGCGTTCTGGAAGACATAAGATCCCAGGTTGGTCGTGGACAGGGGAACGTGGATCGGGATTCCGCTGGCATACCGCAGGACCGCGCCGATGGTCCAGTCGCGCGTGACCGCCGACATCGCTTTAGCCGCAAAACCGCTTCCGACCGTGAGTTTGGGCGTCGTGTAATTCCCGCTTATGATCAAAGCCTGCGGCTGATCGGTGGAGCTCAATTGTTTGTTTATACCCCGATTGAATACATCGGTGGGATACGGGTCAAAGTAGGCATTGTTGTTTTCCGCGCCCAACACCAGATTCTTGGACCAGGTGTAGCTGACCACGAAGTCCAGGCCGTGCGAAAACCGTTTGGTTACTTTGGTTTGCAGCGCATCGTACCAGGTGTCGCCCAAGGGGTTGAAGTGATTCACCACCATGGTGTACTCCGGCATGGGCCGTAGTGCTTGGCTCACAGAGAGGCCGGTCGGGAAACCCGGGTAGGGCGCGCCGCCGAAGCCGCGTGAGGCTGCCAGCGCGGAATTCACCGGAGACGTCAGTAGTGCCAGGTCGGCCGGATTGTTCAAGCTGAGTCCATTCGCGGTCAGCCTCGGGATGTCGATTGCATCGGAACTGAACGGAGACAAGGTATAGGAGGCCCACCAGACGCCACGGTTGCCGACGTAAGTCGCTTCCGCCACCAGATCGTGGGTGATCTCCCGTTGCAGCCCGAAGCTCCATTGTATTGTCCGGGCGGGCCAGCCGGCGTGCCTATCCAGGTAATTGGTAGCATTGCCTATGGTCCCAGGCAGCGGCAGCAACCCGGGGTTGAAGTCTGGGAACTTGACCTTGTAGGGGAGGCCGTCCCGCAAATAGAAGGGAGGCGTGATCCCGTATGACGGGGCGCTGAAGGGCTTATTGGAGCCGGTATTGCCCGCGAACGATCCCTCATTGCTGGTAGGGGAGTAAGAGATGCCGGCGCCCACGCGCAACACCGTCTTGCTATCAAGCTGATACGCCAGACCTAAGCGTGGTCCGAGAGCAGCCGGATAGTTGTGCGCAAACACGCAGTCGCAACGCCCTCCTCCGTATCCCTCAAAAATGATGCCGCCGGGCTGCCCGCCCGCGCTCGGGTTCGGCGTGTTGAAGGAGACGTTCAACATGTAGCCGTGATGCTCCTTCAGGTAAGTTTGATAATCGTAACGCAGGCCGAGGTCGAGGGTAAGCTTGCGCGTCACTTTCCAGTTGTCTTGGATATATCCCGCCATCGAGTGGTTCCCCAGCCGCTGCACGCTCGGAACGGAAATGTATCCGCTATCCGGCGAACCTATGAGGAAACTGGCATAGTTGTATCCGACGGAGCCTCCGCCAATCGAAGTTACCTGCCGGGATACCCCGCCGAGGGCCGGAAGTCCCGTCTCCGTGGCAAGGAAACCTATGCTCCCATTCGCGAACCCCTGGCCATTGGACCAGAATCCGTTAACAATCACTTCGCCGCCGACCTTGAACGTGTGATTGTTGTGGACCCAGGTAAGGCTGACGGTCGACGTCGGCTTCCAGTTTATCGCGTGCAAAGGACCCCCTGAGGCGAAACCTGTACTAAAGCCTCCCTGGGCTTGGCTCAGCCCCGTAAAGTTCGGAAACAGGGAAGGCTGTGCGTATGCTCCAGTGAAGCCCAGCTGTGCCACCGGATCGAAGGCTTGCTTAGTTGGATTGTTTACGTAGTCCACGAAGCCCGCGCCCACATGCAGCAGCATCGTGGGCGTCAGAGTGTAATCGACGTTCACGCGAGTGGTCTGCGAATGCGTATCGACGCTCGCAGCGCTAAGCGGGTAAGGAAAGGCGCCGTTATTGGGAGATTGCGTACCGTTCCGCGACCAGTATCCAGACAGTTTCAGGTTGGAGCTGAGCGAATGATCAAGTTTGATCGAAACGTTGCTCGTAAGTCTGTTATTGCTGTAGACAGGCAAATAGTTATTGATCAACCCGGAGTTGGAGGGCTGAGGGAGGAAAGTCTGGGCTTTCATCGCCACCGGGTCCAGTTGTTGCACCGGAATGATATTGCCCGGGTACGGATCCGTGTACGGAACGCCGTCGATCAGCCGCAGCGTGGTCGGGTCATAAATCGTGTTTTCCAAAAGCGTGCGGCCGATCCCGTCCTTCCCGAGAGCACGGCCGGTCAGGACCTGACTCATATTGCCCTGCCGCATCAGCAGTGTGGGAATAGTGGTCTTGACGTTGTTGGTAATGGTGGTCTCGCGGAACTGTTCAAAGTTGAAGAAGAAAAAAGTCTTATCGTGACCGTTGTAGACCTTGGGAATCCACACGGGACCGCCAAAGCTGCCTCCGTAATCATTGCGGCGCGCGCGCGGCCGCAGCAGGTTACCCTTACCGTCGTTGGTGAATGGAACGCCTGCATTGAGCGCTTCATTCACGAAATAGTCGTAGCCGCTGCCGTGAAACTGGTTGGTCCCCGATTTCATGGTGAGGTTAAAAAGACCGGAGCCCGCCTGCCCGAACTCCGCTGAGTAATTGCTGGTCTGGATCGCATACTCCTGGACTGCCTCTACGCTCGGTTGGTTTGTGGAGGTGTCGGAACGGCTAAACCCATTGGTCGCATCTTGACCCTCGATCCGGATCCCTTCCGTGTTGCTTTCGTTTCCGTTCACCTTGAGCCGGCTATCCGGGGCCCAAGACACGCCCGGAAGCACGTTCATCACCGAGTACGCGCTGCGGATGCCGCTGGCGCCCACGTTGGTCGACCCGATCCCCAGCACGGGCAGGCTGTTCAGGGTGTCCGCAGTGACGTTGTGGCTCAACTCCCCGCTCTCGGTTTTGAGCAACGCGGCTGTTTCCGTGACCGTCACCGACTCGGTGTTTGAGCCAACCTCAAGCGCCACGTTGATGCGCACGGTCTGCTCCACTGGAACGGCGATGTTTTGGCGGACGTACTGCTTGAAGCCCGGCACGGAAACTGTCAACTCATAGTTGCCGGTCGGCAGTTGGACCACGTAATTCCCGGTGGCCGAACTCCCCACCTGGTACCGCGCGCCGGTTGCCATATTCCGCGCCTCAACCGCCGCGGCGGCAACGACGGCTCCAGCGGGATCCGCAATAGTCCCGGTGATCGTGCCGTTTTGGGCGAACACGTTCATTCCAAACAAAGAACACAGACCTACAACTGCCGATATGCGTAATTGCACTTCTTGATGGCCCCTTCCCGGGTTCTATCTTTATCACTGGTTCTCCCTTGAGGTAAATAGCCAATTCTAGCTGTCGGGGGATTTTGACCCGTCAGTCATTCGCTATTTCTCGCGTAGCAAGAAGTCTTAGCGCTCAGCAAGAATCTAAGCGAAGATTCTTGTAACTCGCCTCCCCGGCGGGGCAGCGGCTTGATGTTGCCGTTCACGGCGTCAGTTGGCGCAGAGCAGTGGTCTTGGCGAAAAACTGCAGAGTTCATCTACTGTGCCGCGACACAGTCGAATTCCCCGTCAAAATTAGCCGAGCAGCCGAATCTAACGGGCCTTCCCGAGCAATCCCAGCGTCTGAAGCGCCTCCTCCCGCACACCCGGTTCCGGACTCGCGGCAGCTTTCTGAAGGTGCGGAAGCGCTCCCGCCACGTCCCCCGAGTCGGCCAGCAACGCGCCGAGGTCGAGGTGCGCGCGCCCGAATTCCGGCCGGAGCTTGATGGCCTCCTGATATTGCGACGCCGCGGGTTTCACCTGTCCTCTAGCCACCAGCAGGTTACCGAGTAGGTCGTGGGCTACCGCATTGCCGGGATCAGACTTTAATTCCGCCTCCACCTGGCGTTGCGCCTCCTCGAAGCGGTTTACTCGTGCCAGCGCGAGCGCATAGTTCTGGCGCGCCGCGGCATAGTTCGGATTGAGGCGTAGTGCGGCTTCGAAGTGGTAGCGGGCCTCCTCAAAGCGCCCGGACGCCGAAAGCACGTTACCCAGATTGCTATGCGCTTCCGCGTAAGCCGGCCGGATCCGGATGGCTTCTCGGAAGGCCGGTTCAGCGCGCGCCAAATCAGCGCTCTCGAGCAACACCGCGCCCAGGCTGTTGTAGACTTCCGGGTCCTCATCCAGTTCGGTAGCCTTTTGGAACGCGGCAATGGCCTCAGGTTTCGAACCCTGGTCCACGTAATTCAGACCCAGCTCATGCCATGTGGCGCCGTCCGCGGGCGCCAAATCCAAAGCCCGTTTCAGAATCTCGATGGCGCGGGAAGGCTGTCCCGAGGATCGTAAGGCGACCCCCAGTTTTCGCAGCGCCGGCAGAGAGTTCGGTTCACGCCGGACCGCATCCTCATAAATCGGCAGGGCCTTTGCCATTTGGCCGTTGTCACGCAACGCGTCGGCTAGCTCCAAATAGAATTGCATCGGTCCGGGACGATATTTGTCGATCGCTGCGGCCAGCGCCGTAATTCCCGCGCTCAGATTGCTCTTCTGGTTCACCTGCGCCACCGCCAGATACAGTTCGCGGTCCGGCCCATTCGGCAGGTCCTGGGGATAGTACAAAACCACCTCGCCCCGGTAGCCGTTGTCTTCCGTTACGTGGCTCTCCGCCAGTGGCGCCAGCAGATCGCGCTCCGGCTTGCGGCGCTGGATGTAGTGGTCCGTCATCACCGCGTGGACCACGTCGTCGGTACGGCGCTTAGGCATGTGGCAGCCGATGCAGTCGGTCGATTGCGGATGCTTGCCCGATGCCGCCAGTTGTTTCACCGCGGCATCGTGGCACTGGCTGCACACCCCGTTATAGTGCCGCGCCGCTTCCCCGCCGCGCGGAATGTCGTGAGGGTTATGACAGGTGGTGCAGAGCAGCGCGCCCCCACTCTTCTGAAAACACTCCGAGCGTCGCAACCGGTAGGCCGCGCCCGCGATCTCGAACTTATCGTCGTAACTGCCGCCGGGGGAAGCGCTGCCGGGTGCGTGATCGAACTGGAGCATGAAATCCCCCAAAGGCTCCCCTGGACGGTAGGAGAACGGACTTCGCCCGTACCTCACGATCGAATTGGGCAAGCGGCTGCTGGTGGTTTCCAGGTGGCACTGCATGCACACTTCCATCTGCCTTTCCGGGCTGAGCCGCGAAGGGTTCACGATGGCCTTGCGTATCTCCCCCGGTTTGGCGCCGCTCTCGGCCGCCTGCACATGCTTGCCGCCCGGCCCGTGACACCTCTGGCAATCGATGCCTTCCGGAAGGCGGCCGGGGAACACCGTGTCGGCTCCCGCCTCACCGCTCCCGGCCGGAACCTCGGGGAATCCGTTGTGGCAGAACATGCAGCCGTAGGTGATAGTGCGGCTGAAGCCGGGATGATCCTGATGATCGTAGCCGGGATTCATCGCCCAGGAGCCGCCCTTTTCCGCGTACCGGGCGAGCGGAAGCTCCACCAGCTTGTTGCGGCTGGTGCGGTGCAAGTACGCCCGCACATGATTGCCGGATCCCACCACGAAGTCGATCTCTTTCTCCATGATGTTGGTCTCTTTCCCGTCGAAGCCGATCTGATACCGGCGCTGGTAAAACCGTCCGTCGCGCTCCAGCATAGTGAAATAACTCTCTGACGGTTTGTGATAGAACGTGGGGGCGCTTTTGTTATCCCCGATGGTGTTGCTAAGCACTGGCTGGGAAAAAGAACGGCCCATTCCCGTGCGCCGGTAAGTTTCCCAAACGTCCGCGTGGCAGCTGGCGCAGATCGCGGGATCGACGTAGCCGGCGCTGGAGAGGCTAGCCTGTTGAGGCGCTTCTTGAGACGTCGCGGCGGAGCGGGGGCGGGTGAAGTAGATCACGCCCGCCAACACGGCAACCAGGACAAGTCCCGCAAGCCACCATCGCACCTCACAATTCTAGACTCAGCGCGGCAGATCGGCAAGACAATTGAATCGGGTATTTACTCCGGTGACTCCGGGCCGTGTCCACGAAATGGCCGTCCCAAAGGGTTCCCGAATGGCGACGTCGGAATTTGGGGCTGTCAAATGGGGCCGCGCCGGAAAGGGAGGGGTGTGCGGGTTCCCACGGCTTCACAATCGCGGTGGCTTGTTTCTGCTTGCACTGACTCGTTCGCGCAAAGCGAATCGCGGCACGCTTACCGGCAAATTGATTGACCCTATTCTGAGAAAAGATCCGCGGGCGCTTAGTTATGACCGTACGTTTTGACGAGATAATCGATCAGAATAGAAGTCTCGGCATCCGACACCTCGGCACCTCTGCCTTTCATTTGATCGACCACTCCTTGCCATTCGGCTTGAGACAAGTTCTGACTCGTCACGCGGCTCAGGTTGTGACAGCTGGTGCATCCCTTTTCGAGAATTTGCTTAGGGTCCGGGGGAGCAAGAGCGGCACCTCGGCCGCCTCTTCCACCGGCTGCTATTGGCGGCTGGGCCGTTAAAATCTCGGTGATGCTTGGAGCCGGCTTGCGGATGGCCGCGTATAGATCGGTTCGCGTGACCGCACCAGGGCCGTGAAGAGGAAGGGTCTTTTCAAAATCGAGCTTTAGTCTTTCGACGTTATCCACCAGATTCACCGTACCCGGATTAACGGCAGCCGGGGCGGTAGTTGCCGCTGGCGGAGTGTATACGTCCGCCTCAATCAGGATCTTTTCCTGCGGCAGAAACGCCAAGAGAATTCCGTCGTCATGCGGGCTGCCCTTGATAAGATGAAGCTCGAGTGTGCGAGTGCCATCGCTGAGAACCTTCTTCTCAGCCACAGTCTCAATCTTGGCTGTTTTCCGGGACTGAGCCAGACGATCGGGGTTTAGGGTTCGCGACGCCGCGAAAGCCTTCTCGTAAAAAGCCTTATTAATTTCCTGGGTGACGATGGTAGCGCCTTCATCCACATACGTGCGGAGCCCTCCAGAGTGGTCGAAGTGATGATGCGTGTTGACGAGGTACCTAATGGGCTTATTCGGAATGAGTCTCTTCACTTCGGCGATGACGGCCAGCGAGCGTTGCTCGTTCTGCGGTCCTTCGATGACCACGGAGTGGTCGGCGAACTCAATCGCGACGCTGTGATGCGTTCCGCCCTTAAGATAGAACACCCCGTCGGTGATTTTCTCGGATTGGACCGACACAGCCGGGGAGGCGGCGTCTGCCGGAGTCTGCGGCGGCTGAATATTCACTGCTGCATTAGGTTTTGCACTTGAGACCGACACAATCAGAACCGGAAAGCCTGCTTGCTTCTCGATAATCATCGTCGGGAATTGAACGCCGCCAAAATCCTTGTAAACGCTATAGGACGCCTCGGCCAGCATGTCACCCAGCACATCGTTGTCGATCCAGGTCTGCACCTTCTCGACCATATTCCGATCGTTGATAAACCCGGCCACCCTGTACTTGTTCTGCAGGGTAAATGTAACGACACTGTATTTCGTGCCGCCTACCGTCTCTACCCTTACCGTGGCGCTGTTGGCCATAGCTCCCTTAAGGAAGCTAAAGGGATTCAGCCAAAAATTGAATTGGCTGGCCCACGGGGCATTGGGCAGAATGTATTGGTTTTGAGTCTGATCCCCGGCACCCTGAGCACGCACCATCTGCACATGGGAAGCCATGGCGCCGAAGTCAATCTCACGCGTATACGATTTTACCCGCGCCACCGGCCACGCAGCGGTCGGATTGATGTTCTGTCCGATTCCGGCATTGGATCCCGTGCCCGAAAATTGGATCGTCTTCAGATTGTCCGCGCCCATCGCTTTAGCGACGTTCGCGACCACGGCACTCGCGTCCTGCGCCAGGATCGCGGCTGGACTGGCGGCGAGGACACAGACCAGCTTACACACCGCTACACAGTGCTTGCGCATGCTTTCTCCCTGGAGGGACTCGCGTAAAGAATATTAGATTTCAACCCGTCCGTTGCTGTCGCCAACGGATTCCCGCTGAACCCCGAACTTGTCGAGCACTCCCACCAGAAGGTTGGACAACCGAGTGTTGTTTAGTGTCTTGAGATGACGCCCACCCTTGAGTCGCCCCGAGGCTCCGCCGGCAACCAGTACCGGCAGCGGAGCATGATCGTGTTCGTTCGCGTTGCTCATGCTGCTTCCCAGCAGGATCATGGAATGGTCCAGCAAATTGCCGTCGCCGTCAGGGGTGGACCGCAACTTATCCAGGAAGTACGCGAACAGCTGCATATGGTACTTGTTGATCTTCGCAAACGTTTCGATAGCCGCTGGCCTGTTCCCGTGGTGCGACGCGCCATGGAAGGAAACGGTAACACCGCTGTCGGGATAGGTGTGGTTGCTATTGTCGCGCGCATACATAAATGTCGAAACGCGCGTTATGTCCGCCTTGTACGCCAGAGCCTGCAGGTCAAACATTAACTTGCAGTGTTGGTCGAAGGATTGCGGCACGCCGGCCGGAACGTCCACTGCCGGGGCGTCAGCCGAAACCTTTACCGCGAGCTGGAGACGCCGCTCGATCTCGCGAATGTCCTCGAGATAGTCGTCGAGCCGCTGGCGATCGCCTGGACCGATCACCTTTCGGAAGTGAGCCACATCGTGCGTGATCGAATCCAGAATGCTGCGGTCTTCCTGCCTCCGGGCGACCCTCTGCTCAGCGTTGGTCCCGTCGCCAAACAGGCGCTCAAACACAACCTGGGGGTTCACCTCCATGGGAAGCGGTTTGGTGGGCGTTTCCCATGAGATCGTGTCGACATAAGCGCAGCTATACCCATAGCCGCATATGCCGGTGTAGCCGATATCCTCGATGCCCAGCTCGATGGAAGGCAATAGCGTGTCCTGGCCGATCTCCTGGGCGATCATCTGATCGATAGTCGTGCCCAGATGGACATCCACGCCGGAGGTATGCTTGGCGCGAGCACCGCTCAGGAACGCCGCCGCGGAACGGGAATGATCGCCGCCGCTTTCACCGGGGGCGGGGCCCGCCGTTGTAGCTTCGAGGCCGCTAACAATTAACAACCGGTCCCGGAAGGGCTCCAGGGGGCTCAAGATCGGCTTGAACTCGAAGTTGGTGCCTTCCGTCGCGGGTGTATATTCGCTCATGATCGCCCCGTGCGGCACGTAGATGCCGCAAAAGCGACTCTTCGGGCTGGCCGCTGTCTTGCTCAGCGGCGTTTGCGCCGGCACCATCGCGTCGAACAGTGGCAGGGCGAGGGTTATACCCGCGCCCCGGAGAAACGTCCGCCGAGGAATGTGTTTCTTGGTGATGAACATTGCTGCGTCTCCCTTATTTATCTCCGGACAGCACTTTCTTCTACATTTACTTTCATCTGAAAAGGCGGGCTCTTGACGATGCCCACGATGATCGATGAGAAACGGTTGTCATTGCGGGACGCGTCTCGTACAATCGAGCGAACCGCCGGCATATCGTAGTATTCGACACTTCTGCCGATGGCGTACGTCAGAAGCTTTTCGGTCACCGTCCGCAGAAATTGGTCGGAGTAGACCAGCAGAGCCTTCCGCAGATTCACCGGGCCGTCCACCTTGGTGCCGTCCACCAGCTGTCCGGACGCATCGATCGGAAGGCGCCCATCCAAGGTTCGCCATTGACCGACTGCATCGAAGTTTTCCAGCGCGAAGCCGATGGGATCCATCATCTTGTGGCAGCTTGCACAAGGCTCTTTCGCGCGATGTTCTTCCATCCGCCTGCGAACCGAAAGAACCTCGACCGTGTCGGTTCCCTTATCGGTAGGTCTTACGTTCTCCTTCAATGCCGGAACGTTCGGCGGTGGCTCGGGTGGAGGAACGCCGAGGATGTTTTCAAGAATCCATTTGCCGCGCAGAACGGGGGAGGTGCGCGTGGCTAGCGAGGTGACCGTCAAAATGCTTCCTTGACCCAGCAATCCGCGGCGGGGACTGTCGGCATCGAGCGTAACGCGCCGGAACTGGCTCCCGTAAATATCAGCAATGCCATAATGCTTTGCCAGACGCTCATTGACAAACGTATAGTCCGCCGTGAGCAGATCCAGGACGTTGCGATCTTCACGAACAATGCTGTCGAAGAATAACTCGGTCTCACGCCGCATGGCTTGCCGCAGATTGTCGTCGAAATCCGGGAACTCCTCCATGGCCGGCACCAAGCTTTGTAAATTCCGCAAGTACAACCACTGGCCGGCGAAGTTGCTCACCAGTTCCTTCGATCGGGGGTCGGCTAGCATTCGGCGAACCTGTTGCTCCAGCACCGCCGAATCCTTAAGTTTGCCCTGTGTGGCCAGCTTCACCAGCTCATCGTCCGGGAGGCTGCTCCAGAGAAAGAACGACAAACGCGAAGCCAACTCTAGGTCATTGATACGATAGGCCTCTCCTGGCTTGGCAGGCCCGCGCTCGAAGCGAAACATGAATTCTGGGCTCGCCAAAATCCGCCGAAGCGCCATTTCGATTCCGTCGTCAAAGCTTCCTTTGCTGCGGCCGGCCTGGTAGAAGGACGTCAAGGTTTCCAGGTCCTGATCGGTTATCGGGCGCCGAAATGCGCGGCCGGCGATGGCCGAAATGATTTTTTTCGCACAGGGCAGTTCCTGTTGCTCGTTGGCGGGGTGGC
>Ga0207695_10002593_pt1 | contig 26500 bp, 19 predicted proteins | sample KBSC54metaG_FD_184354 | JGI IMG/M metagenome (GOLD analysis project Ga0207695, IMG submission 184354) | Corn rhizosphere microbial communities from Kellogg Biological Station, Michigan, USA - KBS C5-4 metaG (SPAdes) (version 2) | ecosystem: Host-associated > Plants > Roots > Rhizosphere > Soil...
GGCCAGGCGGGCCGCGCGGCTGGCGAGCTGTTGCACATCATTGGTGAGCTGCCCATGCAGGAAGCTGGCGGCGTCCTCGCCGGTGGCTGTGATCAGGCCCAGGCTGGTGAGCGGGGCCATGAAGCTTTCCAGGCTTTGCGGTGCCGGGGCGGTCGGGCCAAAGCCCGTGATGTCGCCACTCTCGGCGTCGAACTGGGCGCCTTGTTGCGCCAGAAAGTCACGCCAGCCGGAGGGCGAAGAAGTCATGTCTGTCATAAAGGAAATCTTTTACGGATTACGTCTTGCCGGGTCGGTCGGTCCGGCAAATTAGGCAACTGTCGTGCCAGCGATTATCATTGATGCCTCGATTATAGTGATCTCCGAAAAATCGCGTCGGAGCAACAAGGATTTCGCCTCTGGTATGAAGAAGTTATTTGTGACATTGCTGGTGCTGGCAGCCTTGGTGGCGGGGGCAGGCGTCTATTGGTCCAAGCAGCCCATCGTGGAGCCGAACGGACAAGTGATTGCCTTCACCATCACGCCGGGCGCAGGCGTCAACGGCGCTGCCCAGCAGATTGCCGCCGCCGGGGTGCCGGTCAATCCGGACCTGTTTGCGCTGTATGCGCGCCTGTCCGGCGAAGGCGGCCGGATCAAGGCCGGCAGCTATGAAATCAAGCCCGGCTACACGCCGCAGCGCCTGCTGTTGCAACTGGTGCGCGGGGAATTCGCCCAGGAAGCGCTGACCGTCATCGAAGGCTGGACCTTCAAGCAGATGCGCAAAGCCATCGCCGACCAGCCCGCTCTCAAGCACGATACCGCCACCTGGACCGACCAGCAGATCCTGGCCAAGCTGACCAACGAATACACCTATCCGGAAGGCCTGTTCTTCCCCGATACCTACCTCTTCGCCAAGGGGGCCAGCGATATGCAGGTCTACAAACAGGCCTTCGCCCTCATGAGCAAGAAGCTCAACGAAGCCTGGGCGCGGCGCGACCTGTCGCTGCCGTACCGTACGCCTTATGAGGCGCTGACCATGGCTTCCATCGTCGAGAAGGAGACCGGGCAGAAATCCGAGCGCGGCATGGTGGCCGGGGTTTTCGTCAATCGCCTGCGCACCGGCATGCTGCTGCAGACCGATCCGACCGTGATTTATGGCATGGGCGACCGTTACCAGGGCAAGATCCGCAAAGTCGACCTGCTCACCGACACCCCGTACAACACCTACACGCGCGCCGGGCTGCCGCCCACGCCGATTGCCTTGCCCGGCGCCGCTTCGTTGGCGGCCGCCTTGAACCCGGACAAGACCGAAGCCTTATACTTCGTGGCGCGCGGGGATGGCACCAGCCATTTCTCCAGCAACCTGAACGAACACAACCAGGCCGTGAACCGCTACCAGCGTTGAGCCGGTCTTCCTTTTACCGTTTTATTCATTGAGTAGCGATACCTTCATGGCATCAGGCAAATTCATCACCTTCGAAGGCATCGACGGCGCTGGCAAGTCGACCCACATTCCTTTCGTGACCCAACTGCTGCGCGAGCGCGGCATGACTGTGGTCGCCACCCGTGAACCCGGCGGCACCGACCTGGGCGAACGCCTGCGCGAGCTGGTCCTGCATCACAAGATGCATCTGGAAACCGAGGCCCTGCTGATGTTCGCCTCGCGCCGCGAGCATCTGGCCCAGGTCATCGAGCCGGCCCTGGCGCGCGGCGACTGGGTCATCTCGGATCGTTTTACCGATGCCACCTTCGCCTATCAGGGCGGTGGCCGCAAGCTGGCGCTGGACAAGCTGGACAGCCTCGAACAGTGGGTCCATCCCCATCTGCAACCGGATCTGACGCTGCTCTTCGATGTGCCGCTGGAAGTGGCGCGGGCGCGGCTGGATGCCGAACGCGCGTTGGACAAGTTCGAGCAGGAGAAAGCCGATTTCTTCGCCAATACCCGCGCCGAATACTTGCGCCGCGCCGCGCAGTTCCCGCAGCGTTTCCGCCTGATCGATTCCACGCGTCCCATTCCGGTGATCCAGGAAGAACTGCGCGCCATCGTGGCAGCGCTGTGAGGGAGGCTGCATGTCCGTGACTTCTTCCGACGTATTGCTGCCCTGGCAGGGCGAGAGCTGGCGTCAGTTGCAGCAACTGCGTGAGCGCCTGCCGCATGCGCTGCTGTTCTATGGCGCGGCCGGTACTGGCAAAACGCAGTTTGTCGAAGCCTTCGCCAAGTCCCTGCTGTGCGAATCGCCCACGCCAGAGGCTCATGCCTGCGGCGTATGTGCCTCCTGCAACTGGTTCTCGCAATCGAATCATCCTGACTACCGGCGCGTGCGCCCTGAAGTACTGGACGATGAGACCGCCGAAGACGAGGCAGGTGAAGAAAAGAAAACCACCAAGGCCAGCAAGGCCCCCTCCAAGGACATCAAGATCGACCAGATCCGTGCGCTGGCCGATTTCATGAACGTTTCGACCCACCGCTCGGGCTTGCGGGTGGTGATGCTGTATCCGGCCGAAGCGCTCAACACCGCCGCCGCCAATGCCTTGCTCAAGACGCTGGAAGAGCCGCCGCCGGGCACCATGTTCCTGCTGCTGTCCAATCGCCTGGACCGCCTGCTGCCGACCATTCTGTCGCGCTGCCGCAAGTTCGCCCTGACCGCGCCCGGCCATGACGAAGCGCTGGCCTGGCTCAAGCAGCAGGGCGTCAAGGATGCCGATGCCTGGCTGGCCGAGCAGGGCGGGGCACCGCTGGCCGCGCTGGAAGCCGCCCAGGGCGAGGGCCGTGATGCCCTGGATGAATTGCTGCGCCACCTGGCCCAGCCCGGCGTGGACGGCGCCTTGCGCGCTGCCGACAAGCTGCAGAAAACGCCGGCCGCCGACCTGGTCGGCTGGGTACAGCGCTGGCTGTATGATTTGCTGTCGCTGAAGTCGGCCGGGGTGGTGCGCTACTACCCGCGGTATGGCAAGGAACTGGGGCGTCTGGCCGAGCGGGTCGATGCGCTGGCCGTGTCCAAGGCCTTGCGCGGCATGGGCGATCGCCGCGCCATTGCGGATCACCCCTTGTCGGCCAAGCTGTTCATTGAGGAAATGCTGATCGATTACGCGCGCTTGTTCGATTGACGCCGCGTCGACCAGGCCGGGCCTGCGGCAAATCGCCGCGCCTGGGGGGGAAGCGGCGTGCCGGACCGTATAATTCCGGCATGATGTCGCTGACCTCCTTCTTCATTCCCGTCTCCGAGCAGATGAACCAGCCGCAGCACCTGCTGCTGTCGCGGCTGTTCTGGCTGCGTTGGGCCATGGTAGCGGGCGAGCTGCTGGTGCTGGCCGGGGCGCATGCCTGGCTGCATATCGCCTTGCCCTTGCCGGCGCTGCTGGCCTTGATCGGCCTGCAGGCCCTCATCAACGCTGCTACCTGGCTGCGCATGCGCTGGGCGCGGCCGGCCGAGCAGGCCGAACTGTTCATGCAATTGTTGCTGGATGTGGCGGTATTGACGGCGCTGCTGTATTTTTCGGGCGGTTCGACCAACCCCTTCGTTTCCTTCTACCTGCCGGCACTGGCGGCAGGCGCTGCCACGCTGGCCTGGCCCTACGCCTTGCTGCTGGCCCTGTGTGCGCTGGGATGCTATTCGGGGCTGGTGTACTTTTACCAGCCGCTGCACATCCACGACCACGGGCAGGCGATGGCCTATCACCTGGCCGGGATGTGGATCAACTTCTCGATCTCGGCCTTGCTCATCACCTGGTTCGTCAGCCGCATCGCAGCGGCCGTGCGCTTGCGCGATGGCCAGCTGGCACAGGCCCGCGAGCGCCAGCTGCAGAGCCATCGCATCGTCGCTCTCGGCACCCAGGCTGCCGGTGCCGCCCATGCGCTCAATACACCGCTGTCCACGGTAGCAGTGATCGCTGGCGAAATGCGCCGCGACATGGCCAGCAATCCCGCGCTGGCGGCCTATGAGGAAGACGTGCGGGTGGTCGAGGAACAGATCGCCGTCTGCAAGGCCGCATTGGAAAACATGCGGCTCGACGCCGATGCCCAGTTGCGCAATGAAGACAGCGCGCCCATCACGCCCTGGCTCACCAGCCTGCTGGAAGGCTGGCGGCTGCGCCATCCGGCCGTGTTGCTGGCGGCTGAGGTGCATCAGCCGGGCTGGAAGGCCAGCCAGTTGCAGGACCTGTCGCAGATCCTGCTGACCTTGCTGGACAATGCGGCCCATGCCGTGCGCGGCCTCGGCCACCAGGGCGAAATCCGCATCCGCCTGGCACCGGCCGAGGCGGGCGAGGGCGCACCTGCCGCCTCCGGCAAGCCGGGGCGCACCATGGCGATCATCGAGGTCTCCGACAATGGCGCCGGCATCAGCCCGGAACTGTTGCAGCGCCTGGGCCACGGGCCGGTGGCCAGCAGTTCGGGCGGTTCCGGCATCGGACTGATGCTGGCCACTGCCAGTGCCACCCACCTGGGCGGCAAGCTGAAGCTGCGTTCTTCGCCGGGGCAGGGCACGGTCGCGCAGTTGCGCTTCCCCCTGGTCTGAACCGCCATCCTTCATTCTTCTGGTTTTACGGATATCCCCATGAGTGCCGCCTTCCTGATCCTCGATGACAATGACGTCTTTGCCAGCACGCTGGCACGTTCGCTGGCACGGCGCGGCTTTCGTGCCGTCGTCGCCCATACCGGCGAAGAGGCCCTGGAGGCCGCACGTCGCGAGCGTTTCGACTACGTCACCATTGACCTGCAGCTGGAAAAGGATTCCGGCCTGCAATGGGTCGGGCCGCTGCGGCAGGCGCTGCCGGAGGCGCGCCTGCTGGTGCTGACCGGCTATGCCAGCATCGCCACCACGGTGCAGGCCATCAAGTCCGGCGCAGATAACTACCTGGCCAAGCCGGCCAATGTGGATTCCATCCTCTCGGCGCTGTCGTACGTGGCCGAAGGCGAGGCAGTCGATGAGCCCGTATTGCCGGTGGAAGACGCATCGCCACTGTCGCTGGAACGTCTGGAATGGGAGCACATCCAGCGCGTGCTGGCCGAGCATGAAGGCAATATTTCCTCCACCGCACGGGCGCTGAACATGCACCGCCGCACCCTGCAGCGCAAGCTGGCCAAGCGGCCGGTAGCACGCTGAGCCGACATCGCGGGGCTCTGTAACGAAAGGTAAGCGCCCGGCAAGCAGGGGCGACAGCCTGTCGGCATGGCTTTACAATAGCGGCCATGTATATCGATTCCCATTGCCACATCAATTTTCCCGACCTGGCGGCGCGCTTGCCCGAGATCTTCGGCAAGATGGCTGACAACCAGGTCAGCCATGCCCTGTGCGTCTCGGTCGACCTGCCGGATTTCCCGCAGGTGCTGGCCCTGGCCGAACAATATCCCAACGTCTACGCCTCGGTCGGCGTGCATCCGGACTACGAAGACACGCCCGAGCCGACGCTCGACGAGCTGATCCGCCTGGCGGACCATCCGCGCATCGTGGCCATCGGTGAAACCGGGCTGGATTACTACCGCCTTCAGGGTGACCTGGAGTGGCAGCGTGAACGCTTCCGTACCCATATCCGCGCCTCTCGGGCGACTGGCAAGCCGCTCATCATCCACACCCGCTCAGCATCGGAAGACACCATCCGCATCCTGCAGGAAGAGGGTGCCAGCCCGCAGGCGGGCGGCGTGGCAGGGGTCATGCATTGCTTCACGGAATCACAGGCGGTGGCCGATGCGGCCATTGAACTGGGTTTCTACATTTCCTTCTCCGGCATCGTCACCTTCAAGTCGGCCAAGGACCTGCAGCAAGTCGCCCGCACCATTCCGCTGGAGCGCATGCTGATCGAAACCGATTCGCCCTACCTGGCACCGGTTCCGTTCCGGGGCAAGACCAACGAGCCAGGTTACGTGCGCCATGTCGGTGAATTCATCGCCGACCTGCGCGGCATCAGCGCGGCCGAAGTGGCGCGCCAGACCTCTGACAATTTCTTCAAGCTGTTCGGAATCAAGCCATGACCCTGCTGGAAAAGCTGCGCGCCCGCTTCGGCGGCATCGGCCGTATCGTCCTTTATACCTCGCTGCTGTTGCCGGGGGCCGCCCGCGCGGGTGCGTATGAAGATTATTTCCAGGCCATCCGCATGGACAATGTCTATTTCCTCAAGCAGTTGATGCAGCGCGGCATGGGGCCCAACCTGATCGAGCCCAAGCGCGGCTATACCGGCCTGATGCTGGCCATCCGTGAAGATTCGATGAAGGCTTTCGACGTGCTGGTCAATGCGCCCGATGTGAACCTGGAAGCCCAGGCCACCAACGGCGACACACCGCTGATGCTGGCCTCCTTCTACGGCAATATCCCGGTGGTCAAGCTGTTGCTGGCGCGCGAGGTCGAAGTCAACCGTCCCGGCTGGACCGCCCTGCATTACGCCGCCATCAATGGCAGCTCCGAGATCGTCAAGCTGCTGCTGGATGCCTCGGCCTATGTCGATGCCGAGTCCCCCGATGACAAAATGACGCCCGTCATGCTGGCCGCCATGCGCGGCCGCGTTGCGGCAGTGGAAGTGCTGCGCGACAACGGCGCTGACCTCACGCTCAAGAACAAGGATGGCTTGACTGCCATGGACCTGGCCCGCCGCTACGGGCAGGAGGGCGTGATCGACGTGCTCAACGTCAAACCGCGCCAGTAAGCCGCACATTCGGTCCTGCAAAAGGAAACGTCCCGGCCACCTCACGGTGGACCGGGACGTTTTACATGGTCGGCTGCTTCAGCGCACCAGGATCTGCGGACCGACGTCCTTGATGTCCTTGGTACCGGTCAGCGCCATGCTGACGTCGAGTTCCTTGCGCATGATTTCCAGCATCTGCGACACGCCATCGCCGCCCATGGCGCCCAGGCTGTAGAGGAAGGCGCGGCCGATCATGGTGCCGCGTGCGCCCAGGGCGACCGCCTTCAACACATCCTGGCCGGAGCGGATGCCGCCGTCGAACCAGACTTCGATCTGGTCGCCCACGGCTTCGGCAATGGCGGGCAGGGCTTCGATGGAGGACATGGCCCCATCGAGCTGGCGGCCACCGTGGTTGGAGACCACGATGGCATCGGCACCGCTTTGCACGGCCAGTTTGGCATCTTCCACATCGAGGATGCCCTTCAGAATCAGCTTGCCGCCCCATTGCTGCTTGATCCAGGCGACATCTTCCCAGTTCAGGGTCGGGTCGAACTGGCTGGCGGTCCACTTGGACAGTGTCTGCACGCCGCCGGCACCTTCACCGCCCTTGATGTGGCCGGCCAGGTTGCCGAAGGTCTTGCGGCCGCCCAGTGCACGCAGCGCCCAGCCGGGCTTGCTGGCCAGGTCGAGCAGGGTGTCGAGGGTCAGCTTGGGGGGCACGGACATGCCGTTTTTCAGGTCCTTGTGACGCTGGCCGAGGATCTGCAGGTCCAGCGTCAGTACCAGGGCCGAGCACTTGGCGGCCTTGGCGCGGTCGATCAGGGACTGCACGAAGCCACGGTCGCGCATCACGTAGAGCTGGAACCAGAAGGGTTTCGTGGTCACGCTGGCCACGTCCTCGATGGAGCAGATGCTCATCGTGGAGAGGGTGAAGGGGATGCCGAATTTCTCGGCCGCGATGGCACCCAGCATCTCGCCATTGGCCCATTGCATGCCGGTCAGGCCGGTCGGGGCGATGGCCACCGGCATGGTCACGTCGTGGCCGATCATGGTGCTGCGGGTGCTGCGCTCATCGACATTGATGGCAACGCGCTGGCGCAGCTTCAAGGCGGCCAGATCCCTGGTGTTGGCGCGATAGGTGCTCTCGGTGTAGGAGCCGCTGTCGGCGTAATCGTAAAAAGCCTTGGGAACGCGCTTCTTGGCCAGCAGGCGGAAGTCTTCGACACAGGTCATGACCGGCATGGTGTTTTCTCCGTTGTTATGGTGGGCGGCCAGGGCCGCCTTGTGTTGGGCTTGCAGACACGAACCGGAATCGGGCTGCGGACAAAAGGACTGCAGAATGCCCGTTATGCTAGTGCATACCCGCTGGGCATGGGGTGAATCCCTTTGCCGCCATCCATGAAAATTTTACGGTCAGGCCGCCAGCAGCCGCGCCGCCGCCATGCCGCTGCGCACCGCGCCTTCCAGCGTGGCAGGGTAGTCACCTGCCACATAATCTCCGGCCAGTGCCAGTCCGGCAGGCATGCCGGTATTGTCGGGCCGTTGCAGGCCGGGCGTGCAGGCGAAGGTGGCGCGTTTTTCAGTGATGATGCGGCTCCAGCCGGGCGTGGCCAGGGCCGCGTCGCCGAAGTCGTTCGCCAGTTGGCGCGTAATGCCCGCGCTCAGTGCCGCATGGCCATCGGCGATGGCCTGGCCGGCCGCGCTGACGACGACGGCCAGCAAGCCCGCATCGCCGCCCAATTGCCCGCGATCAAAGACGAACTGGCCCCAGGCCTGGCGTTGCGGATCATCGGCCAGCGCCAGGAAGGGAGCCGGCAGGCGCACGCCAGACGGGTATTGCAGGTAGCAGGTGGTGATCGGTTCGTGTTCCAGTGCCTGCAGGAGCGCCGTGTCATGCAGGCCTTCCAGCAACTGTGCGGCGGCGTCGGGGCCGGTGGCCAGCACCACCCCGGCGAATTCGCCCAGGCTTTCCCCCGCGCGGTCTTCCAGCCGCCAGTTGCCCTCGTCATTGCCGGGCATCAGGCGCGCAACGGCCACGCCTGTCTGCACCAGACCGCCGCGCTTGCCCAGATAGGCCGCGGCCGCATCGGGTAGCAATGCGCTCAGGTCAACGCGCGGGATCAGCATGTCGGAGGCGGCGCGGCGCGCGCCCAGGCTGTCGCGCAAGACGTTCAGGAAGACTTGCGCCGAAGCCCGTTCCGGCGCGGTATTGAGCGCGGCGATGCACAGCGGACGCCACATCAGCCGGATCAGGCGCGCGGTCTGCTCATAACGTTCCAGCAGTTCGGCCACGCTGCAATCCTGATGCAGCTGCCAGCCCATCCAGCGCGCCGTGGTGGAAAAGCGCGCCAGCGCCATCTTGTCTTCGCGTTGCAATCCCTTGGCCCGCAGCAGCGCCACGGCCACATGCCAGGGGGCCGGCAGGCGGGGTGCCACGAAATCCATGCCCTCGGCCCCCGTGGCCAGCGGATAGCGCATCTGCAAGGGCAGGCGCAGCAAGGCGCTGGCCGGATCGACGCCGATCTGCTTCATCAGCGCCAGCGTGGAACGATAGGCCCCGAGCAGGATGTGCTGGCCATTGTCGAGCGTGCGCTCGTCCAGTTCTACCCGGCGCGCGCGGCCGCCCAGCGTACGGGCAGCTTCGAACAGGCTCACGCGATGGCCGCCGGCGGCCAGCGCCACGGCAGCAGCGCACCCGGCCCAGCCGGCACCGATGACGGCGTAGTGACGCGGGGCGTTCATCGGGAGCACACCTGTTCAGCCGAAGACATAGGTCTTCCAGGCCAGCCAGAGCTTGCGGATGGGGGTGAGCGAGATGCGCTGGTTGAGCACGTGGTAGCCATCGCGCGTGATCTCGTCCAGCAGGGTGCGATAGATGGCGGCCATCATCAGGCCGGGGCGCTGGGCGCGGCGGTCTTCCTTGGGCAGCAGGGCGAAGGCTTCGTCATAGACCGCCTGGGCGCGCTCGACCTGGAACTTCATCAGTGCCTCGAAGCGCTCGCTGTGGCGGGCGTTGAGGATGTCGGCAGCAGTGACGTTGAATTGCTGCAATTCATTGACGGGCAGGTAGATGCGGCCCTTGCGGCCATCCTCGCCGACATCGCGGATGATGTTGGTGAGCTGGAAGGCCAGCCCCAGCTTTTCGGCAAAGAGCAGGGTGCCGGGCTGGGTATGGCCGAAGATGCTGGCCGAGAGCACCCCTACCACCCCGGCCACATGCCAGCAGTAGCGCTGCAGGCCGGGGTAGTCGAGGTAGCGGGTCTGGTCCAGGTCCATTTCCATGCCATCGATGATGGCTTGCAGGTGTTCGCCCTTGAGCTGGTAGGTTGCCACGTGCGGATGCAGGGCCTTGGTGACCGGGTGCGTGGGCTGGCCTTCGAGCATGGCGGCGATTTCCTTGCGCCACCACATGAGCTTGGTGCGGGCCACCATGGCGTCCTCGATTTCATCGACGGTATCGTCGACCTCGCGGCAAAAGGCGTACAGCGCCGTGATCGCCAGCCGGCGCTGCGGCGGCAGGAACAGGAAGCTGTAATAAAAACTGGAACCGCTGGCGGCGGCCTTCTGCTGGCAGTATTCGTCTGGAGACATGGATGCGTGGCGGGCGGTTGAAGCATTGGGGCAGGCAGCCAAATGGCCCCCTGCGGCAAAGGCGCTATGCTAGCCGAGTGCGCCCGGCAGGGCAAATGCCGGCTGCCGTTGACCCGGCCTTGAAACGGGGCCTGAAACCCGTCTATTGCGGCCCCCGGCGTTGTCCATTAAGCTCGGGTCAAGCGCATCCCGGAAAAACAAATTCACATGACATCAAATCCGGATGAATTCTGCCGTTAATCTAACCAGACGTGGCGCTGCAGCGGTCAACCCCGCTTGCAGCGCGGCACATCGGCAACCCCGGCCATCGACGATGGCCCCCTGGAGGCTGGAGACAATATGGACAGACTGGAAATCTTTCGCAATATCGCCTCGCAGGCTGGTCGCGGCGAGCTGGTATTCCCGGCCAACGTCAGCGCCTCGCTGAAGCTGCAAAAGGCCCTGGCCGACCCGGAATGCCATCTGGAGCTGGCCGCCAAGCTGGTGATGGCCGAACCGCTGGTCTCGGCACGCACCGTGGCCATTGCCAATTCGGCGGCCTACAACCGTTCCGGCGGCGAGATCAACAACGTGCGGGCGGCCGTGATGCGGCTGGGCTTCCGCACCTTGAACACCATCACGACCTCGGTGATCGTGCGCCAGTTGGGGCGTACCATCAACAATCCCGGGATGCGCATCAAGTCGGCCCAGCTGTGGGAGCACTGCGCCCACGTGGCGGCCACCGCCTACGTGCTGACTTCCAAGCTGACCAAGGCCGATCCGGAAACGGCGATGTTTGCCGGCATCGTGCATGAAGTGGGTGGTTTCTACCTGCTCTCGCGCACGGATGATTTCCCCGGCCTGCTCGACGGCGGCACCGAGGACTGGATGGAGTACGGGGAGAAGATGATCGGCCGTGCCGTGCTCAAGAAGCTGGGTGTGCCGCAGCCGGTGGTCGATGCCATCGAATCCCTGTGGCACGGCGTGCGGGTACTGCCGCCCCAGACCATCGGCGACGTGCTGCTGCTGGCCAAGGAATTGTCGCCGGTGCCTTCGCCACTGGCGCGCACTGCGGTGGCCGAAGCCGGCGTCGGCGGCGAGAGCCTGGTGGATGACTATATCGGGGACCGTTCGCTGCGCGAGATGCTGGATGATTCCGAAGAACAGATCCGCACCCTGACCGCTGCCTTGCTGGTCTGAACCAGTACGCGACCGTTTCTTGTTGAAGCCCCGCCTGGCCAATGTGCCGGGCGGGGCTTTTTCATTCCGGCTGCGGTTTATCGGGTCAGGCCGCGCCAGCCGATGATGAGCCAGTCCGGCTTGCCCAGCTTGGGGCGCTGGCGGAAGACATCGCCTTGCACCGCCTCGATGCGCTCCAGGATGCGCAGTCCGCCGTGGACCACCATGCGCAGTTCCATTCCGATACGGCCCGGCAGGCGGTGCGCCAGCGGGGCACCGGAAAGCATCAGTTCCCGCGCCCGCGTGACCTCGAACTGCATCAGTTGCTGCCAGCGCTGGTCGCTGCAGGCTTGGGCGATGTCGTTTTCATTGATCCCGAAGCGCTCCAGGTCCTCGAGTGGCAGGTAGATGCGCGTCTTTTGCCAGTCGATGGCGACGTCTTGCCAGAAGTTGATGAGTTGCAAGGCGCTGCAGATGGCCGCCGAATCCTGGAGATTTTCTTCATTTGCCTCACCGTACAGGTGAAGCATCAGGGTTCCTACCGGGTTCGCAGACCGGCGGCAGTAGTCCAGCAGGTCCGAATAATGGGGGTAACGGGTGGTCACCACATCCTGGCGGAAGGCCGAGAGCAGGTCGCGGAAGGGTTGCAGCGGCAGGGCATGGCCGGCGATGATCTGCTGCAGCCGCTTGAAGATCGGATGCGTGCAGGGCAACTGCTGCTCGATCAGGTCGAGCTGCGCGTCGTAGGCATGCAGCGCGGCCAGCCGCTCTTCGGGCCGGGCGTCGCCTTCATCGGCGATGTCGTCGGCGCTGCGGGCGAAGGCATAGATGGCCGTGACGGCCGGGCGCAGACGCGCCGGCAGCAGCAGCGAGGCAACGGGGAAGTTCTCGTAGTGATCGACGGCCATGGGGCGCGCGACTCAGTCGAACTTGTCCTTGAGCAGCGCCTCGATGGTGGCGATGCGGGTTTCGACCGTCTCCAGCAAGGCCTTGGGCATGGTGCCGCCGGCGTTCAACTGCGCGGCCAGCGAGCGGGCGATACCCATGGCGCCTTCGGTGAACTGCTTGCCATCCTTGGACAGCACGGCCGCAGCCGTGAAAAGGGTGGAGAACAGGATCTGGTCAGCGGTATTGTTCTCGATGAACTTGTTGAGCAAGGCGTTGTGGCTTTGCTTGAGTGCGTCGAATTCTTCCTGGGTGGGCATGGCGGGTCCTCGCTGGATGGCGCGGCTGGTGCAGGAAAGGTTCGCGCACCAGCCAGCAAAGGCGCGGATTGTAGCAGTTCAGCACGCCGCTGCGCGCAGGCGGTGTGCAATCGGCCCCGGGGCACGTGGATCGTGAAAAAAAAGCCGGGAAATGAAGTTTTCTCCGGGAGCCCCTTGCCGCCGCCCGCCGGGGGCAGCAGCCTACTGAGCTGGTGAAGCAATTTGCAAAAAAACGGAAGCCGGCAGCGAGGTCTGATTCGCTACCGGCTTGCCTGGGGCCTGCCGTTCAATGCGCAATGGCCCCAATCGGTCCCTCCATCAATGGCTGACCGCCAGCAAGACCTTGCCGTCGCCTCCTTGTGCCTGCGCCCAGGTAGTCTGGGTCGCCGCCGGCGGGGCGAAGCTGGCCATGGCTTGCACCAGCTTTTCGACATCGGTGTCCAGCAAGGATTTGCCATCGGCGGTCTTGATGCGCTCGATGTGGTTGTCGGTCGTCCCGGCCGCGCCCGCGTACCAGTCCTTCACCGTCACCTGGTCGTTCGTGCCGAGCACTTTGATGCGCAGGTCCTGGCCGGCCTTGCTGAACCATAGATTGTCCTGCCGGGCGTCGGTGAAGCTGAGCGTGTCGACATTGCCCTTGGTGGCATCGTGGTCGTAAACCGCATCCTGGCCGTCGCCCTTGGCGAAGCGATAGGTATCGTTGCCGGCCCCGCCGATGAGCAGGTCATTGCCCTTGCCGCCTGTGAGGACATTGTCTCCGCCATTGCCGACCAGGATGTTGTCGAGGTCGTTGCCGGTGGCGTTGAGGTTCTGGTTGAACAGTTTGACCGCCTGGTCGGTCGTCAGGGTATCGACCCAGGCGACATCGCAGGCACTGCGCAATCGTTGGATCGTCACGAAGCGGCTCATGTCATCGCGGATCCCGCGCCCGGAGTCCGCAATGTAGAAGCCGGTGATGTCGCCCGTATCGGCCGCACAGGCTACCCCGGTGACGGTGATGCTGTGATTGGCCGCCAGCTGATCCCCGGACGGGCCATTCCACAGGATGCTGGCATTGACGCCCAGGATCACTGCGCGGCCTTCCTTGATGCTTTGGGCAACTGCCTTTTCATCGAACTCCTGGGTGACCGTGGAGGCGAATCCGAAATCCTTGAGCAGAGCCCGTTGGTCGCTGGTGCGGGTAGCGCCGCGATGCTCCGGCTGCGGGTTGGTGGTGTCGCACAGGTCCTCCAGGATGGCACGGCTGACCACGTCCTTTTCGCTGGCGGGCCGTCCGCCCAGCGCGGTGGTATTGGCCACGGCAGTTTCACCGCAGGTACCCTGATAGCCCGGTACCGCATCACCCTGGTCGTAGTCCAGCTGGTAGGACTTGGGCATGCCGTAGACCAGTACCTGCACCCCGTTGACGACGGCGCTCTGGGGCTTGGTGGCGTCAAGCAGGACCAGGTTCTCGACGTTCGCGGAGAGGGTGGTGCTTGCGGTCGCATAGACGGTATCGATGCCTTCGCCTGCGTGCTCGACGACGCGGTCACCCGCGTTGTCGACGTAGTAGCTGTCATCGCCCTTGCCGCCGAGCATGGTGTCGGCGCCGCCCAGGCCATCGAGGACGTTGTTGCGGTCGTTGCCGGTGAGACGGTTGTCCTGCGTGTTGCCGGTCACATCCAGGTTGTCTGCGTCCAGCGCCCGATCCTTCTTGTCATCGTCCAGAAAGATGTGCTTCCTGACTTTCACGCCCGGCAGCTTGTGCTGCGAGCCTTCGTCATCGCCGAACGGGGCCGGTGCAACGAAGTGCTCCAGATGCCGGGCGGCAAGGAGGGAGTTGCCTCCCGTGGCGTCGCCGGTCACGCCAGGCTTGACGGTCGGGGTCAGTCCGTGCCCGGACCGCGCGGCCTCTGCCGCTGCCTGATCCAGCGTGGCACCGGCCGTGCCATTGGCCCGGTTGAAGGGCTTGATGGCCTCGTTGGTGGTGATGGTGACGCACCCGCTGGCATTGGTGCAATCGCGCATCGTCTGCAAGCTGACGTAGCGGCAAGTGTCACCCGGCAGCCCCCGGCCGGAATCGGTGATGTAGAAACCATCCACCTCCCCGCTTTGTGCGCCGTAGCCGACACCGATGATGGCGATCATGTGATCGGTCATGCCGACATTTTTCGGGATGTTCTTGGCCCAGATCCTGCTGCCATTGACGCTGACGATGACACCCTTGCCCTTGATGATGTCCCGGGCCACAGCGTTTTCATCAAAACCTTGGGCCAGTGTCGAGGCCAGGCCGAACTCCTTGAGCAGGACCAGCTGGTTGTCCACGCTGATGCTGCCGCGCTTTTCGGGGTCTTTGCTGGTGGTATCGCACAGCTTTTCGGCGATGGCCTTGTTGACCACGTCCTTTTCCGTCACGGACATGCCGGCGATGGTGGCCAGGTTGGCGATGCAGACTTCGCCCGACGTGCCCTCATAGCGGGCGACTGCGTCCCCCTGGTAGTTGTCGAGATCGTGGAATGCAAAGGGATTGCCATAGGTCAGTACATCCGGGCCGGTGATCTGCTGGTGTTGCGGCTTGGCCGGATCGGCCATCCGGGGGTCGTCAGGCAATGCCAGCTTCTTGATCGCATTGACGGTATAGAAGACCGAGCAGCCGAACTGGAAGTGCGCGGCCTTGTCCAGTTCGCTCAGTGAAACGTAGCGCGCGGCATCACTGGGCCAGCCCCGTCCGGTGTCAACGATATAGAAGCCTTGCAGGGCACCGGTATCAGCCGCATAGACAGCGCCGGTCAGGTTGACCATGTGGTTGACGTTGATCAGGTCAAGCAATGCCTTGTTTGGATTGGCCCCCCAGAGCTGATAGTTGTTCACGCCGATGAGCACGCCTTTGCCCTCCTTGATGAGGGCGGCCAGCTTGTTGGGATCGTAGTTGGTCATGGTCTCGACGGGCATGCCAAAGCTTTCCAGCAGCTGGCGCTGCTGCCCCGAGAGGGTGCCGCCGCGCAAGTGAGGATCGGAGCTGTTGGTGTCGCACCAGCCGTTGTCGATGGCCCGTTGGACGACGTCTTTTTCGCTGACCTCCCGGCCGGCGATGGTGAGCAGATTGGCGATGCTGGTTTCCGTGCAGGTGCCTTGGTAGCCCGGGACGGCATCGCCCTGGGTATAGTCCAGATCTTGGTAGGACTTCGGGTTGCCGTAGACCAGCACGTCCTTGCCATCGATCTTGTCGCGCTGGGCTGACATGGTCGTGGGGGCTGGCAGTTTTTCCGGGGTGGTCGGCTTGAGGTTGGAGGGCGCTGGTATCTGCAGGGGGGCTGGTGCCGGCGCAGCGGGGGCAGGCTTGCTGCTCACTGCTGCAGGAGGAGCGGCGACGGCGCCTGGCGGGGTGACAACCTGCCGCGGCGAGACCGGGGTCGATGCCGGGATGACGGCAGGCGTAGGAGGGCGCACCGTGGGGATGCTGGGCGGTTGGGTGAAGCTGCCGGACTTGTTGCTTGCGGGCTTGCCGGCGATCGGGGCCGGGGCGATGTCCGGTTTGACGTTGACTGGCGTTTGGATGGGCGACGGCTTGGCTGGCGCCGGTTTGGTGGGGCTGGCCACAGGCGGCTTGACGACGGGCTTGCTTGCGATGGCTGGCGGCTTGGTGGCTAACGGTGTGGCAGCGGGTTTTTCCGGTGGGTCGAAGAGCTTGATGTCGGGCGAGATCGGGGCAAAGACGATCTTGGTGCTGCTGCCGGTCTGGATCTGGACGAAGCGCTTGTCGATGCGGGTGATGACCGGATCCGGGAGCGGGGCTGCGGCGGCGCGTGGTGCTTGCGTGGCGGAATGGGTCGACATGGTTTCCCTTTGAAGTACGCCGGTGAAGGCGAAGGCGTTCGAGGAAAGTCTGCGCAGGCTGCGTCTTTCCCCGGGGACGTGTGGCCCGCAGCGCCGCTGGGTTCGTAAGGAGGCCAGACTGCGCCTCTGACGGACCCGGGCCGGTACCGCAAGCTTGCTATATGAATTTTGTTGTCCCGGGGCGATTCAATCGGATTGAAATGCTTCGGTAAATCGCACAAAAGTGCCGTTGGCCGCTTGACAAGAGCTGGTCACAAGGGAAATGCCAACGTGAGGGGACTGATGGTCGTTCAAAGAGGTGGCAGTGAGGACTGGAAGCGGGGGAGGCGGGGAGGGGGCATGATATTTTTTTTCATGCCGGTGCGGCCTGTGACGAAGGGTCGGCAGTGGCCGGGTGCAACGAGGGTGAGCCGTTGCAGGCGAGTTTTGCTGCTCAAAGGAGTTAGGTCGGTGAAGCAAGGGCAGGCTTCACGGCGTATCAATGGCCCGGAGACGGTTCGATGCTGTAATGCGTCTTGCGCTTATTTACGCCCTCTTGATTCTGGCATTTTCTTGTTGAGATCCAATTTGCTCGACGATGCTGTGCGACGAGGCAGTGCATGGTTGGATTCTCTTTTTGGGCTCTACGGCGAGACGTCAATATCTCTTCATTCAGGCAGCGATTAATCCGCCCCCGGCTCGCTCTGAGTCAGGAGAAAACCCCTTGAGAGGGTAGGTAAGTGCCAGACGATTCAATTGACTTTGTGCATCTGAAATGCAATCGATTCGCCCCTTTCTTCCTGATGAATTCCAGGTAAATGGCGGCATTAATGGCGCAGAGTCAGCCTGTCGGCTCGCCCAGGCCCTGGTGTACGTGTTGAGTTTGCAATCCAGCGCGACAAGCCGATGAGCCTGTCGCGCATTTGGTCGCTTCTTGTTGTGGTGATCCGGACTCGCCACCCCCCGAAGCCCTGCCCGCTGAATGGCGGTCCGGTTCCCCCTCCTGAAGTCGGCAAATCAAACAGCATTGTAGGAATTCTCACGGACATTGGCACTAGTCCAGATGGACTGTGTATTTCCGGCTCATCGCGGCGCCATGCCCAGCCGCAACGGGTTCGGTCCCAAGCCGATGACTTCAGCGATATTGAGCAGCAGCATGGGTGGGTACAAGTCCAGGCCCTGCGCGGTGCGCATGTTGATCAGCAGCGAGAAGCGCTGCAGGGTGGAGGCCGGTATGCGTTGTGCAGGGATGTGCTGTACCAGAATCTGCATGGCCTTGGCGGCAGCGTAACGCCCGGTGTTGGCCCCGTTGGAAAACAATCCGAACATGCAGCCGGAGCGCCGCACGATGCTCTCGGTGGCGCAGAACGTGGGCAGGCGGGCCTGCAGCGCTGCCCCGGTGACCAGATCCCGGTGGGTGAAGGCCAGCAACGTACTGGGGCCGATGTACAGGAAATCCACCTTGCGTTCGGCCATGCCGCGGATCAGACCCGGCAGGGCCTGGACATCTGGTTCGCCGCGGGCATCGAGCGGAATGTCGGCGCTTTCCACCTCGAATTTCTGCTGCGCTGCCAGTTGCTGCAGCTGGGCGCGGACCAGCGCGGAATTGGGTTCGGCCGGATTGTGCAGGTAGCCCAGCCGACTGAACGGGCGATATGAGCGTATCGCATTGAGCTGCACCGGCAGCGGCGCTACGTGACTCACGCCGGTGACGTTGCTCTCATGGTGATCTAGTGAGCGCATCAGTCCGGCTCCGACCGGATCGGTCACCTCCGTAAAGACGATGGGAATGTCGCGAATGGCGTCGCCCGCCGGGCCATCGACCTTGCCAGCCAGTGCCAGGGTGGTGGGCGTGCCCCAGGAATAGATCAGGTCGGGATGCGCATCGCGCACTTCCTGGCGCAAGCGGCCGGCGTCCTCGGCTCTGCCGCTGAAGCGAATTGGGATGTAATGCACCGACAGGCCCTGATGCTGCAGATAAGCCTTGAAGGCTTCCTCGATATTCTGTTCCTCGCGCGGCAGGACCATGGCAATGGTCACCGTCCCGATATGGCGCGCCTCGACCGGCTGGTCCCGGGGAGCCGGCGTCTGGGCCAGGGCCAGCGTCGCATTGCAGAGAAAAAGCGCACACAGCAAGCGGGTCATCCCGGCCGACGTGAAAGCAAAGAAGGCATGCATGGAACAATTCCTTGGGATAAGCAGGTGATTCATCAAGAGCGAGCGCTGATCGCCAGCGGCGCAGAGGGTCGCAGCCCCAGCCAGACTCCGAGCGCGCCCAGCGCCAGCAACACGCCCACGGCCGCTACCGCACCCTCCAGGCCCAGCAGTGCGATCGCCAATGCGGTCACGAAGGGGGCGATGATGCTGCCGCCCCGTTCGATCAGGCGGAAGGCCGCCAGCGCCTGCTCAGGCGTGGCGGCCTGAACGGAGGCATCCTTGCGCTCGAACAGCTCGGTCACCAGCGTGATCTGGGGCGAGGACTGGACCGCCTGACCCACGCCCAGCAAGGCGCAGCAAAGCGCCAGTCCGCCGATGCCCTGGATGGCCGGCAACTGCAGGCAGGCTACAGCAGCCACGAGGCAACCGGCCACAATGAACGGTTTGCGCTGCCCCAGCAGGTCAGACCAATGCGCCATCAACGAGGCGGTTGCCGCAAAGCACAGGAAATACATCAACATCACCCGGCCCGCGGCATCGGCTGACAGCTCCAGCTGCCTGACGTACAGCGGTGCCACCACCACCAGGACGGTCACAGCCACCAGCCTGGCCGGCAGTGCCGACCCCAGGATCACGCACATGGCCCGCCAGTTGTGGAGGACCGCCAGGTAGCCACGCCAGGTGGGTGCCGTGGTGGTTACCAGGGTCTCCGCGCCCCGTGCGGTACACGACAGGCGCAGGCGCGATGCCACCACGAGGGCGCCGATCATCGCCAGCGCGCAGGCCAGCAAGGCGTGGGCGTCACCGATACGGCCTGACAGCATGCCGCCGAACGGAGGGCCGACGATGCCGGCGGCGACGATGGCCGCAGCCACCTCCGCCAGGCTGCGGGCGCGTTGGGCTGGAGGCGCATGGCGCACGATGGCGGTCTGCACCAGGATCAATCCCAGGCCGTAGGCTGCGCCGCTGACCGAGCGCAACAATACCAGCGCGCCAACGTCGTGGGTGAAGGCTGTTCCGACCAGCGCCAGGGCTCCTGCCGGTGCCGCGAGCATGAGCATGCGGCGCAGGTCGAAACGTTGTGCCAGCATGGGGCCGATGATCTGCGACAAGGCCAGCGTGCACATGAAGGCCACCACCGGAAGACCGGCCAGCATGGCTGGTGACAGCCATGCGGAAGACGTTTGCATCTCACTTGCGAAAGCGGTGAAGAAGGGACGCAGCAATTCATCCGACAGCGCAATCAGGAACACCGCCAGTCGCAGCCGCGTCAGCTGGACGCCGAAATCCGTGCCGCCGCTGTCGATCTCGCCGTGGACGTGGCCCGAGGCGGCGATGGAGAGTTCAGCCTTGCATTTCTTGCGTGCCTCTTCGACGGTCTTCGACGAGGGCTTGCGTCCCCGCAGGCCATCAATCCACCACCAGACGCGGGCAATGCGATAGTCCAGCAAAGGATGCAGCAGCGAACGGCGCCACAGCCCTCGGGTGAGCTCACGCAGCAGCACCACGCTGATGACCACGGCCAGTACCAGGTCCAGCAGCATTGCGCCCAGTGCGCGATCCACGTAGTTGTGCGAATAGGCGGCCACGATGCGGGCGCTGCTGCCGCCAACCGGGGCGCTGCGCTCGGTCATGATGTCATCCGGATGGCTGGTGCCGGCATGCGCCAGTTCCTGGCCGTCGGGGCCGCGCAGGGCCAGCCAGGACAGCTCGCGCGCCACCGCCAGTCGATCCGCGAACAGGGCTGGCAGCCCGTTGAGCGACTGCAGTGGCACGCCCAGCTGCAGCGCGCGCTGGACCTGGCCGGCCACGCTGGCTGCCACCATGTCGGCGCTGGATTCGATCTGTGCACTGACGTAGGGGCGGGCGGCTTCACGAGCGATCCAGATCATCGCCGGGGAAGCCAGCAACAGGGCCGCCAGCATCAGCGGCGCGGCGCGGCGCGCGCGCCGGCTACCGGCCGTGCCGGTGTGGCCGGTGACCAGCCAGATGCTGCGCCTGGCCCAGCCATGCATGGCCAGGTAGAGAACCAGGCAGGACAGCACCGCCAGCGGCAAGGCCTTCAGGACCACCGCCTGGGCTGCGCTGCGCGCCTGGATGCGCAGCGCCTCGGGGCTCGCGACCAGCCACAGGCTGGCTACCGGGCTACCGGTCGGATCGAACAGAGTGGCACCGCTGATCGTGTGCGCCGGCAGGTGACGCAGTTCACTGGCCGCGCTGCGTCCCCCGCTCATCAGACGCTGGATCCAGCGTGGATCAATCAGCCGGCGCAGGGCACGGTCGCCCGATTCCGCCACGGCCTCTCCGGTACGGGTTTCGACGAAGGCCAGCAAGATGCCTGGATCGTCCTGGCGCAAGCGCTCCAGACGCTCCTGGTAGAACTGCAGGTCGCCAGCATCGATCCCCAGCCGCATGGCGCCTTCGCCTTCCTCGACCAGCTGGCGCACGATGCGATCGGTCCTGTCCTGGGCCAGCGTCGTCAACATCTGCTCGACCCGCCAGATGATCAGTACCAGTGTCAGGCAGAACAGCAAGCCGCAGAACAAGCCTGAAAACTGCATCGCCTGGCGACGCAGTTTTTTTCGCATTGAGTGCGCTTGAACTGAAGTATCCAACTCTTGCTTTCCCATGTTAGACTCCGACCACATTCAGTTTTACCTTCCCCCTCCTCGCGCCGAAGACTGAGTATTTCCCTACGCTTGTCTAGGAGATTCAGACTTGTATTCGACGCAATATTCCATCATGTCCACGCAGATGCCTGTCGGCGGTTTCGCCGGCCGGTCGGAACTGCACAGCCGTTTGCTCTTGCGGGATGACCTGCCGGCTATCAAGGCGCTGCGTGATGAAGTGCTGGCGGCGTTGCCCGATCCCGATTGCTATGTGCGCGAATCCGATGAGCACACTTTCCTGCTGCAACATCTCGGTGCGCATGGTGCCACCATCGGCGTCTTCCATGAGGGCGGCCTTGTGGCCTATGCCATGTTGGCCTTGCCGCACCCGGAGGATCCCGCCAACCTGGGTGCAGTGATCGGCCTGCCGCCGCGCGATCGGATGGAGGTGGCTCACCTGACAAGCTGCATGGTGCGCGAGGGATGGCGTGGCATCGGTTTGCAGCGCGCGCTGCTGGCTGCCCGCCTGGCATTGGCGCGCGGCTATGGTCGCAACGTCTGCATGGGCATGGTCTCGCTGCGCAATCACTCCAGCCGCCACAACATGCTGCGTTCGGGCATGCACATTGCCTGGGCCGGCGACATCGATGGCTTGCAACGACAGCTCACCCTCATCGACATGCGGCGCAGGCCCATTGTCGCCACCAGCGACGAGCGCCTGATCGGCAGCGACAACCTGAGCGGCCAGCAGCAGGCGCTTGCCGCCGGCTACATCGGCGTAGGGGAACAACGTTCGCTGCGCGAGGTGCACCTGCGCTTCCAGCGCCGTTTGCCGGGCCATCTGCCGTTCTGAAGCCGAGGGCGCCAGGGGCGGCGGGGCGGGAGTATTCATGCGCCACCCCGGTAGCGCACCATCATGCAAGTGATGTCATCGGCTTGCGGTCCGCCAGCCTCGAAGTCCTTGATGCGCTCGACAACGTGTCGGGTAATCTGGTCTACCGGCCGTCCGGTCACCTGTTTCAGCTCTTCGATGAGCCGCTGCTCGCCAAACAGCTGTTGATCAGGATCGGTGGCTTCGGTAATGCCGTCGGTATAGAGGAACAGGCCATCGCCCGGCGCAAGCTGTACCGTTCCCTGCTCGAAATACATGTCCGTCTCCACTGCCAGGGCAATGCCTCGGGTCGCGGGAGGATGTCCGGCGCGCCCGTCCGCACGCAGCAGGTAGGGAGGGTTATGGCCGGCGTTGATGTAGTGCATGCTGCCATCACGAGTGTCGAGGATGGCGTAGAAGAGGGTCACGAACATCATCTCTTCATTGTCTGCTGCCAGCAGATCGTTGACGCGCGCGATGCAGGCCGCTGCGCTGCTCGTATACGGCGCAATGGCACGTAGCAACGTGCGTGACACGGCCATGAAGAATGCCGCAGGCACGCCCTTTCCGGAAACGTCGGCAATCACCAGGGCAGTGCGATGGGCGTCGAGGTCGAAGAAGTCATAGAAGTCGCCGCCGACTTCCTTGGCCGGAATCATCATGGCGTGCAGCGACAAGGCCGGATTGGCGGCGAATTGCCGGGGCAGGATGGATAACTGCATCTTGCTGGCGATTTCGAGTTCTTGTTGCAGCGCGATGAACTGTGTCTTGGCTTGCAAGGCCTCGCGGAGCTGGTTTACCAGGCGGTCCAGTTCCTGGTATTGCTCGCCGACGCGGCTCACCAAGTTCTGGAAACCCAGTGCCAGCACGCCGAATTCGTCAGCGATGCGCCCGGCGCGCTCATCGGGTCCGGAATCGCTGGTCGCATCCGGGCGCCGGCCGTGCTCGATGCGGTGCAGGTCTTCCAGGATGCCGCGGCGGGCGGCTTCATCGAGGCGCTCGGCCAGCTGCATCATCTGGCGCCGGATGAAACGCGCCTGACGCTTGCCCTGGCGCTCGCGCGAACGGCGAAGCGTTTCGAGGGCATCGATCTTGCCGGCAATACGCTGCATCATGCCGTGCCATAGTCGTACCTGGCGAACGCCCTGCAAGGGCGCCTGGACATCGGTGTCACCGTCGGCCAGTCTTTCCAGCTGCCGTGTCGCCTGTCCGAGCAACACGAACGGGCTGCGCACGTAGAGCAGCAAGGCCAGCAGGGCCGATGCCGCCAGTGCTGCCCACAGCAGGATCGCCAGGTCTTCCTCCGGTTCCAGCCGGGGCGCCTGCGGAAGCATGGCCAACAAGGTGCCCAGCGCATGCCCGCTGGGCGCATTCAGGGCCAGGCTCACCAGGACTGCGGCCTGATTGCCATCGCGCATGAAATTGCTGCGATCGTGGGCGCGCCATAGACTGGTCAGTGACGCATAGGCATCCAGTACCGGCTGGCCCCGCAGGTCGGCCACCGCCACCTGCAGACTGCTTGCGCCGTCGTCCCCGGCTGCCACGCGAGTGGCCAGCAGGCGTTCGCGCAGGCGGCCCAGACTCTTTTCCAGCGGGCGGGTGGCCACCAGCAGCAGGGCGTGTCCCTCGATCTCGATGCGCCTGACGGCACCGCTCTGATAATCGCGCACACCGTTTTGCCAGATGCCGTACAGGCCATCGGTGGCGCCACGCAGCAAGGGCAATGTCAGCACCGGAATGGTGGTGGCTTCGCGCGACTGGCCGGCGGCGGCACGCAGCGAGCCGTCCAGCTCCAGCACGGCCAGCGCCAGCCCGGGTCGGGTACTGTGCCGTATCACCGTCTCCAGGACATCGTCAGGGCTCTTGTCGCGTAGCAGCCGCGGGCCGGCCTCTGCGGTCAGCAGCGGTGCCAGATCCTGGTCGAACTGGTTACGGTCTTCGTCGAGCACAGCTTGCCAGGACTGCAGCAGCAGTTGGGAGCCGCCTTCCAGGAGCCTGCGCTGATCCGCCTGCTGGTATTGTCGGTGCAGCCCATAGGCGCAGGTCAGCAGGGTCAGCACACACATCAGTGTGACCAGTAGCGCACGGTGCTGAGCATTCGCACCGCGAGCGGTGGACTGCGCGGCCTCCTGATGGGAGGGCGGGCGGCGCGCCAGCAGCGGGCGCGCCAAGTTATCCAGGGTCTCGACGATGGCGGGGTTGAAATGTGCCGCGCGGACTTCCTCCAGCTTGAGCAGCAGCGCATCGTTACGGCGCCGCAGCGCATGCAGGTATCCCGCCAGGGCCGCCTGATATTGCGAAGCCGGATCGCGTACCGGTACATCGCTGAGCTGCGACAACTTCCCGCCGGCCAGTGCCAGGGTGCACTGGTGTGACAGTGCCAAGGGCGACTGCAGGCGCCAGCGGACCAGTTGCAACAGGCTGAGGGCCGCCAGTGCGGCCAGGACGACGGCTGCCGACAGCGACCACCACCAGCCGTAGAGCGGCAGGGGGGGAGCTTTGCTGCCCACGTGCAACCAGCCGGCCAGCGCGCCGTCGGGGGTCTTGATTGGCAAGGTTTCGATGTAACTGAAACTGCCGCGCGCCATGCCATGTGTCGCCGTGGTATGGGCGGAAGCCGCGCGCAGCTCGCGCAGCACGGTCGCATCGCCGCCAAGCCTGGCCAGGATATTGCCCTGGTCATCGGTGAGCACCAGCAGGTCCAGCATGGGATTGTCGCGCGCCAGTCCATTGAACCAGGCATCGACGCCGACCAGGCGGGCGATGGGAATGCGATAGGCCAGGGCCCGTTCCAGATCGCCGACCAAGGTGCGGCCAATCAGGCGCGAGCTTTGCTTCAATTCGGGAGTCGCCAGATCGGCGGCTGCGCGGTGGGCCATCCATCCCAGGCCGGCGACCAGCGCCAGCAAGGCCGCCAGCATCAGCAAGGACCAGCCCAGCCAAAGCCTGCGCAAGGGGCGGGGCAGCATCAGCTCGCCTCCAGGTTGTCGAGCCGATCGGCTTCGCGGTCGACCTGCGCCAGCGCTTGCTGCAAGGCGTGGCCTTGCACGATGGCATCGGCCAACGGCCCGCACAAGGCATCGTTGTGCGCCGTACCATCGCCGGCGAGGGCGGCGGTCTGCGCTTGCAGGTCGCGCTCCAGCGGGCGCAACAGCAGCCACGCCAGCAGGCCGCCACCGCACAGCAGCGTCGCGCCCAATCCCAGCAACATCGGCCAATAGCGCGTCAGTTGATTGAGCAGGCTGCTGCGGTCCGGCAGGCCGTAGCGCAGGGCCACCCCCCCGGCGACCTGATCGAAGCCGGTGATGACCGAACCGCACAGCAGGCGGCCCTCTTCATCCTCCGCCCCCCAGTTGGCTGCAGTCGCGCTCAGACAGGACTGGCGCCAGGACACCGGGATGTTGGCACCCACGCCACCGCCATCGGTACTGAAAACGATATGCCCCTGGGCGTCGAAGACGTCGATGGAACGAATGACCACCTCGTAGGCGCGCACCTGCTCTATGAGATGCTGCATGCCGGTCTGCTCGGGCAGTTGCAGCCCGACCTGCAGTCCGGATTCGAGCTGGCGCTTGATGGTGTTGAGATTGAATTGGAATCGTGCCTCGCGCAGGACAGCACTGCGTTGTTCCAGCGCCTCGCGCCAGGCCAGTACACCGGCCACGCTGCCCACGAGCAGCACCAGTGCCAGCAACATGACGAAAAAACGGTTCAGCGTGAGCGTGAACATCCAGAGGCGCTTCAGCGAGTTCATGCCAGGTCGGCTCCCTCGTCAACGCCTGTTGCGCTGGATGTGAACGGATCGACGCAAGCACGCGCCTCACTCGAAGCGCATGACGCGACGGCTGCGTTTGCCCAGCTGTTTTTCCCGTCCCTTGATATTTTCACGGCCATCCCCCCGTACTGAGCGCCCTTGCCGGTCAGATGCCGGCTGCGTCGATCAATCCGCGCGCTATTGTAGATGGAAATGAGCGGCCTCGGTGACGGAAAACCTCCGTTGCGCGCCAGCAGGCGCGTTGGCGCAGGGCTCGAGAGTCACGCCCGGCTGACGCAATTGCCGGGGTGTGAGACATCCTTGTGTTTCAACTGTAACCAAAACGGTGTGGGCGTGAAATGTGCCGGTAACGAAAGCGCCCCAGAATGATTTCCATGCCCAGGGCGCTGAAGAAGGACTGGGCAGGGGCAGGCAAATGATGGCGTGTGGGGCTGAGGGGCCTTGCCGCCGGAGCGGGCCCCATGAATGGATGTGCCCATTACGCTATCAACAGCGAACCAACCGACTATCTACATAAAGGAAATCATCATGCCGATGCCATGCTACCTGATCCTCGAAGGCCAGAACCAGGGCAAGATCGAAGGCTCGACCAAAGTGAAGGGCCACGAAGGCAAGATTCTGGTGCAAGCCGTGGATCACACCATCGAGATCCCGAAGAGCCCGCAGACCGGGCTGCCGACCGGCAAGCGCGTGCACCTGCCGATGACGCTGACCAAGGAAATCGACAAGTCCTCGCCCAAGCTGT
>Ga0207695_10002594_pt1 | contig 26496 bp, 16 predicted proteins | sample KBSC54metaG_FD_184354 | JGI IMG/M metagenome (GOLD analysis project Ga0207695, IMG submission 184354) | Corn rhizosphere microbial communities from Kellogg Biological Station, Michigan, USA - KBS C5-4 metaG (SPAdes) (version 2) | ecosystem: Host-associated > Plants > Roots > Rhizosphere > Soil...
TGCAAAGAAAAATTTATCGCCGAGCCGAACCGTTATCTGCATCCCGAGCCCCAAGCAGCGGAGCCTGTGCCGCCGGGCTCGATCTACACCTGCCCGATGCATCCGGAGATCGAGCAGGAAGGCCCCGGTCATTGCCCCATCTGCGGCATGGCGCTGGAGCCGATGCTGCCCAGCGCGGATGCCGACGACGATCACGAAGCCACGGCAATGATGCGTCGCTTGTGGGTATTGATCGGCTTGACGTTGCCGGTGGTGTTGCTGTCGATGGGGCCACATCTGTTTGGTTGGCACTGGCCCTCGCCGTGGGATATCGCAGCGAGATGGGGCGAGGCGTTGCTGGCGAGTGTTGTTGTGCTCTGGGGCGGCGCGAGCTTCTTCGTGCGCGGCTGGCGTTCGCTCAGGCCATGGCGACCGAACATGTACACCCTGATCGCGCTGGGGACGGGTGTGGCATGGATCTACAGCGTAGTCGCGTTGTGCGCCCCAGGCTTGTTTCCCCCCAATACGCTCGACGCACACGGTCGTGCGCCGGTGTATTTCGAGTCGGCTGCAGTGATCGTCGCATTGGTGACGCTGGGTGACGTGCTGGAGGCGCGTGCGCGTCGCCGTAGCAGCGACGCCTTGAAAGCCTTGCTGGGGCTTGCGCCCAAGACGGCGCGACGCATTGATGAGCATGGCGAGCATGACGTGCCGCTCGATCAGGTGCGTCAAGGCGACCGATTGCGTGTGCGCCCGGGCGAAAAGCTTCCCGTCGATGGCATCGCGCTCGACGGTACGAGCCATGTCGATGAGTCTATGTTGACGGGCGAACCGTTGCCGGTGGTCAAGGTGGCGGGCGACTCGTTGACTGGGGGAACGGTCAATCAGGAAGGCGCGCTGGTCATGCGTGCGGAAAAGGTGGGCGCACAGACCATGTTGGCGCAGATCGTCGCGCAAGTGGCGCAGGCGCAACGCAGCAAGGCGCCGTCGCAACGACTGGCGGACCAGGTGGCCACCTGGTTCGTGCCGCTCGTCATCGTTGCCGCACTGCTGGCATTTGCCGGTTGGTGGTGGCTGGGCCCGGCGCCACGTTTCGTACATGCGATGTTGGCTGCGGTGTCGGTATTGATCATCGCCTGTCCCTGCGCGCTCGGCCTTGCTACGCCGATCTCGATCATGGTGGCCAGTGGCCGCGCTGCGCGCGATGGCGTGTTATTCAAGGACGCCACCGCGATCGAAGGCTTGCGTGGTATCGACACGCTGGTGCTGGACAAGACCGGCACCTTGACCGAAGGCAAACCGTCGCTTGACCGTGTGGTCACGTTGGGAGCTCCGACCAACGACGAAGTGCTTGCCATGGCCGCGGCGCTCGAACGTTCCAGCGAGCACCCGTTGGCGCGTGCCTTGTTGATAGCCGCCGAGCAGGCGGGCCTGAACCTGCCGGATGTGCAGGACTTCAAGGCCGTGGCGGGTGGAGGCGTAGAGGGCAGGATCAATGGCCGTTCCGTGGCGCTGGGCAGCACGGGCTGGGTCGAGACACTTGGCGTAACGCTGGGTGACGATGCGCGGACGCAGGCCCAGGCTTGTCGCGACATCGGCGCGACCGTCGTGGTGTTCGTCCTTGACGGGCAGGCCAATGCCTTGCTCGCCATCACCGATCGTATTCGAAAGAACGCCGTCGAGGTACTCGCTTCCCTTCGCGAGCGTGGCTTGCACCTGGTCATGTTGAGTGGCGACCACCTAGCTACGGCGCGGGCTGTGGCGCAGCAACTTGGCATCGACGATGTGCATGCGCAGGTATCCCCAACCGGCAAAGCCGAGGTGATCGAACAATTGCGCAAGCAAGGGCGTCGCGTCGCCATGGCCGGCGATGGCATCAACGACGCGCCGGCGCTGGCCGTGGCGGACATCGGGATCGCCATGGGCAGTGGTACCGACATCGCCATGCACAGCGCACAATTGACCCTGATAAAGGCCGACCTGGGGTCGATAGGGCGCGCCTGGGATCTGTCGCATGCCACCGTGCGGAACATCCGGCAGAATCTTTTCTTTGCCTTTGTCTATAACGCGATTGGTGTGCCGCTGGCTGCGGGTGTGTTCTATCCATGGTTTGGGGTGACGCTGTCGCCGATGTTTGCTGCGTTGGCGATGAGTCTGTCGTCGGTGTCAGTGGTTACCAATGCCTTGCGCCTCAATCGTCAGTAGCGTGATTGAAGGAGGCCTCGAATTTTCTTTCGTCATCCCGGCGAAGGCCGGGATCCATGCCTCAGCGCAGTTTCTTGCCAAAAGTTCTCTAACGAGCGAGCCCCTGGGGGCTGGATCCCGGCCTTCGCCGGGATGCCGAGGTAGAAGCCTTCAAGATCCCCCTGCATGACGCCTGTCATTCACAACACTTGACGATCCCCGCTGCCGCCGCTCCCCTGAATTTCGCATCATTCTCCCAGCACCATGGGGGTGCGGGGAGAGACCATCATGCAGACCGTTAACGACACACGCAGCACGTTCGATAAGTATTTGCCGCTACTGCTTGGCCTGCTGGCCGCGCTGCTGGCCGGGCGTGCGTTGAAGAAGATGTTCTGGACCGCCTTTGGCATGTACTGGGCGCTGCGCGCAACGGGCATCCACTGGTAAGCGCCCGATGGCTTAAACTGCGCGCTTCGACTCCCTTGCGGAAGCGCGCCAATGTCCAACACCAAAACGCTGATCGACCAGTATTACGCTGCATTCAATCAAGGCGACTGGCAGGGCATGCTCGATTGCCTGAGCGATGATGTGGCCCACGACATCAACCAGGGGCCACGCGAAAACGGCCGCGATACATTCGCGCTGTTTCTCGCGCGGATGCAACGCAGCTATCGCGAGCAGCTGAAGGACGTTGTGGTCATGGTATCGGCCGATGGGCGCCGCGCTGCGACCGAATACGTAGTGCATGGCGAGTATCTTGCCGACGACGAGGGGCTGCCACCGGCCAGGGGACAGCGCTATGTGCTGCCCGGTGGCGCGTTCTTCGATATCGACGGCGGCCGCATCACGCGCGTTACCAACTACTACAACCTCAATGACTGGATTGCCCAAGTGGGCGGTGCGTGAGCATTCGCGTTATCACCTGCGTCGGTGCCGCGGTGGCGCCGTATGTCGACGATCTGGCACGTCTGCGCATTGAGGTATTCCGCGATTATCCCTACTTGTACGAGGGCGACAGCGCGTACGAGCGGCGTTATCTGCAAGCCTATGCCGCCTCGCCACGCAGCGTGTTCGTGCTGGCAATGGATGGCGCCAGGGTGGTCGGCGCATCGACCGGCATCCCACTGGCCGACGATGGCGAGGCATTTCATCAACCCTTTCTCCAGCATGGCATCGCGATCGATGCCGTGTATTACTTTGGCGAATCGGTATTGCAGCCGGCATATCGTGGGCAGGGCCTGGGACATCGCTTTTTCGACGAGCGCGAGGCGCACGCGCAACGCCTGGGCGGCTACGCGATGACCGCATTCTGCGCGGTCGAACGCACCCGCCACGATCCTCGCCGCCCGCCTGGTCATCGCAGCAATACCGCGTTCTGGCGCAAGCGCGGATATCAGCGTCAGGACGCGATGTTTTGCACGCTAAAATGGACCGAGCTGGGCGACAGCGAGCAGAGCGAACATCGGTTGCGCTTCTGGCTGCGGCCCTTAACCGTTTGACTCAGGCAAGGCAGCATGTCACGCACACTTGGCCAATGGCTGGACTACCAGGAACGCGTCAACGTACGCAGCATCGAGCTTGGCCTGGACCGCGTCAGCGAGGTATGGCGAAGGATGGGTGCGCCGCGCGTGGCGCGACATGTCATCACGGTGGGCGGCACTAACGGCAAAGGTTCCACGGTGGCTTTCCTGGAAGCCATGCTGCACGCGGCCGGCTTGCAGGTCGGTTGCTACACCTCGCCGCATCTGCTGCATTACAACGAGCGCATACGTGTCGATGGCGTAGATGCCAGCGATGAGATGCTGGTGGCGAGTTTCGAACGAATCGAGCAGGCGCGCGGCGAGCTGCCGTTGACCTATTTCGAGTTCGGCACGCTGGCTGCACTGGATATCTTTGCCCGTGCCGGGCTGGATGTCGCGGTGCTCGAGGTGGGGCTGGGCGGGCGGCTGGACGCGATCAACATCGTCGACGCGGATGTCGCGGTAATTACCACGGTCGATCTTGACCATATGGAGTGGCTTGGCAACGACCGCGACAGCATTGGCCGGGAGAAGGCCGGTATTGCACGGGCAGGGCGCCCGGCCATTGTCGGTGAGGACGCGCCACCCGCGGGCTTGCTGGATGCACTGTATGCGATCGGCGCGCAGGTGCAGCGCGCCGGCACCGACTTTCAGGTCGAGCGTGATGCCAACGGTTGGCGCTGGCTGCACCGCGACGGCACCGCGCTGAAACTGCCGGACCCCGCGCTGGCCGCGCCGGTGCAATATGCCAATGCCGCCGCGTCCATCGCTGCCTTGCATGCACTGTCAGGCAAGGATCCGTGGCAGCAGGGAGACGTTTTTGCCGATATGGCGGCCAAGGGGCTTCGCCAGGTGCGAATCGCCGCGCGGCTGCAATCGCTTGGCGGCGATCCCGAGTTGATCGTCGACGTAGGCCATAACCCGCAGGCGGCGCGTGCGCTGGCGCAGTGGCTGGAACGCAGCCCCGGTGGGCGTGTGCATGCGGTCTATGGGGCGCTGGCGGATAAAGATGTCGACGGTGTCATCGCTGCCCTGGGTAACCGCGTCGCGCATTGGCATGTGGCCGGGCTGGACCGCGACACGCCGCGTGGCCTTTCGGCCGACACGGTGGCCGAACGCGTACGCGCCGTCCTGCCCGGTGCGCAGGTTGACCGACATGCCAGTGTGAGCGAGGCGCTGGCGGCGGCGCGTTCGATCGCACAACCAGGCGACCGGGTGCTCGCTTTCGGCTCTTTTTTCGTCGCTAGTGCAGTGCTGGCTGAATCCGTATAACCGAGCCACGGGCGGGCGTGCTGCGCATCCGGCTATAATCGCGCCCGTTGTGTGCCGGTTGCATTGGAGTCCGACTTGAAAACACGCCTGCTGGGAGCCGCCGTCCTGTTTGCCTTGGCGGTGATATTCGTCCCGATGTTTTTCTCCAGCAACCCGCCTGCGACGGGCGGCGATAAAGCGGTGGATCTCGCCATTCCGCCTGCGCCCGATCGCGACATGCAGACCAAGACAATGAGCCTGACGCCAGGCGTGGCGCCGGGCAGCAGCACCGCACCGGCACCCAAGCCGGCCGTATCCGGTACGGCCGTGCCGGCCAGCTCCGACCAATTGGCCACCGTGAATATCGGTTCCAACCGTCCGCGCGATGTGGAAACCGACCCGCAGGCCGGGCAGAAGCCCGAGCCGACCACGGTCACCCGTGCCGGCCCGCCCCAGCCGGTGATCCCGGCACAGACCAAGCCGGCCAGCGAGCCTGCCGTCAAGGTTCAGAAGCCTGGTACGCCGGTCGTCGCCGCGCAAAAGCCGGCTGCCCAGGCGCCGGTAATCCCCGCCGCGACGCAGCCGGCAGCAACGGCGGCACATGGTCATTTCATGCTCAACCTCAGCGCCTACAGCTCCAGTGCCAGCGCGCAGAGCCTGATGCAGCGCGTGCGTGGCCTGGGTTATCCGGTGGCCAGCAAGCCGATCAACCAGGCGGGCAAGTCGCTGACCCTGGTCACGGCCGGCCCGTTTGAATCGCGTGCCGCGGCTGAAGCCGCGCGTTTGAAGATCACCCAAGCCATTCCGGGTGCTCCGGCTCGCCTGGAAGCAGGTGCCAGCACGCCGTCGCAGGATGAGGTCGCTCCGGCGCCCGCTGCAGCTGCACCGGGCAAGGCCGCTGCGCCGCGGGCAGGTGGCTGGGCGGTTCAGGTTGCTGCCATGGGTAGCCAGGCCGATGCCAACGCGTTACGCGATAAACTGCGCACCAATGGTTTTGACGGCTACGTGGACACGGTCACCGCAGGCGGCAAGCAGTTATGGCGCGTACGCGCCGGTCCGCAGACGCAGCGCGATGATGCGGTGCGCATCCGCGATCAGATCAAGGCCAAGCTCGGTATCGGTGGCAACGTGGTTACCGCGCCCTGAACGCCGGGTCGCCATGGACAGGGAGTGAAGGCGGATGAACTGGGTCGATTGGATCATCCTGAGCATCCTGGGCCTTTCAGTCTTGATTGGACTGTTTCGCGGCCTCATCTCAGAGATGTTGGGGCTGGTGATCTGGGCGACCGCGTTCTGGGCGTCCTGGGCGTTCGGCCCGTCGGTGGCGGCATGGTTTGGCCGCTATATATCGATGCCGACAGCTCAAATGGTCGTCGGCCATGGTGCCGTGTTGATGGGTGTGTTGATCATCGGCGCTATCATTCGCGCCATCATCAGCAGGATCCTGTGGCGCACCGGGCTTTCGGGCATGGATCGCATGCTGGGCATGGTGTTCGGTTTTGCGCGCGGCGCGCTGATCGTGGCGTTTATGGTGTTTCTGTTCAGTTTGACCGCGTTGCCGCAAGAGTCCTGGTGGCGACAGTCGACTCTGGCGCCGAAGTTCCAGGGTTTGGCGGGTTGGCTGGGCGCAAGGGTGCCGGCGAACGTCAATCACTACGTGGCTCAATCGGGCGAACTGCTGGACAAGGTGCAGGTGCCGCAGATCGACGTGAAGGATTTTCAGCTGCCCAAGCAGATGCCGAACCAGATGTCCGGCGACTGGATGGAAAAGCTGAAGCAGAACTCGCCATTTGGCACGCGGTCCGCTCAGCCGTATCAGCAGCAAGCCGATCCACCGCGACTACCATACGGTCCTGCGACGCCGAGCTCGGCTGGCGCGGGGAATCAACGTGACCCTCTTCAAGTTCAATAGTAGGCAACAACCATGTGCGGAATCATCGGCATAGTCGGTACCACCGAGGTGGCATCGTCGCTCTATGACGGATTGACGGTGCTACAGCACCGTGGCCAGGATGCCGCCGGCATCGCCACCGTGGACGGTGCGCGACTGCGTTTGCACAAGGGCAATGGCCTGGTGCGCGATGTATTCAGCCAGACCACGATGATGCCGCTGCGCGGCCGCATCGGCATCGGTCACTGCCGTTACCCGACGGCCGGTTCGGAAGGTTCGTCCGAGGCGCAGCCGTTCTACGTCAATTCGCCCTACGGGATCGCGTTCGCGCACAACGGCAACCTGGTCAATACCGAGACCCTGCGTCGCGAGATGTTCGAAGACGATCGCCGCCACATCAATACCGATTCGGATTCGGAAGTGCTGCTCAACGTGCTCGCGCATGAGCTGCAGATCCAGGACCGCATGGCGCTGACGCCCGATCACATGTTCAAGGCTGTTGCCGGCGTGCATGCACGCGCACGCGGCGGTTACGCGTGCATCGCGCTGGTGCTGGGCTACGGCCTGCTGGCGTTCCGCGACCCGAACGGCATTCGTCCGCTGGTGCTGGGCGAGCGCGTCACCGCCGAGGGTCGCGAATACGCCGTGACCTCCGAGTCGGTCGCGCTCGATATCCTCGGCTTCAAGCGCCTGCGCGATGTGGCGCCCGGTGAGGCGGTGTTCATCACCGAAGACGGCCAGCTGTTCACGCGCATGTGCGCCGATGGCGCGACGCATGCGCCGTGCATTTTCGAGTACGTCTACCTGGCCCGCCCGGATTCGATGATCGAAAACGTGTCGGTGTACAAGGCGCGCCTGCGCATGGGCCAGAAACTGGCCGAGAAGATCCTGCGCGAGCGGCCTGACCATGGCATCGATGCGGTGATTCCGATTCCTGACACGGCGCGCACTGCGGCCAGCGCCCTGGCCGAAACACTGGGTGTGCCGTTCCGCGAAGGCTTCGTCAAGAACCGCTACATCGGCCGCACCTTCATCATGCCGGGGCAGGGCGAGCGTGTGAAATCCGTGCGCCGCAAGCTCAACCCGGTCGAGCTGGAGTTCCGTAAGAAGAATGTGCTGCTGGTGGACGACTCCATCGTGCGTGGCACCACGTCACGCCAGATCATCCAGATGGCGCGCGATGCCGGCGCCAAGAACGTCTACTTCGCATCTGCCGCGCCGCCGGTGCGTTACCCGAACGTCTATGGCATCGACATGCCTGCCGCGTCCGAGCTGATTGCCGCTGGCCACTCCGAAAAAGAAGTGGAAAAGATGCTCGGCGCTGATTGGCTGATCTACCAGGACCTGGCCGATCTGGTCTGGGCCGTGCAGGATGGCAACGAGCAGATCAAGCACTTCGACACCTCCTGCTTCTCCGGCGAATACGTCACCGGCCTGGACCGTACCTATCTGCAGCAGATCGAAATGTTGCGCTCGGACGATGCCAAGGCAGCGCGCCGCACGGCATAAGCTCTGCTCCTTCTCCCCTGGCTTTGTCGGGGGAGAAGGCCGGGATGAGGGGGGGCTTTTGATCTCGACTACCGACCTGCACGCAGCCGCCAAGCGCTGCCTCGACGCAACCGACCCTGCCGAAAAGCTGCAACTGACCCATGAAGCCTGGGCAGCATTGCAGGCTGGCGCATTACACGCCGATCCGCACTCGCCGCCACCCGAATCCATCGGTTCACCGGGCCGTCCTGCACGCCCCTTGCTGGTACCGCAACGCCAGGTGCCCCATCGTGGCCTGGGTAGCGAAGAAGGTCGCGCCGCATTGGTGCACGCCGTGGCGCATATCGAGTTCAACGCGATCAACCTGGCGTGGGATGCGGTCTACCGTTTCCGCGGCAAGCCCGATGCGTACTACGTCGACTGGGCCAGCTGTGCCAACGACGAGGCGCGGCACTTCGCGATGCTCAGTGGTCGTCTTGCCGAGATGGGGCATACCTACGGCGATTTCGACGCGCATAACGGCCTGTGGGAAATGGCCGAGAAAACGGCGCATGACGATACGGCGCGCATGGCGCTGGTGCCGCGTGTGCTGGAAGCACGCGGGCTCGATGTCACGCCCGGCATGATCGAGCGTCTGCGTGGTGTGGGCGACGAGCGCACTATCGCGATACTCGAAGTGATCTTGCGCGAAGAGGTAGCGCATGTTGCGGCGGGTACGCGCTGGTATCGCTATTGCTGCGAACGCGATGGCATCGATCCGCGCGAGACGTTTCTGGACTTGTTGCGCGACTATATGGGGCGCAATTTGCGCGGACCGTTCAATCGGCCTGCACGGCTGGAGGCGGGTTTTGATGAGCAGGAGCTCGACCAGCTGATGGCGTTGGCCGGCTAGCGGCCTGCCATATCCCGCAAGTACGTCGCTGTGTCCTCATTCGCCGGCACGAAGGCCTCCAGCGCCAGCTCTGCCAAGGTCACATCCATTGGCGTGCCGAATACCGTTGTCGTGCTTAACATCGATAACACACGTCCATCTATTTCCAACAACATCGGCACCGCCAGATCGCCGCCACGTGGAATCACTGGCACCTCGCCCTGCGCGTCGAACGGCAGTCGTTCAAGCTCCTGCAGCAAGTCGACCAGTTTTGCGTCATGGCATGCTGCGATTTGTCGACGCAAGCGTTCAAGCAGATGTCCACGCCATTGCGCCAGGTTACGGATGCGCGGTGCGAGCCCCTCAGGATGCAGGCTCAGCCGCAAGACATTGACCGGCGGTTGCAACAATGCCGGTGATATACCGGCCATCAGGCGCAACGTCGCCTGGTTGCTGGCAATCAGATGCCAGTGTCGGTCTACGGCAAGCATGGGATAGGGCTCGAAGCCCTGCAGCAGGGCATGGATCGTATGCCGCACGGTATCGAACACAGGATCGTCGATACCCGTTTGCTGGTAAGCCGGCGCAAAGCCTGCGGCTACGAGTAATGCGTTGCGTTCCCGTAGCGGAATATCCAGGTATTCAGACAGATGCAGGATCATCTCGCGGCTCGGCTGTGATCGGCCTGATTCGACGAAGCTCAGATGGCGTGTCGAGATATCCGCCTCCGCAGCGAGATCGAGTTGACTCAGGCGGCGGTGCCGGCGCCACTCGCGCAGCAGGTCGCCGACCGGGCGGCGCACGTCGGTAATCGCGGTTTTCATGGGGACATCTTAGGAAGACAGACCAGAGCAGCGCATGCGTCACTTGGCATGGTGGCGCATGCGCCGGTCATTCAGGCCAATACCGGAACTTTGTCCAGAAACCCATAGACGTGGCAGATGCGGCCTTTTTCCAGGATGGCGACGTCAAAACCGATCACCAGCGGCTCATCCGCATCCGGTGCCGACAGGTGCCAGCCAAAGCGCATGGTGTCGTGATGGGCATCGACAGTACCTGCTAGTACGAACCGGTGCTGCGGGAACATACCCTGCACAGCGGCGATGGTGGCGTCGATCGCCTCCCATCCCTTGGACTCGACCATGGGGTCGATATAGGTGGCGTGTTCGGCAAAGATATCCTCGATCAGGGTGCGGCGGCGCAATGGATCGGTTTCGTTCCAGCAGGCGATATAGCCAGCTACCAGTTGGTCGGCTACGTTGTTCATATCTATGCTCCTGGGCTTGTGGGTGTGCGCCAAGATTGGGCGCGCCACGGTGCCAGGGCGATTACCTGAGAGGTAATGGAATCAAGTGTGGTTGTCTGTTCTGGCGGTGCGTTGCTGTCTTTCGAAATGAACTCAAGAGGCAAATATGGATCCGGTTGTCGACCCTGCTTTGAAACCGCTTTACCGTTACCTGCATCCCCAGACACACGACTACTTTTACACGTTGGATCCGAGTGGCGAGGCTGCGCCGGCAGCGGGCTACCGGTTCGAGTGCATCGCGTGTTTTATTTTTGATCAGCCGCAGCCGGGCATGACCAAGCCGCTCTATCGATGGGTCAAGGCAAACCCATTGATGCACTTCTATACGACCGATCCCCATGGCGAGAGGGCTGTTGCCGCCGGCTTTCGCAAGGATGACCCACACTATATCGCCGGTCATGTGCTGGAGGTGTCTTCCCGCGGCACGGTGCGGCCAGTCAGGTTGCACCGCTGGTATGCGACCCAACTCAACGGTTCGCACTTCTACACGACCGACGGGCAGGGCCCCGGCCCCCTTTATGTTCATGAGGACGCGGATATGGGCGATGTGTTCGCCTTCGACCAGAAGCAATGGATGCGCTACATCGATGACAGCAAGAGTCTTGCTGCATTGACCATCCCAGGGACGCACGACACGGCGACGTACCTGTATTCCAGTTACGGCTACACCAAGTGCCAGGACGTGTCGTTGACGCAACAGCTTGAGGAGGGTATCCGGTTTCTCGATATCCGCCTCAAGTATGCCGACAAGAAAGGTACGGGAGACGCGAAGAGTTACAACGACCTCTGGTTATTTCACGGCAACGAGTTTCTTGGCCGAACGTTTCAACATGTTGTCGATGCATGCAGTGATTTCCTCACACGCCATCCTTCCGAATGCATCGTGATGCAGGTAAAAAACGAGGCAAAGACGTATCACCGCGACGATCAGTTCGAGGCACGGATGCGCCAATACGTTGCGAGCAAGCCAGGGCTGTTTTCGTTAACCGAGGATGTTCCGACGTTGGGCCATGCACGCGGGCGCATCGTATTGGTACGCCGCTTCAAGAAAGACGGCGCCGGTCCGTTCGGTATCAACCTGACCGAATGGCCCAACAATCAAACGTTCCAACGGACCGCGCCGGGTGGGCCGGTCTACACGGTGCAGGACAAGTACGAGTCCTTTACGGCGGGGTTCAAGTCGTACAAGTTCGAGCATCACGTCAAGCCGTTCTTTGAGGAGAAGGTGGTCCGATACAACCGGCTGGGCGATCTGTTCGTCAACTTCACCAGCGGAACCGGTGGCGTGTGGCCGCGCACGCTGGCGACCGGTATCGAATCGGGCGACAGCTTTCAGGGTACGAACCAGCTGCTGTTCGACTATCTCGCGGGCATGCCACTTGGCCGGTATGGCATCGTGCCGATGGATTTTCCCAGCTATCCCTACGGCGGCGCGTTGATAAGAAAGCTTGTATCCCTCAATGAGCTTTCCTTCAGGCGATAAAGAAAAAGGCCCTGGAACCAGTCGATTCCAGGGCCTTTTCTTATTTGGTCGGGGAGACATGATTCGAACATGCGACTTCTACGTCCCGAACGTAGCGCTCTACCAGGCTGAGCTACACCCCGCGGGAGCCGCATATCTTAATGGCGGTGCGGGGCCTTGGCAACAGGTGCGGCCAGGTCTTTTTTCCGGCCCTGTCTGCGGGGGCTTCGGGACGCTCTTCTGGTAACCTATACGGCTGCGCCAAACCCCTTTGTGGCGCGCTTTAACCCGTGAAAAAGAGGATTCCATGGCGCTTACCCCGGCCCGTACCATGCCTGGCGTACTCGAGCTGTTGCCGCTCGATCAGATCGCTTTCCAGCGCATGCTGGACACGATCCGCCGCAACTATGAGCGCTTTGGATTCCTGCCGGTCGAAACGCCGGTGATCGAATTTTCCGACGTGCTGCTGACCAAGACCGGCGGTGAAACCGAGCGCCAGGTGTATTTCGTGCAGTCCACCGGCGCCTTGAACGCGTCGGAGAAGGGCGAAGAAGGCAAGCCGGAGCTGGCCCTGCGTTTTGACCTGACGGTGCCGCTGGCGCGTTACGTCGCCGAGCACGAGCACGACCTGTCGTTCCCGTTCCGCCGTTACCAGATGCAGCGCGTGTATCGCGGCGAGCGTGCGCAGCGTGGCCGTTTCCGTGAGTTCTACCAGTGCGACATCGACGTGATCGGCAAGGACAGCTTGTCGGTGCGCTACGACGCGGAGATACCTGCGGTCATCTACAGTGTATTTCGCGAGCTGAATATCGGCCCGTTCACGATCCAGCTCAATAACCGCAAGCTGATGCGCGGCTTTTTCGAAAGCCTGGGCATTGCCGACGGCGAACAGCAGACGTTGGTGCTGCGCGAGGTGGACAAGCTCGACAAGCGCGGCGCCGACTATGTGCGCGACACGCTCATTGGTGAGCAGTTTGGCCTGAGCGCGGATGTCGCCAACAAGATTCTCGCTTTCGTGCAGGTGCGCTCCACCTCGTTGCAGGACGCGTTCGACAAGCTCGATGCGTTGGGTGCGGGCCCGGAGGTGATGGAGCAGGGGCGGGCGGAACTGAAGGAAGTGCTCGGCCTGATCCGCGATTTCGGCGTGCCCGAATCGCATTTCGTGCTGAACCTGTCGATCGCCCGCGGCCTGGACTACTACACGGGTACCGTCTACGAGACCACGCTCAACGATCACCCGCAGATCGGCTCGATCTGCTCGGGCGGTCGCTATGAGAACCTCGCCGGCCAGTACACCAAGTCGCATCTGCCCGGTGTGGGCATTTCCATCGGCCTGACCCGTCTTTACTGGCAGCTGCGCGATGCCGGCCTGATCAACACCGCACAGAGCACGGTCGATGTGCTGGTGACGCAGATGGACGTCGCGCAGATGCCGGCGTATCTGACCCTGGCCAGCGAGTTGCGTGGTGCGGGCATTGCCACCGAGGTGGTGCTTGATGGCGGCAAGCTCGGCAAGCAGTTCAAGTACGCCGACCGTGCCGGCATCCGCTTTGTGATCGTGCTGGGCGAAGACGAAATCGCCAATAACGTGGTTACGGTGAAGGACCTGCGTCGCGAAGACCAGTTCCAGGTATCGCGCGGTGAACTGATCAAGACGCTGCGTGTCGAACTGGCGCAAGCAGCCATTCAACCCTGAGCCGCTTCAGCAGCGTGAGCCGGCAAGTGCCGCTCACGTTCGAGCCGGCGCTTCTTCAGGCGTATCTTCAAAATTTGTAGCGGTGCAGGCATGACGGTAAAAACAGTTCTTCTCGATGGCAACAGCCTGACGCGCGAGCAGTTGGTGGCGGTTGCCCGCCATGGCGTTGGCGTGGCGCTGGATCAGGCCCAACTGGTGCGCGTGCAGCGCGCTGCCGATTTTCTCGCCGACAAGGTGAGCTGCGGCGAGCCGACCTATGGCGTGACCACGGGCTTCGGCAGCAATGCCGACAAGTTGCTCGGAGCGCATCGCCTGCGCGACGAACTGCCGGGCGGCCACCCGGACAAGCCTGAAGGCACGCTGCTCGAAGAGCTGCAGCACAACCTGATCATTACTCATGCGGTTTGTGTCGGTAAGCCGTTTGCGACCGACGTCGTGCGCGCCATGCTGGTGATCCGCATCAACACCTTGATGCGCGGTCATTCGGGCATTCGCGTGCAGACGCTCGAGGCGCTTACCGCCCTGCTCAATAGCGGCGTGGTGCCGGTGGTGCCGGAGAAGGGCTCGGTGGGCGCCAGCGGCGACCTCGCGCCGTTGTCGCATCTGGCAATCGTGCTGTTGGGTGGTGGCGAAGCGTTCTACCAGGGCAAGCGCATGCCGGGCGCCGAAGCGCTGAAGCTGGCGGGCCTCGAACCGATCCGCCTGTCCTTCAAGGAAGGCCTGGCACTCAACAATGGCACGGCGCAAATGCTTGCCACGGCGGCACTGAGCCTGCACTCGCTGGAATACCTGCTCGATCTTGCCGATCTTGCCGCCGCGACCACGCTGGATGCCTTCGCGGGCCGCAGCGGTGCCTTGCGCCCGGAGGTGCATGCACTGCGTCCGCATCCTGGCCAGGTCGATACCGCTGCCCACGTGCGCGAACTGCTTGCCGGCTCCACCCTGGTCGATATTCCGTATCACCTCGTGCCGCGCTTCAAGTCGTGGACGGCCGAGGCATGGAGCACACCCGAAGATCAGGCATTGAGCTTCGACATCGGCTGGGACTGGGTGCCGGCCAACCAGCGTCATGGGCGCGAGGCGTTCTACGCCCGCTTCCTGCCGTTCAAGGGCGGCAAGAAACACCAGCCGCAGGACGCGTACTGCCTGCGCTGCATGCCACAGGTTCATGGTGCCGTGCGCGACGCGTGGGCACAGGCTTGCCGCGTGATCGATATCGAATTGAATTCGGTGACAGACAATCCACTGATCTTCCCGGATGCGGAAAACCCGCAGTTCATCGAAGAGCAGGTAATTTCTGCCGGACACTTCCACGGCATGCCGTTGGCGCTGGCGATGAGCTACGTCAAGGCAGCCCTTCCGGTGCTTGCGTCGATCTCCGAGCGCCGCCTCAACAAGCTGGTCGACCCGGCCACCAGCGATGGCCTGCCGGCGTTCCTCACCGGCAATGAAGACGGCACCGACTCGGGCTTCATGATCGTTCAGTACACCGCCGCCGCGTTGGTCAACGATCTGGCGACACGCGCGCATCCGGCTAGCGTGTACTCGGTGCCGACCAGCGCCAATGCCGAAGATCATGTCTCCATGGGCGCCAACGAGGCGCGCCACGTGCTGGAGATGATTGACGACCTGGGCCATGTGCTGGCGCTGGAGCTGTACACCGCAGCGCAGGCCCTGGATTTCCGTCAGGCGATGCTCAATGCCGCCTGCCGTGTCGCCGCGCGCGGTGACTGGAAGACCATTGCGAGCAAGATCGCCAATGCGCCACGCGAAGACAGCCCGCATTACGCGCAATTTATCGCAGAAGTGAAACAGTTGACCGAGGCGCTGGCCGAAGTTGGCGACTTCCATGCCGGCGAAGCGGTGCGCGCTGCGCACGCGGTATTGCGTCAGCAGATCGGGTTCATGGCACGGGATCGGGCCATGGATACGGATGTGCGGGTGGTTTGCGAGTTGGTCAGGGATCGGGCGTTTGGGTAGTTGTTGCTTGCCGGCGGCCTGTCGTTCGCCAGGAGCGAGGAGTGAGCTGTGATGCTCGCGTCTTACCTCTCTGCGTGCTCCGCTCCTCTTCCCCGGCAGAGCCAGGAGCGAGGAGTGAGTTAAGAGGAGTGAGGAGTGAGAGAGCCGGTAGCTCGAGTCTTCCCCCAACACGCATTCCAACCCTTCCTCGAGAAGAGCCAAAAGCACGCAACGTCGAAACTCACCCCAGTCCGTCCCCTCTCCCCTGGTTCTACCGGGGGAGAGGGCTAGGGTGAGGGGGAACGCTTTAAGTCCACAGGCCAACGACGCCTCGCGCACAAACTCGGCGTACCTCAAAAGCGCAGGAAGCGCCCCTGACGATTCGAGAGGCGGAGCGCAAGGCGCTAGATCCCGGCGTTCGCCGGGATGACGATGTAGTAAGGGGCAGGGGCTACAAACCTCTTCGGCTAGCAAAGAGAAAGTGACTCGCTCGCCGGCAGGCGAGTGAAACGCCCGCTGCGTAGGCAGCCAGGTCGCCCAAGCACACAGGCAAGTACGAGGCTGCCGAGAAACGAGCTAAAACTAGGTCGTGACTGAAGTCGCGTCCATAGCGACGTGGCGACATCCACGCAAAACTGCGCTACCAAAAAAAGAGGCGCACCGAAGTGCGCCTCTCAGATCGTCACCGATCAACCCACATCAAGTCCCACGATGCGGATCCGAATCAAACGACGCCGGCGGCTGATGATCGCCGCCATGATGCGGCAGCTTATGCGACGGCTCATTGAGCTTATCGCCAAGCATGCGGCGCACGCTCACGTAGAACACCGGAATCAGCAGCAGGCCAAGGAAGGTGGCGAAGAGCATGCCGCCGATCACGCCTGTACCGATCGCGTGGCGGGAGTTCGCGCCAGCGCCGGTGGAGATGGCGAGCGGGAACACGCCAAGGATGAAGGCCAGCGAGGTCATCAGGATGGGGCGAAGACGTAGGCGGGCGGCAGTGGTTACCGCATCGAACAACGTCTTGCCTTCCAGCTGCTGCTCGACCGCGAACTCCACGATCAGAATCGCGTTCTTCGCCGCCAGGCCGATCACCGTGATCATGCCGATCTTGAAGTACATGTCGTTCGGCAGGCCACGCATCATGCAGAACACCGCAGTGCCGAGCAGGCCGAGCGGCACCACCAGCAGCACGGAGACCGGAATCGACCAGCTTTCGTACAGCGCGGCAAGGCACAGGAACACGAAGACGATCGACAGGATCATCAGCAGCGTGGCCGAGTTACCCGCCAGCAACTCCTGGTACGACTGACCCGTCCAGTCCGAGCCATAGCCCTTGGGCAGGTCGCTGTCGACGATGCCCTGCAGCGTGTTCATGGCCTGACCGGTGGCGTAGCCCTTGGCGGCATCACCGACGATTTCCACCGCGGCGTAACCGTTGTAGCGGGTCAGCGACGGCGAGTTGGTGATCCACTTGGTGTCGACCACGCTGGCCAGCGGAATCATGTTGTACGGGCCGTTCGGCGACGACACCGTCGTGCTCGCGGTCGTGCTGGACGTGGTGGAGCTGGGCAGCGTGCTGGGCGTGAAGATGTGCTGTAGCGCATCCGGGCCCATGCGGTACGGGCCATCGGCCTGCACCATCACACGCTTGACGCGGCCGCCGTAGGTGAAGTCGTTCACGTACACCGGAGCCAGCGTCAGCTGGATCGCGTTGTAGATGTCCGTCACCGACAAGCCCAGCGACTGTGCCTGTACGCGATCGACGGTCAGGCTGTACTGCGGGGCGTCTTCAAGCGTATTGGGGCGAATACCGAACAGCGTGGGATTGCCCTTGGCCTTGCCCAGCAGCATGTTGCGCGCCTGGGTCAGCTCTTCGCGCGACTGGCCGGCACGTGCCTGCAGGTACATGTCGATACCGCCGAACTGGCTGAGGCCGCGGATCGTCGGCAGGTTCACCACGAAGATCTGCGCGTCGCGAACGCCGTGCAGCACGCCGTTGGCCTGTCGGATGAAATCATCCGCCGTGATATCGCGTTTGGCCCAGTCCGTCAGGCGAATGAACGCCATACCGGTACTTTCGCTCTGGCCGATAAAGCTGAAGCCGGAGATCTGGAAGATACCTTCGATATCGCCCTTCAACGGACTCTGCGCGAACTTGTCACGAATTTCGGTCATCACGCCTTGCGTGCGTTCCAGCGTGGCGCCCGGGGGTAGGCTGACGATCGCCAGCGCGAAGCCCTGGTCTTCGCTGGGCACGAAGCTGGTGGGCAGGCGCGTATAGAGAAAGCCTGCCAGGATCGCGATCAGCACGAACACCACCATCCAGCGCGGCGCATGACGCGCGGCGCTGCCGATGTGACCGTTATAGGTGTTGGTAACGCGGTCGAAAACCGAGTTGAACGTGCGATAGACGAAGTTCTTCTTGTCGTTGTGCGTCGGCTTGAGGATCGTCGCGCACAACGCAGGCGTGAAGGACAGCGCCAGGAACGCCGAGAAGCCCATCGACACGGCGATGGTCAGGGCGAACTGCTTGTAGATCACGCCCGATGCACCGGGCTGCAATGCCGAAGGTACGAACACCGCCGCGAGCACCACGGTAATGGCCACGATGGCGCCGGTGATCTGGCCCATGGCCTTGCGCGTGGCTTCCTTCGGATCGAGATGCTCCTCGGTCATGATGCGTTCGACGTTCTCGATCACCACGATCGCGTCGTCGACCACGATACCGATGGCCAGCACCATGCCGAACAGGGTCAGCTGGTTGAGCGTAAAGCCCAGTGGCAGCAAGCCGATGAAGGTACCCAGCAGGGCGACCGGAATGACCAGGGTCGGGATGATCGTCGCGCGGATGTTCTGCAGGAAGATCAGCATCACCAGGAAGACGAGCACCATCGCCTCGACCAGCGTCTCGACCACTTCCTTGATCGAAATGCGTACGAACGGCGTGCTGTCATACGGCGCGAACCAGGTCACGCCTTCCGGGAAGTCCTTCGCCAGTTCGGCCATCTTCGAGCGTACGGCCGTGGCCACGTCCAGCGCGTTCGCGCCGGGCAGCAGCTGGATACCGAATGCGCCGGAGGGCTGGCCGTTCCAGGTGGAGGTCGAGCCATAGGTCTGCGGGCCGAAGTCGATGCGCGAGACATCACCCAGCTTCACCACCGTGCCGTCGGAGTTGGCGCGCAGGATGATGTTGCGGAATTCCTCCAGCGAGGAGAAACGACCTTCCGCGGCCACAGTGGCGGTGAAGGTCTGGCCGTTGCCGGCCGGATCGGCGCCGAGCGAGCCGGCGGCGAACTGCACGTTCTGCGCCAGGATCGCGTTCTGCACCTGAGTGGCCGACAGGCCGTAACCCTGCAGCTTGTCCGGGTTTACCCAGATACGCACTGCGAATTCCGAACCCAGCTGACGGGTGCTACCCACGCCCGGAATACGGCCAATCTGATCGAGCACCTGCGAGGAGACGATGTCGTTCAGGCGGTCGTTACCGATCGCCGGGTTGCTGGAGATCAGCGACACGAACATCAGGAAGTCGGGGTTGCTCTTGGCCACCACGACACCCTGCTGGGTGACCGCCGAAGGCAGGCGAGGCTGCGCCAGCGAAACCTTGTTCTGCACCTGCACCTGCGCGATGTCCGGGTTGGTGCCGGTCGCGAAGGTGAGGGTGATGGTCGAGGTGCCGTTGGCGTTGGATGCGGAGCTGAAGTAGAGCAGGTTGTCCACGCCGGTGAGCTGCTGCTCGATGACCTGCGTGACCGTGGTTTCCATCGTATTGGCGCTGGCGCCGGGATAGGTCGCCGTCACCGTCACCTGGGGAGGCGCGATGTTGGGATAGGACTCCACACCCATGTTCATCACCGAAATGACGCCGACAAGTGTGATGAGGATCGCGACCACCCAGGCAAAAATTGGGCGGTCAATGAAAAAACTCGGCATGACGCGGGCTCCTTACTGCTTTGCAGCCGCAGGCTGGGCGCCCGGGGCTTGCGTCTTAGGCTGGTTCGGATCCCAGGGCGTTGCCTTGGCCGGGGCACCCGGTTGTACTGCCTGCACGCCAGAGACGATCACCTGATCGCCAGCGTCCAGGCCGCCGGTCACGATCCAGTTGCTGCCGCTGTTGCGATCGGTGACGACATTCTTGCGTACGACCTTGTCGTCCTTGCCGATGACCAGGGAGTAGGCGCCGGAGGTGTCACGCAGCACGGCCTGTTGCGGAATCAGGAACACGTTGTGCAGCTCGCCAAGGTTGGCCGTCAGGGTCACGTACTGACCCGGCAGCAGCCGCTTGTCGGCGTTCTGCAGCTGTGCGCGCATGTTGATCGCGCCCGTGGTCGGGTTCACCGCCGTGGACGAGAAGTCCAGCGTGGCGTCCGGCTGGTAACGGCTGCCGTCGGGCAGGGTGACCTGCACGGTGGTCTTGTCCTGGTCGGCCAGCGTGACGGCACCCTTGGTCTGCGCAGCGCGCAACTGGTCCAGATCAGTGGCGCTGAGGGTGAAGTTCACATAGAGCTTGTCGATCTGGTCGATCGTGGTCAGCAGCGTGGTATCGCTCTGGCCAACCAGCGCACCTTCGGTGACCTGCTGCTGGCCGGAGCGGCCGGAGATCGGCGCGGTGACGCTGGCATAGCTGAGGTTGATCTTGGCCGTTTCGACACTGGCGCGGGCAGCCTGCACGGCCGCAGCCGAGTTGCGCTCGGCGGCCTCGGCGTTGTCCAGGTCCGAACGGGACACATAGCCCTTGGGAGCCAGGTCGCGGGCGCGCTGGGCGGCGATCTTGTTGTTCGTGTAGGTCGCCTGCTGCTGGGCCAGATTGCCCTGGGCGTTGGCCAGCGCGGCCTTCAGGGGAGCCGGGTCGATCAGGAACATGACCTGGCCTTCCTTGACGTCCGAACCCTCGACGTAGGTGCGCTTGAGCAGCACGCCAGGCACGCGGGCGCGTACGTCGGCGGTGCGGAACGAAGACAACCGGCCGACCAGGTCCTTGGCCAGCGGCGCCGTCTGGGGCTGCGCCTTGATGACCCCAACTTCCGGCGGCGGCGCCTGTGGCGGGGCCTGATCCTTCTTGCCGCAGGCAGCCAGCGCAAGCAGGCTCAGGCACAGCACGGGTGTGCGCAGTGACGTGGACTTCATGGGGACTCCATTCTTATTGCGTAAACGAAATGGGGCGCGACCCCTCGCGGGGCGACGTTTAAACCGGACAGCTTACTGCGGCGCAACACATTTCCCAGTGCCGATGGTCGGGTGAGCGGTTGTGCTGGCGCCCGACATCGAGCCGTTCGATTTGTTAGCTTCAAAGTGACCGGGTAGTACACTACACCGTACAGTTTATAATTTGCCACGGATCGAGGTCTAGCCCCAAACGGGGGGGCGACGCGGTTTTTCTGCGTACCGATTGCAGCAAGCATCCGCGGCTTCCGGGCTGGGGAAGGGTACGGCCAAGATTCGGCCCACCAGAGTGTGAGACGGATTCTGACGCAAATTGGGTGTCGTGCGTAAGCGTCTGGACGAGTTACGCCGATGTTGCCCCTCGTTATTTTGCATTCGTGACCACGAAAGCCTACGGTCACGCTCATGCGTTCCGCGCTTTGCGCGTCCTCGTTTTATGTCATGCCCCCGTCGCATACATGGACAAATCTACCTGCATGAAGCCACAACATTGATGCAGTACAGCACGCATCACTGTGGATTCGCTTTCTTGCGGGGCGTATTCTTTTCCGGCTTTTTTCGTCTCCACTGAACAGTAGATGCCATGAATGCGATGCGTGCGTCCGGCGACCGTCTGATCCAGACCGTCGTACTTGAAGAACTCAAGAAGAATGGATTTTCAACGACGCGCCTGGAAGAGGCGCAATTTTTTATCGACGCGTTCTTCGCGCGGATTGCCACCACCGACCTTGACCTGCACTCGAGCAGCGAGTGGGCCGGGCTGGTCTCCGGCCTGATCCAATTCATGCAGCAACGCCAGCCGGGGCGCGCCTCGGTGCGCGTCGTCAATCCGGAAACGGGCTTTGCCGGCCGCAGCCTGGTGCAGGTGGTGACCGACGACATGCCGTTCCTGGTCGATACCGTGACCATGAACGTATCGCAGTGGCCCATTCATGTCGTGATCCATCCGGTGATCAAGGTGACGCGCGACGCCGCAGGCAAGTTGCAACGCCTGGGCGACGAGGGCGATACCTTCGAGTCGGTGATGCATTTCGAGATCGACCGGGTGGCGAGCGACACCGAACTGGCCCAGCTACAGGCCCAGCTTGAGGGCGCGCTCGACGACGTACGCGATGCTGTCCGCGACTGGGCGACGATGCGCGACAAGGCACTGGCGATCGCTGCGGAACTGCCGCAACGCAAGCTGCCGCTGGACGCTGCCGCGATCCAGGAGGGCACGGAATTCCTGCACTGGCTGGCCGACGACAACTTCACCTTCCTCGGCTATCGCGAGTACGAAGTGAAGCAGGCCGATGGCGAGCAGGTGCTGTGCGCCGTCGATGGCTCGGGCCTGGGCATCCTGCACAAGCGCGAGCGCTCGATCGCGCCGCGTTCGCTGCGCACCCTGGTGGCCAGCGAACTGCCGCAGTCCGGTTCGACCGACGCGATCATCCTGACCAAGACCAATGCGCGCTCGGTCGTGCATCGCCCTGGCTATATGGATTACGTGGGTGTGCTGAAGTTCGACGACAACGGCCGCCCGGTCGCCGAGCAGCGTTTCCTCGGCCTGTTCTCGTCCAATGCCTATATGGCGCGCCCGCAGGACGTGCCGATGGTGCGCCAGAAGGTCGAGACGGTGCTGGTGCGCTCGGGCCTGAAGCGCGATTCGTATTCCGGCAAGTCGCTGCGCCACATCCTCGAGACGCTGCCCCGCGACGAGCTGTTCCAGAGCAGCGAGGATGAGCTCAACGCCACCTCCAGTGGCATCCTCGAATTGCGCCAGCGCGCACGCACGCGCCTGTTCGTTCGCCGCGACCGCTATGGCCGCTTCTTTACCTGCATCGTCTACATACCTCGCGACCGCTTCAACACCGCGGTGCGTGAGCGAGTGGAAAACCTGCTGCGCGACGCGCTGCACGGCGAGACGGTCGATTCGGCAGTGCTGATGGGCGAGGCTGCACTGGCCCGCCTTCACGTCGTGGTGCGTCCGAGGATCGGCGATCACGCCGTGTACGATGCCCAGCAGCTCGAGCAGCAGATCGCCGTGATCGTGCGCAACTGGCACGACGAACTGCGCGACATGCTGATTCGCGATCGTGGCGAACACGATGGTGTCGTGCTCGCCAATCGCTACGGCAAGGCCCTGCCGGCCGGCTATGTGGAAGATGTTTCGCCCAGCGTGGCCGCCGAGGATGTGTATCAGCTGTCGCAGCTCAAGGGCGACGATGCCATACGGATGTCGTTCTACCACCCGGAGCATCGCCCCGAAGCCTTGCGTTTCAAGGTTTACCGCAGCGGCTCTGACCTGCCGCTGTCGGAAATCCTGCCGCAGTTGGAAAACCTCGGCCTGCGCGTGCTCACCGAGCACCTGTACGACTTGCCGATGGGCGACACCACGCTGTACATCCAGGACTTCGAAGTGCAGCCGGTTGGCAACCTTGCCTTTGGCGTGGAGCAGGTCGGCAGCCTGTTCGAAGATGCGTTCGAGCAGATCTGGCGCGGTAACGCCGAAAACGATGGCTTCAACCGCCTGGTGCTGGGCGCCAAGTTGAACTGGCGCCAGATCGCCATGCTGCGCGGTTACTGCAAGTACCTGCTGCAGACCGGCGTGGCATTCTCGCAGTCGTACATGGAGGACGCGCTCAATCGCTATCCGGCGATTGCCGGCTTGCTGGTCGAGCTGTTCCTTGCCAAGTTCGATCCGCGTCGCGAGCAATTGACGGTGGACGAGCTGAAGGCCGCCGGCAGCAATTTCACGGTCGAGATGCATGCGCTGATACCCGAATCGATTCGCGCTGCCCAGCCGGCGCTGATCGACAGCATGATCGGAGCCATGGCCCGCCCGCGTGCCGAGCAGATTGCCGTGCTCGAGGAAGCCGTCAGCACGTTGCTGGAAACCGTTTCCAGCCTTGATGAAGACCGCATCCTGCGCAGTTTCATGGCGCTCATTCGCGCCACCTTGCGCACCAGCTTCTTCCAGCAATGGGACGGCGCGCATCGCGGCTACATCAGCTACAAGTTCGATTCGCGTCGCGTGCCGGACCTGCCCAAGCCGGTGCCGTACCGCGAGATCTTCGTCAGTGCGCCGCGCGTGGAAGGTATCCACCTGCGCTTCGGTGCAGTGGCGCGCGGTGGCTTGCGCTGGTCCGATCGTCGCGAAGATTTCCGTACCGAAGTGCTGGGCCTGGTGAAGGCGCAGATGGTGAAGAACACCGTGATCGTGCCGGTCGGCTCGAAGGGCGGCTTCTTCGTCAAGCGTCCGCCGGTCAATGGCGATCGCGATGCGCAACTGGCCGAGGGTATCGCCTGCTACCGCATGTTCATCAGCGGCCTGCTCGACATTACCGACAACCTGGTCGAAGGCAAGGTCGTGCCGCCGCATGACGTCGTGCGCCATGACCAAGACGATCCGTACCTGGTGGTGGCTGCCGATAAGGGCACGGCGACGTTCTCCGATATCGCCAACGCAATCTCGGTGGAACACGGTTTCTGGCTGGGCGACGCGTTCGCATCGGGCGGTTCGAACGGTTACGACCACAAGGGCATGGGCATCACCGCGCGTGGCGCCTGGGAATCGGTCAAACGCCATTTCCGTGCGATGGGCCGCGACAGCCAGAGCCAGGATTTCACTTGCGTCGGCATCGGTGACATGTCGGGCGACGTGTTCGGCAACGGCATGCTGTTGTCCAAGCACATTCGCCTGCTGGCCGCGTTCGACCATCGCCATGTATTCCTCGATCCGAATCCCGATACGGCACGTTCCTTCGCCGAGCGTGAGCGCATGTTCAAGCTGCCGCGCTCGAGCTGGGACGATTACAACAAGTCACTGATTTCGGCTGGCGGCGGCGTGTATTCGCGCACGCTCAAGTCGATTCCGATTTCACCGGAAGTACGCGCGGCCCTGGGCCTCAAGGCCGAGGTCACGCAGATGGCGCCGACCGATCTGTTGAGCGCCATCCTGAAGGCGCCGGTCGACCTGTTGTGGAATGGCGGTATCGGTACCTATGTAAAGGCTTCCAGCGAAACGCATGGCGACGTGGGCGACCGCGCCAACAACGCACTGCGCGTCAACGGTGGCGAACTGCGTTGCAAGCTTGTGGGCGAGGGCGGCAACCTGGGCCTGACCCAGAAGGGCCGTATCGAAGCCGCGCAGCACGGCGTGCTGCTCAATACCGACTTCATCGACAATTCCGCCGGCGTGGACACCTCCGATCATGAGGTGAACATCAAGATCCTGCTCGACGACGCCGTGCAGCGCAACGAGATCACCGTTGACGGCCGTAACAAGCAGCTGGCGTCAATGACCGACGAGGTCGGCGACCTGGTGCTGTGGGACAACTATCGCCAGAACCAGGCCATCACCCTGATGGAGCACCAATCGGTGCGTCGCCTGGGTTCGATGGCGCATTTCATCCGCATCCTCGAAGGCGAGGGCACGCTCGACCGCCAGGTCGAAAACCTGCCCAGCGAAAGCGAGCTGACCGAGCGCAAGGCGCGTGGGCAGGGCCTGACCCGTCCCGAACTGTCGGTGTTGTTGTCGTACGACAAGCTGCGCCTGTATCAGCAGTTGCTCGAATCGGATGTGCCGGAAGATCCGTACCTCTCCAAGGAGCTGGTGCGCTACTTCCCCGCGCCGCTGCACGACAAGTACGCCGCGCACATGCAGCGCCATCGCCTGAAGCGCGAGATCATCGCTACCGCGGTGACCAACTCGACCATCAACCGCATGGGCGCCACCTTCATGATGCGCATGCAGGAGGACACGGGGCAGGGGCCGGCGGCGATCGCCAAGGCCTATACCGCTGCGCGTGAAATCCTCGGTGCACGTGACCTGTGGGCGCAGATCGAGGCATTGGACAGCAAGGTCGCCGAAGACACGCAGATCGACGCGATCATGCAGATCTGGTCGCTGCTGCGCCATCTGACACGCTGGCTGCTTAACCGTCCAGGTGGCACGCTGGATATCGCCGCCAACGTCGAGCGCTATCACGCCGGTGTGAGCGTACTCAGCGCCGCCTTGCCAGGCGTGTTGACCCCTACGGGCGCCGCAGACTTCGGCACGAGTCAGGAGAAGTGGGAAGGCCTGGGGCTACCGCCTGAGCTCGCGCTGCGCCTTTCGCGCCTGCCCGTGCTGCGCCCGATGCTGGATATCGTGGAGGTCGCGCAGCAGAGCGGTCAGCCGATCGATCAGGTTGCCGGGGTGTTCTACGAACTGGGCGAAGCATTGGACCTGGAATGGTTGCGCGATCAGATCGAGGCGCTGCCGGTGGAAGGCCACTGGCATGCTCAGGCGCGCGGTTCGCTGCTGGACGAGCTGACTCATCAGCATCGTGCGCTCGCCTTGCAGGTGCTCGCCTTGGCGGGCAGCAGCAAGGACGTGTCGCCGGTACAGGCATGGCTCAACCGTGACGACGCCACGCTGAAGTACACCCGCAACATGCTGGCGGAAATCCTGACCCAGAATGCCGACTACCCGATCGCTTCGGTGGCGGTGCGTCGTCTGGCGCAGCTGGCGCAGGTACCGCTTGGCTGAGTTGGGTTGCTAGGCTCGCTTCGCATCGCTTGAAAAGCCCCCCTCTCCCCCGGCAAAGCCAGGGGAGAGGGGTCAATGTGAGGCAAGGTTTGAATATGCTGTTTTAGCTCTCTCTCTTTGGCCGGCCAGAGGAAGGGCGAGCTGCGTAAGCGCGAAATACTGAAGCCCGCCTCAGTCAGCTCCCTCTCCCCCGGCAAAGCTAGGGGAGAGG
>Ga0207695_10002595_pt1 | contig 26494 bp, 19 predicted proteins | sample KBSC54metaG_FD_184354 | JGI IMG/M metagenome (GOLD analysis project Ga0207695, IMG submission 184354) | Corn rhizosphere microbial communities from Kellogg Biological Station, Michigan, USA - KBS C5-4 metaG (SPAdes) (version 2) | ecosystem: Host-associated > Plants > Roots > Rhizosphere > Soil...
GCGGAGGGGGATAACCGGTCAGGGAGCAAATTGCACAACTCCAGAACGTCGAGAACCTTGGAGGCCAGTTTGCGCGATTGTTCATTCGGCGCTTCTGCGCCGTAGGTATCCCAGCCGGCAGGAAGGGCGGATATGTCCTTCAAGGAGGAGCGCAATGCACCGAAGCCGGCCTTCATCTGCCAAAATGTACTTCTGCCGAGCTCAGCAACGACACAGGCGATAACACGAGCGTAGGGCTTAGATGTTATCGTCTCCGCGCTGTTTCCGAGTCGCGCGGCTATGGAGAGGCTGGAGACTTCCACGGGTGGCGGCAATACAAAAGGCATATCAGTACTCCTTTCTCGCGCCGAACAAATCGCGCGTCTTGTCCGTTATCGAGCCCTCAAAAAAGATGTTCTTCGTTTTCCTGAGCTCTTCGAGGAGCGTCCAGATCTGGTCATCTGACGTAGATTCCGGATCGACCCGAAATGCGTCCAGATCGAGAATTACGGAATTCATGTCCGGGCGGGGTGGTGATATAGCAGTCTGTGTCAGTACCAGAAAACCCCGGAAATCCGGCTGAGGGAAGTGCAACTGCATAAAGAAGCCGCCAAGGCTCTGCGGCAAGGCAGGAGAGACTTCCGGTGTGGTTCTGAAGTAATCTTTGTAGTCAATTACGGGAGGGGATATCTATCTGGTTGATATACCGCACGGCTACCCGGGTGACTTTCTCAGGGCTGAGCGCAGTCCTATATATTTCCCAAAGTTTTCGGCTTCATCGCGAAGTTCATTCCAGTTACCGCAGGGTTGCAGGCGGCTGAAGGAAAAGCCGTCCAGACGAAACTGACAAATTTGCCGGTCATCAGCTGCGTGAAAAGCAAATCCGACGTGCTTCCGCGTGGTAGTCAAACCCGGTTCGATACCGATAGTGAGGGTGCTTTGGATGTACACTCGCTTCACCCTCGACGGATATCGATTCGCCACTTGAACATGCAGGCCTTCGATATCGCCCAAGGGGAGGCTCGCCGGCAAATCAACGCGGATGTCTCGGTAATCGGCGCGTGTTCGTACTGAATCGGCAAAATGAATTTGGCGGGCGACCGGTCACCGCTAAAACAGAGTTTAACAAAGATGTTTAGACACTCAGTCTGCGAAAGCGGAACTGACCATCGGAAAAGACTGGTGGCGGGAGGGAGACTCGAACTCCCGACCTACGGATTATGAGACCGTCGCTCTAGCCAGCTGAGCTACCCCGCCGGGGAAGGATGACCGTGTGTATACGGCCATTCAGAATTTTAGCATTGTCACCGTAAGCTGAGTGGTTGGACGGAGCTACCGCCGGCGCTCCAGATCTCTTTGCCGCCGGAGTCTCTCAGGACGATTCGGGCAAGAGGTCCGAAGCCAGGCCTTGGCTCGGCCGTGAAGGTGCCGAGGGCGTGGTTGGATGGATCAACGAGGACGAAGCTTTGCGCCCGAACCGCCTTTGTGACCGGCGCCTGATCCTGCGCGAAGGCGGTGGGCGGCGCCGCGTAGTGGACGGCGAGGCCACCGGCGAGACCGGCGAGAAGCGATAAGAGGGTATTCCTGTTCATCGGGTTGCTCCTTAGAACGTTAAGACGCGTGAGAGACTGAAAAGTGACAGGCGTTGGATGGATAGCCGCTGACTCCGACCGCTTCGGCGGAAGGGGTGAGAGGAAAGTCCGGTCTCCATAGGGCAGCGTGCCGGCTAACGGCCGGGGGGGATCCCTCAAAGGGGTCTTTACGGAAAGTGCCACAGAAAATATACCGCCGGCTGATTTCGCAAGAGATTGGCAGGTAAGGGTGAAATGGTGCGGTAAAAGCGCACCGCGGACGGAGTAATCCGGCTGGCAGGGCAAACCCCACGCGGAGCAAGACCAAATAGGGGAGAAGGAGTGGCCCGCTCCGTTAAACTTCCGGGTAGGTCGCTGGAGCCGTTCAGTAATGAACGGCCTGGACGAATGGCTATCGCCCGCAAGGGTACAGAAACCGGCTTATATTCCCGCGCCTGTCACTTTTCATCCGCCGCGGTCATTTCAATCGGCCACAGGCGTGGCTCGCTTATCATAAAGATGAGCATCACCCCTCTGTATGGCATCCCAACAATCAGGTATTAACTCGTGGCTCGAAGATGAGCTGCTGCAGGAATTTCGGCATGACCGGAGCTCCGTAGATCCGCTTTGGAAGTCGGTTTTCGAGCATAAAGGTTCGAATGGCGCCGGAAGCTCAAATGGGGCTTCGGGCATTGTGCCCGGCCCTGGCGTTGCGTCGGGCCCGGTTGCGATGGCGCCTCCGGCTGCTCCCGCTTCGGCGGAACTCACGCCGCTGCGGGGCGTTGCGGGCAAGATTGCCGAGAATATGGCGGCGAGTGTGTCGATTCCGCTGGCTACTTCGCAGAGGATTATCGCGGTCAAGGTCGTCGATGAGAATCGTCGGCTGATCAATCACCATCGGGGGCTGGTCGGGCGGTCGAAGGTTTCGTATACACACCTGATTGGGTGGGCGATTGTGAAGTCGGTGCAGGCGAATCCGTCGCTCAACAATTCTTTCACGTGGAGCCCGGAAAATCTGCCGGTGCGCGTGATGAAGCCGGAGATCAATTTCGGGCTGGCGGTGGATGTTGCGGGGAAGAATGGCGCGCGCAGTTTAGTGGTTCCGAATATCAAGAACGCCGGATCGCTGACGTTTTTGCAGTATCTCGCGGCATTTGACGATCTGGTCGGGAAGGCGCGGACGAACAAGCTGACGCCTGACGATTTCGCGGGAACTACGATCTCGCTGACGAATCCGGGCACGGTGGGGACGATGGCTTCGAGCCCGCGGCTGATGCTGGGGCAGGGCGCGATTATCGCGGTTGGCGCGATGGATTATCCCGCCGAGTACCGGGCGGTCGCGCCGGATACGATTGCGTCGCTGGGGATCAGCAAGGTGATGTCGATTACCTGCACATACGATCACCGGATTATTCAGGGCGCGGAATCGGGGATGTTCCTTGGGAAATTGCAGAGTCTGCTGGACGGGGAAGACGGCTTTTACGAGGCGATATTCGAGGCACTGAAGATTCCTTACGCGCCGGTGAAATGGGAAGGCGACAAGGTTCCCGCGGCCGCGGTTGCAGAGCCTTCGCAGGAAGTGGTGAAGGAAGCGGCGGTGATCCAGTTGATCAACGCCTACAGGGTTCGCGGCCATCTGATGGCGGGTCTGGACCCCTTGGGAACGGAGCCGGAATACAACGCGGAACTGGATCCGCTCACATACGGTCTGACGATTTGGGATCTGGATCGCCACTTCTTTGTGGGCACGCTGCAGCATGCGTTTGGCTCGCGCCGGCAGGTGACGCTGCGGGAGATGATCGAACTGCTGCGCGCGACGTATTGCGGCAAGATCGGCGCGGAGTACATGTATATCCAGCGTCCGGAAGAGAAGGCGTGGCTGCAGGACCAGATGGAAACGGAAACGGGAATCTGGCCGCGTTCGAAAGAACAGAAGCTGCGAATTCTGGAAGATCTGTTGAGAGGCGAGGAGTTCGAGAGATTTCTGGATCGTCGTTTTATCGGGCAGAAGCGGTTTTCGCTGGAGGGGGCGGAGACGGCGATTGCTTTGCTGGCTGAGCTTTCCAACCGTGCGGCGGATAACGGCGTGGAAGAGATTGTTATCGGGATGGCGCATCGCGGGCGGCTGAATATTCTCGCGAACATTATCGGGAAGCCCCTGGGGCAGATTTTTTCGGAGTTCGAGGGGAATATCGATCCATCGTCGGCGCAGGGGTCGGGCGACGTGAAGTATCACTTAGGGGCGACGGGGGTTCACAAGGCTCCCTCGGGGAGAGAGATTTCGGTTTCGCTGGCGTCAAATCCGAGTCATTTGGAAGCGGTGAATCCGGTGGTGGAGGGGATGGTGCGGTCGCGGCAGGAGCAACTGGAAGATACCGAAAAGTCGCGAGTGATTCCGGTGCTGATTCACGGAGACGCGGCGTTCGCGGGGCAGGGCGTGGTCGCCGAGACGCTGAACCTTTCGCAGCTGGAAGGGTACGGGACGGGCGGCACGATTCATTTCGTGATCAATAACCAGATTGGGTTTACGACGCTGCCGGGCGATTCGCGGTCGACACTGTATGCGACGGATATCGCGAGGATGGTGCAGGCGCCGATTTTGCATGTGAATGGTGACGATCCGGAAGCGTCGATTCGGGTGATGCGGCTGGCGTTCGATTATCGGCAGCAGTTTAAGCGTGACGTGGTGGTGGACATGATCTGCTACCGGAGGCACGGGCACAACGAGACGGACGACCCGGCTTATACGCAGCCGGTGATGTACAAGAAGATCGAAAAACTGCCGTCTGTTGCGGCGCAGTACAGTGAGCGCGTTGTTCGGGAGAAGCTGCTGATTGCGGATGAAGCGCAGGGGCTTCGGAAGAAAGTTTCCGACCATCTGAACGCGGCGTTCGATGCGAATAAGGCAGCGGGCAAGTGGGTGCTGCAGCCAGCTTTGAAGCACGCACGGCCGAATTCGACGACGGCGATTTCGAGGGAGTTGCTGGAGCGTGTGGTGGCGGGGATTACGCACCTGCCGGAGACGTTCCACCTGCATCCGAAGCTGGAAGGGTTTATTCGGAAGCGGCGGGAAAATCTGGCTTCAAACGGGCCAATTGACTGGGCGTTTGCGGAGGCGATTGCGTTTGGAAGCCTGATTCTGGAAGACATTCCGGTGCGGCTGAGCGGGCAGGATTCGGGCCGCGGGACGTTTAGCCAGCGGCATCTGCGGTTTTACGATTACGAGGACGGCCATCGCTATGTGCCGCTGGAGCACGTGGAGGAAGGACAGCCGCCATTCAATGTTTTTGACAGCTCGCTGAGCGAATTCGGGGTGTTGGGATTCGAGTACGGGTATAGCGTGGCGGATCCGAATACGCTTACGCTTTGGGAGGCCCAGTTCGGAGATTTTTCGAACGGGGCGCAGATCATTATCGATCAGTTTATTACCACGGGCGAGCAGAAGTGGGGGCAGACGAGCGGGCTGGTAATGCTGCTGCCGCACGGGTATGAAGGGCAGGGGCCGGAGCATTCCAGCGCGCGTATCGAGCGGTTTTTGACGCTGTGCGCCGAGGACAATATGCGGGTGGCGAACTGCACTACGCCCGCGCAGTATTTTCATATTCTGCGTCGGCAGGCGGTGCTGCCGCTGAAGCCGCTGGTGATTTTTACGCCCAAGTCGCTGCTGCGGTCGCCGAAGGCGGTTTCGACGTTCGACGAGTTGACGAAGGAAGCGTTCCAGCAGGTGATTCCGGACGATCTGGACCCGGCACCGGTGCGGAAAGTGGTATTTTGCAGCGGGAAAATCTTCTACGATCTACACGCGGCGCGGGCCGCGGCGAAGATTGATGACGTAGCGATTGTGCGGGTGGAGGAGCTCTATCCGTTTCCGCACGACGCGGTAGCGGCGGAACTGGCGAAGTACGGGCCGGAGACGCCGATTGTGTGGTGCCAGGAAGAGCCAAGAAATATGGGGCCCTGGCGCTGGATTTACGGGCGGTTTTTGGATTTGAACCGTCGATTGAAGTATGCGGGAAGGGACAGGAATGCGAGTCCGGCGGCTGGTTCACCGAAGAGACATGCGGAGGAAAGTCAGCGGCTGCTGGATTTGGCTTTGTCTTAATTTGCTTGCAGTGGGCGGGCTGCTTGCTCAGCGGCCTTTGTTCGATGCGTTTGAGGTGGCGAGTATCAAGCCTACGCCCGCGGATTGGACCAAAGGCCGGTTCATTCGGATGCAGAGCACGCATGAATTTATTGCGCGGAATCATACGCTGAAGACGCTTGTTGCGGCGGCTTACAATTTGAGCCCGCGGGCGATTTTAGGTGGGCCGGCGTGGGTGGATTCGGAGCATTTTGACATTCTTGCGCGGGCTCCGAATGAGGGGCGGCCGAATTTGGATGAGCAGATGGGGATGCTGCGGAAGCTTTTGGCTGAGCGGTTCAAGCTGACGTTTCATCGCGAGGAGAAGGAGTTGCCGGTCTTTGCGCTTACGGTGGCGAAAGGCGGGTCGAAGCTGAAGGAGAGCACGGTATCTCCGGATGCCGTTCCGGAGGGGCCACCGCCGCTGGTATTCGTGATTGCGCCGCGGGAAGTCCGATTGCCGGGGCGCTACGCGAGCATGGGAGAGTTGGCATCGGTGATGCAGCGGGCGGCGCTCGATCGTCCGGTGATCGATAAGACGGGGCTGGCCGGGAGATACGATTTCGATTTGGAGTGGACTCCGGACGAGAGCCAGTTCGGCGGGGTTTTGGGAAAGGCTGTGGAGGATACTTCTAAGCCGGGATTGTTCACGGCGATTCAGCAGCAGCTTGGGTTGCGGCTGGAGGCGACGCGGGGGCCGGTGCGGATGTTTGTGTTCGATGGGGCTGAGCGGCCTTCGGAAAATTAGGAAGATCGGCCAGGGCTTTACCCGGCAGGCTTGCAGAGCCCGTGGCAGAAGTCCCGCAAGGCGCGCAACCTATCGTTCGCGGCGGCTTGTACGATGTTGGCCGGGCCGCCCCGCGGGTTGCGGCGGTTTTCGCCACTGGTCAGATGGCCCGCATCGAATGCGTCGCCATGGCTCGCATCTGGCTCCATGGCGCTGACCAGGGGCGCAGTCCAATGCCGGGCTTATCCCAGGATCAGGTCGGTCGCAGTGGTTGCCACTGGTCAGCGACTCACGCGACTTCTGCCACGGGCTGCCTGGTTTTGGTTTCCTACTGTGGCGCTGGCGCTGAAAGGCGGCGTGAGTTGGATATCTTGGGCACACGCGGCTTGAGCTGTTCAGAGGCCGTTTGGCTGCTTCGTGCCTTGTGGCGACTTCGTCTCCCGGAGCGGCTGAAAGCCACTCCGCGGTCAGGATTGGTCCGCCGCACCCGGATCAGCCGGTCTCTTCTTCCCAGCCCTTGACTGGCCTGCCGACTACCTGCGATAGGCTTTTCGGAGCTTTCTTGTAGGGCACTCCCCGGTATTTCTCCAGGTCGTCGCGGAAGCTCATCAGCGGGCCGGGATAGCCCAGCATTTGCCAGCCGATCATGCCTGCGTTTCCGCCGTGGAGGGGGTCGCAGAACATCCCTTCTATCGTGTGGGTGCGGAGCATCTGGAAGAAGGTCGACTTCCCGATGGATGTCAGGCGCGCGTCCTGTTCGGCGGGCGATAGCGCGGTGAAGCCGTCGAGTTGCCGGAGCCCCTCGCGATAGATTTGTTGTGGGTTCGCCTTTCCCTGATATCCGTGCTCCGGAATCGATTCGACCCAGGGGCCTTTCGTATATCGATACTTATCGCGACCGTATGGACCGGCAAGCTGACGGTCTATGTAGACGACCACTCCGGCTTCACCCGCCCCCGGTCCGCTTGCGTCACTCGGAAAGATGCGTTCGGCTGCGGCGGCTATGGTGCGGGCATCCGGTTCGGTGAAAAACCGGAGTGGGACACGCAGAGTTCCGTTCTGCGCCTGCAGCCGTATCGGTTCGCCTGAAAGCGCATAGATCAACACGCCGCCCATACTGCTCGCGGGGAGAGTGAGGAACTCGCGGCGCCTCACAGCAACACCTCCGGGCGTCTGACGTAGCGATCAATCATCGCGTCGGCTGTCCGAAGCGTTAGCGCCACCGCGGTAAGCGTGGGATGGGCCGCTGAGTTTTGCGGGAACGATGAAGCGCCGACTACGAACAAGTTCGGCACGCGCCAGTGCTGCTGCCAGGAGTTCACGACGCTGTCGTCGGGTGATGAACCCATGATCGTGCCGCCTTGTAAATGCGTCGTTGCATAGGCGGCAGTCTGGTAGCGCTTCGATGCGCGCAAGCCGCCGCTCTCCGCCGGAATCAATCGGCCGCCAGTGGCACGCGCCATCTGCTGCGCAATCTTTGTAGAGATTTTCGCCGCCATTTGACGCTGATTGTTTTCGTGATCGGTCCAGTCGATAGTAAGTCGGAGCAGGGGGTCGCCCCACTTATCGGTGTAAGTCGGATCGAGATCGAGATAGTTATGCTTGTAAGCCAGGTGATCCATCTCAAAGTTACCGCCGCTGCCTATTCTGTCGTAGTACTTGAGCGCGGCCTTCTTCCAGTCTGAACCCCAATTGCGGGATACTTCGCCCGCCGGAACACGTCCAAATGCCGCGATGGGGTGACCGCCGCCGGCGCCGCCGCCTACGCCCTGACCGCCGCGCAGAACGCCCGCATCGGGGTCGATACCGCGGAAGCCATCGAAATCGGCAAACCGCATGGCCTGCCCGCCCGCGTTCATGAAGTTATTCAGTGGCTTATCGAAGAAGATAGTGGCGCCGCCGGGGCCGCCCACCGTATGCGTGAAGTTCTTGCCGAGGCTGCCCTTCCCTGTTGCGGCATCGTATTTGTCGCCGATACCTGAAAGCAGCAGCAGGCGGGAGTTGTTTTGGGTGAACGAAGCTACTATCACGATGGACGCGGGTTGCATCACCTGTTTACCGTCGGCGTCCATGTATTCGACGCCCTCGGCTTTGCCATCGCGATGTACGATGCGCCGCGCCCACGAATCGGTCCGCAGCGTGAATGATTTTTTGGGCTTCAATAAGGGGAGCAGCGTGTTCGTCGGCTGAGCTTTCGCGCCCACCATACAGCCGTAGAGCATGCAATACCCGCAGTATTGGCAGGCGCCGCGGGAGATGCCGTCGGGATTGGTGTAGTTTTGGGTCAGCGTGGCGGCGGGAGAAGGGAACGGACGATAGCCGACCGCCTTCGCCGCATCGGTCCACACGTTCATGAGCCACGTCATTTTGTGGGGCGGATTCGGGTACTCGTGGGCGCGGGGAGCCTCGAAGGGATTGCCGCCTTCGACTATCTTGCCGCGCAGATTCCCGGCCTTGCCTCCTACACCCATCATCTGTTCGACCTTCCAGTAATAAGGCTCAAGGTCGTGGTAGGTGAGAGGGTAATCCTGAATGGAAAGATTGTCGGGCAGGCGCGCGGCGCTGAAGCGCTGCTTCATCTCGGTCGCGAGCTTGAAATCATCTTCCGCATGGCGTTCCGCAAAGCCTGTCCAGTGCTCACCGGACCCGCCTACGCCGGTGCCTGGCAGGAACGCTCCGTACTGCCGGATGGGCACAGCGGTATCGCGCAGGGTGTGGCGGTGCGTGACCGTTTCCTCGGCGATATTCTGCATCATTCGGAAGCGGAGTGAGTAATCCACTTCGTCCATTGCAGAGCCATAGTCGGCCATTTTCCTGCCGGGGCCGCGTTCGAGAACGACTACCGACAACGCCGTGCGGTGGGTGATTTCCTTCGCCATGGTGAGGCCGGTCCAGCCGCCGCCGACGATGACAACGTCTGTTGGTTTTAGGCGTTCCAAGTTACTTCTTCGTGACGGCCTCGCGGAAGCCACGTTCCTTCATATCTTTTGGATCGTCGGTGAAATCCGCATCGCGCCAGAGCCAGCGCATCATTTCGGGCATGATCGCGCCGCCGAATTTCTGGCCGTGGAGGTTCATGCCCCAGGCGAAGTTCACATCGTAACCCTTTTGGGTGAGGGCCTTCATGAGGCGCACGTTTTGGTGAAACCAGTCGCGCGTTTCGTCATAGCTCCCGTCGGTCCGGAGTGTCCGGTTATCGTTTCGCCCATCGCAGAGAAATACCCGAATCGGCTTCTTCTCGCTCGCCAGCACCCGCTCCGGATACACGTTTCCGCCGCGCAGGTTCACAAAGCTGCCTACGTTGCTGAGCACCTTGCGGAACTCATTGGGGCGCTCCCACGCGACCATGAAGGCCGCGATTGCGCCGGAGCTTGAACCGCCGATGCCGCGCATCTCGGGGTTCTTCGAGATGTTGTACTCCTTGTTGAGCACGGGCATGAGTTCCTCGGTAATCACGCGCGGGTATTTATCGTCGGGGGTGTTGTATTCGGTCGGACGATTTGTTGTGCGGTCTCCCCACTCCGCAGGCGTTGGTTCCGGTTGTTCGGGGGTGCGGCCCGGGTTAATGAACACGCCGATCATCACCGGGATTTCATGCCGGTAGATCAGGTTATCCATCACGTTCTGGGCGCGGATGTCGCCGTTCTCGTCCTTGAAGGCCTGGCCATCCTGATAGATCATGAGGGCCGCGGGAACCGCGGGGTCGTACTGGGCGGGAACGTAGACCCAATAGGTGTGCTGGGTGCCCGGGAACACATTGCTCTGGATGTGAAAGGGTCCGCGGATTTCGCCCTTGGGAACGCCTTCCTGGGGCAGGGAATCGGGGCCCAGGCGGTATTGTGAATTCGGGTTCGGACCGGGCGGCATTGCCTGTGGAGCGCCGCCGCGTCCGCCTCTTCCACCGGCGCGCGCCGGGCCAGTTGCGGGGGCTTGCGCGGCTGACGGAGGCGGCGTCTGTGCGAGCGCGACGATGGCCGCGCCCATCGCCAGAAGTAATGCAAATCTTGTGTTCATGCGTTATCCCAATCTCTATGCCAATCCGGCTAGTGTTCCGGTGCTGTCACCGAACGATTTTTCTTCAATGCCCATGCGGTGCAGCATGGAGAGATACAGATTGCAGAGCGGCGTTTCCTTTTCAAAACGGACACGCCGTCCACCCTGTTTCAAAGTGCCTTTACCTCCGCCTGCGAGGGCGATGGGAAGGTTATGTTCGAGGTGCAGATTTCCGCACTTGATGCCGCAGCCGAACATCACCATGGAGTTGTCGAGCAGCGATTTGCCGCCTTCATCCAGTCCCTTCAAACGGTTCAGGAAATATGCTACCTGCGAGACGTGCCATGTGACGCAGCTTTCGTACTGCTTCTTGCGCACCGGATCTTCGGCGTGATGAGAGACGGAGTGCATGCCGCCTTTCATGCCATCGATGAATGAGAAGTCTTCGTTTGTTTGGGCGTCGGCGGTCATGAAGGCGCTGATGCGCGTGGTGTCGCTCCAGAGCGCGAGAATCAGGATATCCATCATGAGCTTCATGTGCTCAGGGCGCGAGGCGGGGATGCCGGGGCCGGGGCGTTCCAGTGGAAACTTGCCCTGATTGATCCACCGCTTCTGAGGCTTCAGCGAAGCCTCCATCCGCTGTTCAACAGAGCGGACGGATTCGAAGTATTCATCGAGCCTGACGCGATCGCCGGAACTGCCGTCGCGCTTCAGGGCTTTCGCCTGTTCCCGCACGATATCGAGCACGCTGGTTTCGTCGCGCTGCAGGGCGGTGAGCAGGCGCGGGTCATCCGGGTTCACGCTCGAAAGCACCGGCGCTTTGTTGGAGCGGAACAGACGGTCGAAAGCAAGCTGCGGGATGATTTCCTTGGGGACCGGGGTGTGGGGATCGCGCCACGAGATGAACGAGCCGTACATGCGGGCGAAGCCGCCGCCCGCCGTATCGATGCCGCTGCGAGTGGCTTCCAGGCCAAGCTCGAAACTCGGAAGCATGGTGCGGTCGCCGATCTTCTGCGCCATGAGCTGATCGACACTGGTGGCGCCGGCATCGAGATCGTCGCCCGAGGTTCGCTCGACGTAGCCGCCGGAGAGCCAGGCGGGCACTTTGGGCCAGTGGCCGTTGCGGCCGACGGTGTTCTTGTTCCAAAGATTTTCGAGCAGCATGAAATCACTCTTGAGGCTTTCGAGCGGTTTCAGAATTGGCGTGATCTCGTACTGTTCGTCGTCGCCCGCGGGAGTCCAATGCTCGGGCACAACGCCGTTCGGCATGTACATGAAGACCGAGCGGAGAGGCGGCTCGGACAGGGTCTGGGCACCTGTGGCGGGGGCGGCCCGCCCGACAGATTCAAGCCAGGGCAGAGCCAAAGCGGCGCCTGCGCCACGTAAAACTGTCCGACGCGAAATTTTCTTTGCCATGCCGATCTCCTTCAACTATTTAATGACCATGGGAACAACCCGCTTTGGAGGAGGCGGCGCTGAGGCTTCCAGCGTTACCTTTCCGCCCTGGCTATTCCGGAAGGGCACACTCAGCACCACTTCACGGATGAGGGTTCGCGCCCGATAGCCATCCTTTTGCAACGTGTCGGCGAGCTTTGAAACGGTGCAGCTATCGCCATCTTGCAGGCTTCGGCCGAGCGCATAGCCCAACACTTTGCCGGTTACCTGGCGCAAAAAATCGTCTTTCTTGTCGAGCAGCACCTGCCGCAACTGGGCGGCTCCGTCGAACTTTTCGCCTGAAGGCAACGCGCCGGTGGTGTCGATCTTCGAGCCGTCGAATTCGGTATCGCGCCAGCGCCCGGTCCAATCGAAGTGCTCCATGGCGAAGCCCATGGGGTCCATCAGGTTGTGGCAGGCGGAGCACGCGGGGTTCACACGATGGGCGAGGATTCTGGCGCGCATTCCCACAGCGGTTTTGGCGTTTACAACGCAGTTATCGTCGCACTTCACGGCTGCGAGGGCGGGTACGTCGGGGGGCGGCGGCGGAACCGGTGTTCCAAGCAAAGTGTCGAGCACCCATGCGCCCCGCAGCACCGGGCTGGTTTGGCGGTAGTGCGACGTGATGGCCATGACCGCGCCGAGGTTCATGATGCCGGCGCGACGGTCATCGGGCCATTCGACGAGTTGGGGGTTGTTGCCGCGGAAGTTCCTGAATTTATCTTCGAGCTGATAGAACTTGACGAGTCTTTCCGTCATGTAGGTGTAGTTGCCGTTGAGAAGTTCGAGCAGGCTTCTGTTCTCGCCGAGAATGCGTTCGAAGATCAGGATGGGTTCGGCGCGAAGGTCGGCAGCGACAGGTGGCGTGTAGTACGCCTGGAGCTCAGTGAGCATGGGGGCGACTTTGCCGCCCAAATCCTGGGTGCCGAGCCATTGGCCGATAAAGGTGCCGGCGAAGGTATCGGAGCGGGGATCGTCGAGCATCCGGTCGACTTGCGCCGCGAGGATCTTCGGGTCCTGAAGTTTGCCTTGCGCCGCGAGGGAGGTTAGCTCATCGTCTGGCATAGTGGACCAGAGGAAGTACGAGAGGCGCGAGGCGAGTTCGTATTGACCGATGGGATAAATGCCCGGCTTTTCGTTCCGGTGTTCGATCTTGAAGAGGAATTCGGGGCCGGCGAGCACGCCTTTGAGAGCGAGTTTCATTCGTTCCTCGAAAGGGTCGCCGCGTTCGGCTGCGCGGTCATAGAGTTTGAGGAGCGGGGCGACTTCCGCCGTTTCGACGGGTCTGCGATAGGCCCTGCGCAGGAAGGATCGCAGAATTTGCTCGGCTGCGCGGCGGGCTTGCAGCGGCTCCGCACCAGGCTCAGCGCCAAGGAGGCGATAGTGGATCGCCAGCTTTTCGGGCGAGATTTCCCGCGGCTTTTGCTCCACAGCGACGCTGACAACAGGGACGGGTCCGCCTTCAGAAGCGATGGAGAGCGAGCGGAGACCCCGGGCGAGGCGAACCCGCGCTTGTACGGCAGGCTGGCGCGCGGGACCCCGTCCGCCACCGCCACCCCGACCGCCGCGCCCCTGGGGCTGCGGGGTTAGGGGGACGCCGGTCAAAGCGCCGTCCACTTTCAAGGTGAGTTTGGTCGCGTCTTCGAGCTTCGTGAGGGTGACGCGAACGGTATATTCGTCATCCAGATAGATGGAGATTGGCGCCGAGAGATCCCGACCCGCGGCGAGTTCGCGGACGCCGTCGTTTGCCGCGCCTTTGGGCAGCAGGTCCGCGGCTGGGAATTCCCTGACCAGATTGGGGGTGACGATTGCTTTGTCGAGAATCTGTTGGGCGGCTTCCAGATAACGCTCCATGAGGAGGGGCGGAACGTAGAGGGTCTCGCCGTTGGTGTCGAAACCCGCGCCGCCGGTTCCATCCGCGGGGAAGACTTCGGAGACGTTGAAATCAACGCCAAGAAGGTCACGAATGGTGTTGCGATATTCGCGCCGGTTGAGACGCCGAAGGGCTACCGCGCCCGCGAAATCGCCCGCGTAGCAGGCTGTCTTTCGAAGGTCGCCTTCGATCCAGAAGGCGGCCTTCAGGCGGTCATCTTCGGACAGTTTCGAGTTGGACGGGGGCATGGTGCGATTGCGAAGCTGTGTTGCGACATCGCGCCAGAGCCCCCGGTTGGCTTCGACCTCTTTGGCTGTGGTTGCCTTGAGGAAGTTGATGCGGTTCTTCGGATTGGCGGGATTGTGGCATGGCGCGCAGTTTTGCATCAGGACGGGCCGAATGGTTTGCGCGTACTCGTCCGAAGTTTGGGCAAGCGCTGGAAGCGCAATTAAGGCCAGAGCTGTGAAAAACCTGAGCATCATCATTTCGTAAAAACAGGCGCTGCCGGTCAACTTATCACAGTGCATTCAGGAAACCCAGACTGGAATGAGGGCTCCTGCTATTTCGATGCGCTCTTCGCGCAAGCCTTGCAGCTCATCGAGGAGATAGATGGAGCCGAATTCGCCGTGATCCTGGGCGACCTTTGAGGCAAGATTCACCGGCACGCCGCCGATGTCTTTGCCGCCGCCTTCGAGGTTGAAGAGCAGGACCTCGCCCGATGCGATGCCGCCGCGAATGGGAATTCCTTCCTGCCGGAGGCGGTCGCGGAGCCTGGACGCGAAAGCCCATGCCTGCTGAGTGTTATCGAAAACGTAGATGCTGAGTGCGCCGGCGGTCTTGATCTCGGCGCCGGCCATGGAGCCGAGCAGCAGGGCTCCGAGGGCTCCGGCGATGGCGGCTTGCTCCATTTCGTTGAGGATCTCCATTTCCGGCGATTCGTGGCTTGCCTGTTGTCGCTCTACGAGGAGAATTGTGCGTTGCCGCAGAAGGCCCGCGCGGATTTTTTCGCGGAGGCCTTCGACGCTTCGGTGCAGCGAGTAGTCCCGGAGGCAGTCGTGAAATTCGCGGGAGAATGGCAACGGGTATCGCTCGCCGCAAAGCTTGCCGGGTTCTCCGCAGGTAAAGCGAGGGCCATTCAGCAGGCGATATCCGTCCCCTGAATCGCGGGGAACGGCTTCGAATCCGGCGTGGCGCACTCGCTGCCAGGTGTCGGGCGTGAGGACAATTTCGCCGCCGGCGGTGCGGTCTTCGGCAAGGGTTTCAATATCCATGGCCGACTTCCCGTAGACGGAGTTGCCAATCAGGAAATAGGTATCGAAGTGGGCGGCCATGCCGATCTGGACCTCGCACTCGCACCGGATGCGGTCCTGGGCGCCCAAAAGCATCGCGGCAATGCGGTCGCAGGGCACGCCGGCCGGATAGAACGTTTCAGTATTGTCCGCGGTCCAGACGCCCAAACCGCGGCCCCCGATGGCTGTTCCAAGTTCATACACGATTTCTTTTGGCTGGTTGATGAGGGCCATCACTTCCAGCGGTTCGCGCTGGCGCGAGAGCCGCGTGAGCCCGGCGGAATCGGAGACGACTACCGTGCCGGTGACGCGGAACGACTTCAGAAGTTCGCGGGCGCTTTCGGGGTTCTGGTCTCCCGCCAGGCGCCAGACGCGGATGAGATCGAGCGGAAGATCGCGCGCGAACTCGCCTCGGGTATCGAAGAGGGCCGGGGAGAGTTGGGTGTCGGGAAAGCGGTCGGCCACTGGATCATTCCATCACAGGGCCGCGTACCACTTTAGACCAACGGCTTTTAAACGAACACGGTTGAGATATCGACCGGCGTGCGCGCGCCTTCCACAACCACAATGCCTGTCTCGGTCACGTGATACAGCTTCCTGTCCATGGCCGCGTCGTACCCGATCACGGTGTCCTCGGGCAGGCGTACATTCTTGTCGAGAACGGCGCGCCGGACCTTGGAGCGCCGTCCGATATCGCAGTTGTCCATGATCACGCTGTCTTCCACATGCGCCCCGGCATGAACACGCACGCCGCGCCCAAGAATGGAATTCTTCACATGTCCACCGGAGAGAATGCAGCCTCCCGAAACGATGGAATCGATCGCCTCGCCCCGGCGATTCTGCTCATCGAACGTAAACTTCGCGGGTGGATCCGCGTAGCTGCTGGTACGCAGGGGCCATTGGCGGTTGTAGAGATTCAGCGCCGGTTTTACCATTCTGAGGTCCATATTGGCCTCCCAAAACGCGTCGATGGTGCCGACATCGCGCCAGTAGGCTTCGCCGGGAGCTTCGCCTGGAATTTTGTTGGTCTGGAAGTCGTAGGCGTAAACGGCTTGCTGCTCGGCTACCAGCCTCGGAAGAATGTCGCGTCCGAAATCGTGAGTGCTGGCCTCATCCGCGGCATCTTCGTGCAGCGCCTTGAGCAACGTTCGGGTAGAAAACAGGTAATTGCCCATGGATGCGAACACCTGTTCAGGATTGCCCGGAATGGCGGGCGCGTTGGCATCCTTTTCATGGAACGCGAGAATGCGGTTGTCCTCGCTGGCTTCAATGACGCCGAATTCATTGGCGTATTTCTTCTCCACCGGAATGGCCGCAATGGTACATGCGGCATTCAGGTTTTCATGGAACTCGATCATGTGCGCGAGATTCATGCGGTAGATATGATCGGCTCCGAAAATGGCGACGACGTGCGGCTCCGCCTGTTCGATCAGATTGATGTTCTGATAGATTGCGTCGGCCGTGCCCTGGTACCATGTTTCACCGGGCGAACGCATCTGCGCAGGGACCGGAATGATGAATTGATTTTTTAGAATGCCGCCCGACTGCCAGCCTTCGCTAAGGTGCTGAAGCAGACTCTGGCTGCGGAACTGAGTGAGCACATAAATGGAATAAATTCCGGAATTGATGAAGTTACTGAGTACGAAATCGACGATTCGGTATTTGCCGCCAAAAGGTACGGCGGGCTTCGCCCGTTCCTTGGTCAAAGGATAAAGCCGGGTACCCTTACCCCCGGCGAGAATGAGTCCGAGCACGCGCAGTCGCATTGGCAAGGCCATTGTGAATCATGCGCGGTGATTCCGCAACCAACGATCGAACATTTTCGGTGATCCGTGTGCCTGGGTCTCGGCGGATGAGTTCAGAAGGCGTTGTGATACGGTACTGGGCATTATGAGGAAATGGATGATCGCCGCCGCGCTGGGCGGTGCTTATGTGGCCGGTCGCGCCGATATCCTGTCAACTCCGAAGCTGCAAAACGCGAGAGTAACCGTGACGCAGCTTGACTACGAACCGGGCAAGCCGCGTGCGAAATCCATTCGCGCGTCGGATCAGGTGATCGTTTTTCTGGACGATTCCCGGTATGAGCGGATCGACCCGGATACGGGCGCGAAGGAAATCCGGGTGCGTAAATCCGGGGATGTCATATGGCACAACAAGGGCGAGGTTGCGCCTGTGCTGACAAATGTGGACCGCAAGACTTATCGGACACTGGTGGTGGAGCTGAAATGATTCGGCGATTTCTGCCGGCGGCATGGCTGATTACGGTTGCCGCGACAGGCCAGGCGCAGGTTTATTTCAGTGTGCCTGGTCCGGACGCGCCCGAACTGGCCCGCCGGGGTGATTTCCACGTCGGAGTGCGAACGGTCGAGGTGGTTCACCGGAACCAGATCGATATTCTGAAATTCGATAAGGTCACCGGTAAAGCGCCGTTGTACGACAGACCGCTCAAGCTGGAGGTCTGGTACCCGGCGATTATCCCGCCGGGCAAGGAAGAGAAGACAACGTACGTCAGCGCCATGTTTGGCACACAGAATGTCGGCGGCGCTTTGGAATCGGCGGGGAAGGCCCTCAGGGACGCGCCTCCGGTTCGGGGGCAGGTTTTCCCGCTGGTTGTCGTATCGCACGGCTATCCCGGCTCGCGTTTTTTCATGAGTTATCTGACCGAGAATTTGGCATCGAAGGGCTATGTGGTGGCGGCGATCGATCATACGGATTCCGTCTTTGGAGAGGTGAGGGGCTTTCAGAGCACGCTGCTGAACCGGTCAAACGATCAGCTTTTTACCATCGAAGCGCTGCGTGCGATGTCGCATGACGCGACCAGTTTCCTGCACGGTCTTGCCGATGCGGATAACGTGGCAATCGTGGGGTATTCGATGGGCGGATATGGCGCTCTGGCCAGCGGGGGCGCCGGTTACAGCCGGAACAGCCTTTTACCCTCAGCGGTGCCCGGCGGTTACATGGATGACTGGTATGCCGACAGTGCGAAATACAAGGCGGTTCGCCGTGACCACATCAAGGCGATCGTGGCGATTGCGCCGTGGGGCGAGCAGCCGCCCAACAGCGCCTGGGACGAGAACGGGCTGGCTGGGATCCACATTCCGTCGCTCTTCATTGTGGGCGATCATGACGACGTCGCCATGTATGAAACGGGCGTGAAGCGCGCCTTCGAGCGCGCTCTAAACTCCGACCGGTGCATGTTGGTCTACGAAGGGGCACGGCACAACACCGGGGCGAACCCGCCGCCTCCAGGTCTGACGGACTTGCGCCTGGTGCAGGGTTTTGACGAGCCGGTTTGGCGCAAGGATCGAATCATCGCTATCAACCAGCACTTCATCAGCGCGTTTCTCGACTGGCAGTTGAAGCATCAGCAGGCAAAGCGCGAGTACATTCATGTGCAGCCGGTGCTCTCCGGCGACGGCAAATGGAATCTCGCCCGGGGCGAGCAGGACACAGGCGGGTACAGCACCGGAAAAGATGCCGATGGGAATCCCTTTTGGAAGGGGTTTCAGAGGCGCTGGGCACTGGGTATGGAAATGTCGTGCATTGGCGCGGCGCGGTAATTACTTCCAGTTCATAGCGAGATCGACGAACGAGGCGAGGGGAACGCCTGTCGGACCTTTCGCCATGTACGGCTTCGCATCGTCGAGCCAGGCGGTTCCGGCAACATCCACATGGACCCATGGGGTGTCGCCCGCGAATTCCTTGAGGAATGCCGCGGCTGTACAGGCTCCGCCCCAACGCGTGCCGATATTCTGAAGATCGGCGTAAACGCACTTCAGCTGTTCGAGGTAATCGTCGTCGAGGGGCATGTGCCACATCTTCTCGCCGGAGTTCCTGCCGGCAGCCATCCAGCGATTGAACAACTCATCGTCATTGGTGTAAACGCCCGAGCTTGTGTGTCCCAGTGCGACCACAATGGCTCCGGTCAGAGTAGCCGCGTCCACCAGATGTGTGCAGCCCAGCTGCTTCGCGTAGGTGATGGCGTCGGCCAGGATCAGACGGCCTTCGGCATCCGTATTCAGGACTTCGATGGTCTTTCCCGAGAGCGATTTCACTATGTCGCCCGGCCGCTGCGCTTTGCCGCCCGGCATGTTTTCCACGGTTGGGACAATTCCGGTCACGGCAACGCCGGGCTTCAGCTTCGAAATGGCCTGCATGGCTCCGATGACCGCGGCTCCGCCCGCCATGTCGTACTTCATCTTTTCCATGCCATCGGCGGGCTTGATGGAGATGCCGCCCGTGTCAAAAGTGACTCCCTTGCCGATAAGGGCGAGATGGCCGCCTGCCGTGGCCTTTGCAGGCGTGTAGCGCATGACGATCATGGCGGGCGGCTCGGCGCTTCCCTGTGCAACGCCCAGGAGCGCGCCCATTCCGAGTTGGCGCATCCGGTCCTGGTCGAGCACATCGATGGACAGCCCGCATTCATTTGCGACTGCGCGGGCACGCTCGGCAAGAGCCATCGGGGTGAGTACGTTCGGCGGCTCCACGGCAATGTTACGAGTGACGTTGAGGGCCTGCCCTACGATCTCTCCGCGCTCCAGAGCCGTTTCGAGATCCGCGGCGGCGCTCTCCGGCACAATCACGTTTACCGAGGTAATCGGCGCCGGGCGATCCGTATCCGTCTTGAGCCGATCCGGCTCCCAAGCGCCCACCAGAACGCCCTCGGCAACCGCTGCCGCATTCGCCGGGTTCGCCATGTCGGCATCGAGCGCGACAGACACATCGCCAACGCCCTTCCCTTTCAGGAAACGGACCGCCGCGGATACGGTCTTCTTAACGGTCGCGGCGTCGCGTTTGTCCGCTTTGCCGGAACCGGCTACAAGCACGCGCGTTGCCGCATATCCGGCGACCCCGTGCAGCAAAGTGAATTCCAGCAATTTACCCTTGATCTCGCCGGAATCGTAGAGCGCGGATAACGATTCGAGGCCAGGGCGCCTTTGGCCCTCGGCTTCGAAGAGAACCAGGACATCGGTCTTCACAGCAGACAAATTCGCGCGAACCAGTTTCAATTGCATTTCAGATCCTTTCATTATGGACGGGTGGGGGCTGGGGGCGTGTTATCCCTTGACCTCATAAGAGGACCGGGCCTTGCTTTCGCGAACCGCGGTGCGAGCCTCGGCCTCGGCTGTTCTGGCTCGCTCGGTCTCGCGCTTGTCGTGGAATTTTTTGCCCTTGGCAAGGGCAATTTCGCATTTTATCCTGCCATTCTTCAGGTAGAGGCGGGTGGCGACAATGGAAAGGCCTTTTTCGCGTGTCGCCTCATGCAGCTTGTCAATTTCACGGCGGTGCAGCAGAAGCTTGCGCTTTCTGACAGGGCTGTGGTTGAACTGATTGCCGTGACTGTACTCGGCGATGTGGGCGTTAAGCAGCCATGCCTCGTTTTCTTCAATTTGGGCGTAGGCGTCGCGCAATTGCACTTTGCCGGCCTTCGCGGCCTTGACTTCGGTGCCGGTGAGCGCGAGTCCGGCTTCATAGCGATCCATCAGGAAGAAGTTATGGCCCGCCTGGCGATTGTCGCTCAGCACCTTCTGCCCTTCCCCTTTTTGTACAGCCAATCTTTCTCCTAAACGTCTCCGCGCCGTCGCACGTCAGACAGTTCGATGATAATTCAGCCGGACGGCTGTCCGTATTTTTGCCCAAGAACCCCGCAGGCAGCAACTTAAAATGAATCGCTTCAACCACTTAGTGGATCAACTGACGGTCCGGCAGTTGATGGCCCTGATTCTTGTTTCCCTGCTGCTGCACCCGCTTACGCCTTTGAACGCCAAAACCCGCAAGGGGGATAAGCTTCGGGCCGAGGCTCGCACAGAGGAAGTCCGCGGCAATTTCGATCATGCGCTGGAGCTTGCCGAACAGGCAACGGCTCAGGATCCCGGCGACCCCGCATACGTGCTCGAGCTTCGCAGATTGCGGTTTGAGGCCTCGGCCGCTCACGTCAAAGCCGGGCAGAAACTTCGCGCGTCCGGCAAGCTGGAAGAAGCGCTTGCGGAATTTGAAAAAGCCTATGGAATAGACCCGGCCTCCGATATTTCGGCGCAGGAAATCCGGCGGACGAAGGAGATGATCCAGCGCAATAAGACCGGTTCGGATTCTTCGGCCGGGCTCACTCCCGAGCAAAAGAAGGTGCTCACGCCGAGCGAACTGGCAAAACGGGAAGAGCAGGAGCGCACCGACTCGCTGCTGCCCGTCCCCGAACTCAGGCCCCTCAATGCCGACCTGATCGCCCTCAGGATGACGAATAAGCCGCGCGTCCTTTTCGAGACCGTGGCAAAGGTAGCAGGTATCAACGTCCTCTTCGATCCCGAGTACAATTCGCAGCAAACCATTCCGATGGCGCAGATTGACCTCAACAACACAACCCTTGAAGAGTCGCTGGATCAGATCGCCGTTATTACGAAATCATTCTGGAAGCCCATTTCAAAAAACGCCATTTTCGTTACCGTGGATAATCCGACCAAGCGCCGTGAATACGCCGAGCAGGTGGTAAAAGTTTTCTATCTCAGCAACGTGACATCCCCGCAGGAAATGCAGGAACTGCTCACCGTTTTGCGCACGGTGGTGGATGTTCAGAAGGTTTTTAATTACACATCGCAGAACGCGCTGGTGGTTCGCGCGGAATCGGACCAAATGGCCCTGGTGGAGAAGCTGATTTCGGATTTGGATAAGCCGCGGGGCGAAGTGATTGTCGATATCATGGTGATGGAAGTCAGCAGTACGTATATGCGGAGCCTGACCGCCGCGTTCGCGCCCACTGGAATTAACACAACGGCAACGTACGCGCCTCGTCCCGGGATTACGACTCCTGGAGCAACGACGACGAGCACCGATGCCTCTGCCGGGGCCAAGACGACGACTAGTACTCCTTTGTCGAGCCTCAGTCACATCTCATCGGCCGATTATTCTTTGACCACGCTTCCGGGCGCGCAGTTTGAAGCGGTGCTGAATGATTCGGCTACCCGCGTATTGCAGGCGCCCCAGATTCGCGCGGCCGATAAGGCGAAAGCTTCCATTAAGATCGGCGATAAGGTCCCGACGGCGACGGGCAGTTTCCAGAATGGAATTGGCGGCGTGGGAGCGGGAATTAGTCCGCTTGTGAACACGCAGTTCACATTCATCGATGTGGGTGTAAACGTGGAAATTACGCCATTCGTCCACGACAACAACGAGGTTTCGCTTCACGTGGATCTCGATGTATCGCAAGTGAAAGATCGCATCGATCTCGGCGGAGTTTCCGAACCCGAAATCAGCCAGAACAAGGCGTTGGCCGACATTCGGCTGAAAGATGGAGAAGTGAATTTGCTCGGCGGAATTATTCAGCGAACAGACAGCCGCGCCACCACTGGAATTCCCGGTCTTGGCAGCATCCCAATCATTGGGCGTTTGTTTAGCGGAGAGACCGTGCAGCGCGACCGAACGGAACTCGTGATCGCCCTGGTGCCTCATATTGTCCGCGGGCCGGACATCAATGCGGGCAATCTCAAAGGAGTCGCCGCGGGAAATTCGACCCAGATTAAGGTCGGCTACGGACCGCGCAAGCCCGCGCCGGTGGCAGCGGAGAGCACCGCTCCCGTGGCACAGGTTCCTCCGGCGACGGCGCCCCCTATGACAGCGCCTCCGGCTACCGCCCCGGCAATTGGCGCGCCTGCCGCGACCTCGCCGGCGACGGGCGCACCGCCTGCGACCGCGCCGCCTGAAACCCCTGGCGCCGCGCCGGCCGGAACCCCCGCGGCCGCGGCTGGCGCAGCCCGTATTAGCTTCCTGCCCGGCAACAGCGTGGACACTCAGCTGAGCCAGTCGATCACGGTCACCGTTTATGCGGAGAATGCCAGCGACTTGACGAGTGCGGCAGCTAAACTTCAGTTCGATCCGAAGATTCTTCGGGTGAATAATATCGTGGCGGGCGATTTACCCCAGCGCGGCGGAGTGTCTGTGCAGCCCTCGAAAAACATTTTGAACGATTCCGGTACGGCCGATGTCAGCATTTCGCGCGATACGGGCGTTTCCGGCTCCGGCGGATTGTTTTCAGTTGTCCTGCAGGCGGTAGGGCGCGGGAATACGACCGTCTCTCTTTCCGGTTTGTCGTTGCGGAGCGCGAACGGCCAGGCAATCGCGACGAACTCACCGCCGCCGTTGGTCGTCAACGTGAAGTAGCGGTTTATGCTCCCGGTCAGACAAAAAGGGAATTCGGCACGGTTTCGCAGTCGGCGGGGGATGACCCTGGTCGAACTGATTGTGGCGTTTACTATTCTTCTGGCGCTTACGTCGATGGCGGTTCCACTCGCGCGATCGAACGTCCGACGCTTGCGTGAGCGCGAATTGCGGATTTCTCTCGATGAGATGCGCAAGGCGATCGACAAATACAAGGACTATGCGGACGCCGGGAAGCTGGGGCCGCCGGACGGCGTGGATACGTTCAATTATCCGAAGACCCTGGATGCTTTAGTGGAAGGCGTCAAAGGCGCTGGTCAGGCGGCGGACACCAAGGTGAAGTTTCTTCGGCGAATCCCGATGGACCCGATGACGAAGACCCGCGAATGGGGCGTGCGCAGTATGCAGGACGATCCAAAGAGCCAGGGTTGGGGCGGACAGAATGTTTTCGATGTCTACAGCAAGAGCACGGAGAAAGCTGCCGATGGCACACCTTACTCGGAATGGTAGAAACGGTGTGGCGGCGATGAGCCGGCGACGGTTCCTCTGTCGCGGGTTTACGCTCATCGAATTGATGATCGTGATGGCGATCATCGTTATTTTGATCGGAGTGGCGATCCCTTTTTACCAGAAGTCGATTATCCGGGCCAAAGAGACGGTGCTGCACAATAATCTGACTGCGATGCGTAATGTCATCGACGAATATAGTTATGACAAGCAGAAGGCGCCGCAATCGCTAAGTGACCTTGTCAGCGAGGGGTATCTTCGCGAGATTCCGAAAGACCCGATTACCGGGAGCAATGACACCTGGAAGATCATCATGGAAGATGCGGGCCAAGCCGTCAATTCGACGGAGCCGGGGATATTCGACGTGCGCAGCGGTTCCAATCTGAAGAGCCTGGAAGGCACGAATTACGCCGACTGGTAGCGTGAATATTTAGCGCTAACATTTATTCCAAGGGGTATCTTTCAGTTAGACTAACAGCAGTCTTATGCTGAAAAACAGGTTGTATTCCGTACGCGTTTCGGCGACGGTATGCGTGTTCGCCGCGATTTTTCTTTTAGAATCCGTAGCTTCGGCCCAACAGCCTGTTTGTACTCCCAACGCTACTGCCGCGGCGGTGCATCTTGAGGGTCTGGCTGAACGTGTGGGAAATATCACGCTCACCTGTGTGGGAGGCTCGGCCAATTCCACTGTTTCCCTTAGTCTCTTCATTTCTCTGAACACAAACATTACGAACCGACTGGATTCGAATGGGGACCCTTTGGGAATCGTGCAAACGGGAGGCACGGTGGCAAGCCTGCGTTCGACTTCCGCCACCACGATTAGCTATAGCGCACTCAATTATACGGTTCCGGCCACTCCCTCAACTCCTGTGACGATTACCATCAGCGGAATCCGCGCGGCGGTTGCTCCTCTTGCGGCGGGAACCCGGGCGGCGGTGGTTTCGGCATCGGTCTTAGGGGTGGGCGCAACATTCCCGCAAGGTATCTCGCTGATTGTCGCGACCGCGACTCCGACATTGCTTGCATCCACGGTGAACAACGGAGTTCCGTGCAATGGGTCCGCGCTGCCAGGCAGTCTCGATTTCAACGGTTTCGCCGCAGTGTCGAATTCCTCGTCGGTCAGGATTACTGAAGCATCCGCCACCTCGTTTTCATCGACTGACCCGGGGGCGGATTCGGGACTTCGCTTCCGTTTAAATTTAACCGGCTACGGTTCAGCGACCAGAGTTTTCGTTCCGGATCTCATCGCCGGAAATGACGCGACGGCGCCCACTGCCAGCGGGGCTTTTGGCGTGGCCGCGGCTGCGGGCACGTATACGCCGGGCTCCGGCCAGCTTCTGTTAATCCGGGTAAGCGGCGCCACCTCCGGCGGCGCCGGCGGCGCTTTGGTTACTTCCAAGCCCAACGTGGCTACTGCTCTGGGCGCGATTGCCGAGATACAGCTCACCGGCGGAGCTGCAACCGTGGTTTATGAAGTGGTTGACGGCAGTGCCTCACTGGTTGAATCCGCCCAACTGCCTCTGTTCGTGGTGGCGGCGCCGACAAGTTGCCCCAGCAGCCTCGCTCCGCAGCTTACTGTCAACGCGGCCCCCGTTTCCCCGGTTACGACCGCGAGCGCGACTGAAGCGGTTCCGCGCTTCCTGCTCAGCGCGCCCCCGCTCGATTGTCAGGCTGTAGGCGACTGCGGCGCCGGGTATTATCCCAGGCTCTTTGCAGACCGCGCGACGATTGCTCTAACCGGATCTTCACTGGGCGGGCTGCAGAGCACGCAGCTTCGGGTGGCGAATACGGGCACGGGGGTTCTCAATTACACGGCCACCATTGCTTATCAATCCGGCTCGGGCTGGTTGAGGGTCACGCCGCCGTCAGGAACTACGGCCACCACTGCTTTAACGAACCTTCAGGTGGTAGCCGATCCGTCGTCGTTATCGCAAGGCACTTACATGGCTACCGTCACCATAGACAGCGGGCTGTATGGAAGCGCCACGATACCGGTTACATTCAGCGTCGGACCAGTGGGTGTGGTCGTCACGAATGTGGGGAACGCGGCGTCTTACCAATACGGAACGGTGGCGCCGGGCTCGTATGCGGTGGTTTTTGGGCTAAATATGGCGGGGACGAACGTCGGGGTGACCTTCAACAACCTGCCCGCCACGATCGTGTTCAAGAACGCGACTCAGATTAATTTACTGGTTCCGGCGGCGCTTGGCACTCAACAAGCCGCATCTGTTGTAGTCACGGTGGACGGTCGCGTGAGCGATCCCTTCAGAGTGAACCTGTTATTGAATTCGCCCGGCATATTCACGCCCGGCATTATCAATTTCACGGATGGTTCTGTGAACGATGCCAGCCATCCGGCGGCGCGGGGCGATTTCGTTCTGGTGTTTTTTACGGGGCTGTTCGTTCCGCTTACGGGCCCGGTAACGGTGAATATTGGGAGTCAGATGAACCTGACCCCATCCTTTGCAGGCGCTCAGGGCACGCTTGCGGCGCTCGATCAGGTGAATATCACGGTTCCGACCGGACTTGCGGCCGGTACCAGCCCGGTGCCGATTCAGGTATGCATTCCGGGGGCGCTGGGGACTCCGGTTTGTTCCAATCAGGTAAATCTGTTTATCAAATAGGCAACCCGGCTGCGCGACTGTGATTGTGCTCACAGTTGCGCCGCATGGCGTATTAACATAGACGCTGATCGCCGTGCGCCGATTCCTTCCCACTATTTCGGTCTTCTTCTGCGCCGCACTTCAGGCGCCGGCTGCAAGTATCGGCAGCGGTTCCGCTACTCCGGCCATACAGCAAAGCTTCGTGAACGGCTACAACCGGAATGCGTTTGCTCTCAAAGTGGTGCTCCCT